>ENA-UPTA01002067-UPTA01002067.1-activated-sludge-metagenome-genome-assembly--contig:-NODE-2067-length-21293-cov-6.358979_pt1 | contig 21293 bp, 14 predicted proteins | sample MGYA00238184_ERZ773361 | MGnify/ENA primary metagenome ERZ773361 (study PRJEB29100, sample SAMN05720205) | activated sludge metagenome | isolation source: anaerobic digester from wastewater... | reverse complement strand
TTTAATCGTTTTTATTCAACTTAACCAGTGGTCCAAATTTCGGGGAGTATTATATCGTTCTGACCAAACAATGCAATGCTTATAAAAGCCAACAGTGAATAAAGAATAAATTTTTTCATAATTCAAATTTGGGCAAATTTAACGTATTTGTTAAATTTCAGATAACACACATGCAAATTCATCAATAATTTTAACATTCAGCATATTTGTCGATGTAATTAAGGCTACTGATGATAATTAGATTGCATTGAATGCGTTTGCCTTTAAAAGTTGCTATTTTGTTAAAGATGTGTTAAGCATAGAAGCAGCACTGTTGAATATTGCTATTTTTACAAAAAAAAGAGCTATGAAAAAATATTTATACCTGGCAATTATGTTCTTAGCAATAATTTCGTGTAAGAGTGGCAACGATTTTAAAACAATTAAGCTTACCTATCCTGAGACAAAAAAAACTGATGTTACTGATACTTATTTCGGGGTTATTGTTGCTGACCCATACCGCTGGCTCGAAAACGACACTGCGGATGAAGTGGAGAACTGGGTAAAAGAGCAGAATAAGGTTACCTCAACTTATTTGGAACAAATACCATTCAGAAAGCAGATACACCAACGTCTTACAAAATTATGGGATTACCCGAAATCTTCGGCTCCAACCAAAAAAGGTAATCGGTATTTTCTGTATAAAAACAACGGACTTCAGAACCAGAATGTGCTTTACTATAAAAACAGCCTGCAAGGTGATGATATTGAACTGCTTGACCCGAACAAGCTTTCATCCGATGGAACTGTGTCGTTGTCGTCGATAGGTGTTTCACGTGACGGGAAATATCTGGCTTATGCAGTTTCGAGCAGCGGTTCCGACTGGCAGGAAATTTACGTCAGAGACATTGAAAAAGCGACCGATCTGAAAGACAATATCAAATGGGTGAAGTTTTCAGGCATGGCATGGTTTGGCGATGGTTTTTTCTACAGCCGTTATCCTGAACCGGCAAAAGGGTCAGAGTTTAGTGGGGTTAATGAAGACAATAAGGTGTATTATCATAAAATAGGTGATTCACAGTCGGCGGATCAGCTCGTTTATGAAGATGAATCGAATTCTGAAATAAATTTTTCGGCTGATGTAACCGATGATGAGAAATACCTGATACTTTATGCAAGTCAGTCAACTTCGGGCAATGCATTGTATTATAAAGATCTTGCCAATACAAATGCACCTGTTAAGAAAATTATCGATAATTTCGATAATGAATACATTGTAATAGGGCATTATGACGGGATGTTTTTTGTACTTACCAATGATAATGCTCCAAAGTACAAACTCATATCCATTGACCCGAAAAGGTCAGACGCTAAATACAGAAAGGATATAATTCCTGAAGAGGAAGGCGTTCTGCAGGGCGTGAGTGTGTTTGGAGATAAAATTATTGCATCTTATCTGATTGACGCCCATTCAGTTGTAAAAGTTTTCGACATCAAGGGGAAATATCTGTACGATATTGATATCCCAATAATTGGCACAATTGCCGGTTTTTCCGGTGAAAGAACAGATCCTGAAACTTTCTATACGGTTACATCGTTTACTACACCTGCCACCATATACCGCTACGATGTGGAGAAAAACAAGTCGGAAATTTATCAAAACCCACAAATTGATTTCGATGCTACAAAATACGAAACCAAACAAATTTTTTACACATCAAAGGACGGTACAAAAATACCTATGTTCATTGTACATAAAAAAGGTATTGCCCTTGATGGAAGTAACCCGACAATTCTGTACGGTTATGGAGGTTTTAATATCAGTTTGACACCTTATTTCAGCATAGTTCGGCTGTTGTGGCTTGAACAGGGAGGAGTGTTTGCAATGGCAAATTTGCGTGGAGGAGGAGAATATGGCGAAGAGTGGCATAAAGCGGGTACCCTACTGAACAAACAAAATGTTTTCGACGATTTTATAGCAGCAGCCGAATACCTTATCAAGCAAAAGTACACATCGCCCGCCCGGTTAGCGATACAGGGAGGCTCGAATGGAGGACTTCTCGTTGGTGCCGTGGCAAATCAACGCCCTGACCTGTTTGCAGTATCTTTACCAGCCGTTGGAGTGATGGATATGCTGCGCTACCATCTGTTCACAATTGGCAGAAACTGGTCTATCGATTACGGAACTAGCGCTGATAGCAAGGAAATGTTCGAATACCTGTATAAATATTCACCCCTGCATAATATTAAAGAGGGAGTAGAGTACCCTGCAACTTTGGTTACTTCTGCCGACCACGATGACAGGGTCGTTCCGGCACATTCGTTTAAATACATTGCCACATTGCAGGCAAGCTACAAAGGCGAACGACCTATGCTTATCAGGATTGAGTCGAAAGCCGGGCATGGTGCAGGAAAACCAACCGATAAAATTATTTCAGAATATGCCGATGTGTACGCTTTTACCTTTTATAACATGAAATTCACTCCGCTTTTCGAAAAATAATACGTGATATTACATTTAAAAATCCTGCTCATGCAGGATTTTTTTTTATTTTTAACTCCATGAATTTACGATTTCTGGTGATAGAAGGAAATATTGGTGCCGGTAAAACCAGCCTGGCTTGTAAAATGGCATCACAGTTTAATGCAAAGCTCATACTCGAGCGCTTTGCTGATAACCCGTTTTTACCTCGGTTTTATGAAAACCCCGAACGTTTTGCTTTTCCGCTTGAGATGTCGTTCCTAGCTGAACGCTACAATCAACTGAAGACAGAACTATCGCAGTACAATCTTTTCAACGACGTTGTTGTCAGCGATTATTATTTCAATAAATCGCTGATATTTTCAAGTAATACACTACGTGATGATGAGTACCATCTCTACAGGCAGTTGTTCGACATTATACACAGTAAACTACCAAAACCCGATTTGTATGTTTATCTGCACCGAAGCATTGAGAAATTGCTGCAGCAAATTAAAATGAGAGGACGGGAATATGAACAGAACATCCAGCCGGAATATTTGAGAAAAATAGAACAGGCATATTTTACTTTTTTCAGGCAGCAAAACGATTATCCCTGTGTTGTAATCGATATTGGTGATATGGATTTTATGCATGACGAAATTTCGTATGGCAATCTTGTGGAAACCATAATCAATGGAAGCTATGAAAATGGTATGAATACAGTGGTATTTTAATTGTAAAAAACTGCTTTATTTATTGGTGTTTTATGAAAACATTATTATATTTGCATGTTAGTTTAATTAAAAAAGAACAATAAACTTAAAACAATACATTATGAGAAAATTTGTTACAATTTCTTTGGTCGTAGCATTTGTTGTAGCTATGTCGGGATGCGCAAGTCTTAAAAAGATGATTAAAAATGCCGAAGACATCGACTACAAAGTAGTTCCTGAAGTACTCGAAATGCATGGCGGAAAAGTTGAGGTTAAAATAACCGGTCATTTCCCTGAGAAGTATTTTAGCAAAAAAGTAGAAGCCGAAATCACTCCGGTACTAGTGTATGAAGGCGGAGAAAAAGCTCTCACTACTATCTATGTTCAGGGTGAGAAAATTAAAGAAAATAATCAGGTGATTGTTTACAAATCCGGTGGAGAATTTGCTTATACCGATAAAGTGGATTATGTTGACGGAATGAAAATGTCGCGTCTTGAGCTTCGTATTCACGGAAAGCAGGGCAAAAAAGAATCGGATTTCGAACCTGAGGTTATTGCTTATGGCGTAATTGCTACCCCAGCACTCGTTGATCCATACGCAAAAGTTGTTTCCGGAAAAGATAATTTTATTAAAGATATTGCTGAAAGCAAATCTGCAATCATCAATTACGATAAAAACAAGACCGACCTAAAAAAGAACGAAATTAAAGATACTGATATTACTGAAATGCAGGAATATATAGTTACTGTTGATACGGCTGCCCGCAAAGAATTCAAAGGCGTTACCGTAAAATCCTATGCTTCACCCGAAGGAACCATCGAAAGAAACACTACGGTTTCAACAGGACGTTCAAAAACCGCTCAGGATTTTTTGGCAAAAGAATTCAAGAAAATTAAAGATGCTGAGAATAAAGACTTTGTAAAAACCGACTATGTAGTTGAAGATTGGGATGGTTTCAAAAAAGCAGTTCAGGAATCGAATCTCCCCGATAAAGATATGATCTTACGCGTTGTTCAAATGAATTCTGACCCAGTGGTTCGTGAACAGGAAATCCGCAATATGTCAAAAACTTTCGATGAACTAGAAAAGGACATTCACCCACAACTTCGTCGTTCCGAAATTACGATCAATACTATGAATATCGGATATACCGATGATGAGTTGAAGGCTATTTGGGCAAAAGACCCGGAAAAATTGGTTCAGGAAGAACTATTCTACACTGCAACACTGTTCACCGATAACAATACAAAGTTGGCTATTTACACCAAATACACCGATAAATACGATAAAGACTGGAGGGGTTTCAATAATCTTGGTGTTGTTCAGTACGAAATGAACAACATAAGTGGTGCAAAAACATCTCTCGAAAAGGCAAAAGCTCTACAGCCCAATGCAACCGTATTTAACAACCTTGCAACAGTTTCTCTTGTTGAGGGCGACATTGCAAAAGCAAAAGAATATTATGGTTCTGCAACAGGTATTTCTGAAGCCAGCTATGGTCAGGGAATTATAAGTATTACAGAAGGCAACTACAAAGCAGCTACAGAATATTTTGGTAGTGATTGTTCATTCGATGCCGGTTTGGCAAAGCTCCTCAACAAAGATTATGATGGAGCAATACAAGCAGCAAGTTGTGGTGCCGATAAAGACAATGCAATGAATTATTATCTGAAAGCCATTGCTAACGCACGTAAAGGCGTTAAAGATGAAATGTTTAATAACCTGCGTACAGCTACAGCTAAAAATGCAAGCCTTAAGACTAAAGCAAAGAATGATATGGAATTCTATAAATTCTTCGAAGATCCTACATTCATTGAAATCGTGAAGTAATTTTTAACAGTATAAATTCTTGTAAAGGCGGCAATTTGTCGCCTTTATTTTTTTTAACTATGTATGCTTATTCAAAAGCCAGGGCCGATGATTATTTCAGCATTTTATTTATGTTTGCAAATAATACGCACTCGTGTCCGTTACTCTGAATATTGACCGGATGCATAAAACGACCTGATATGAGCAATGAAAATTTTATCGATTATGTAAAAATATTTTGCCGTTCGGGCAACGGTGGCTCAGGATCACGTCATTTCAGACGCGAAAAATTTGTTCCCAATGGTGGCCCCGATGGTGGTGATGGTGGCAGGGGAGGGCATATAATCCTGAAAGGGAGCCGCCACATGTGGACATTATTACACTTATATTACCAGAAACATGTTTTCGCTGGCAACGGATCACCGGGCCTCGGAGCTCGAAAAACCGGTGCCGACGGAGAAGACCGTATTATTGAGGTACCACTAGGCACAGTAGCTATCGATGCTGAAACCGGTGAAAAACTCCTTGAGATAACCGAAGACGAGCAGCAATTGATTCTTTTTGAAGGGGGCAAAGGAGGTCTTGGCAACGATAACTTCAAGTCGGCTACCAATCAGGCACCCGATTACGCCCAACCCGGAATTCCCGGCACCGAAGCGTGGATAATACTTGAGCTTAAGGTGTTGGCTGATGTTGGACTCGTAGGGTTCCCGAATGCGGGAAAATCAACGCTGCTGTCGGTGCTTTCAGCTGCGAAACCAAAGATTGCCGATTACCCATTCACGACCTTGACACCAAATTTGGGCATTGTGTCATACTATGATTACCGATCATTTGTAATGGCCGATATCCCCGGGATTATCGAAGGCGCCGCCGAAGGTAAAGGACTCGGAATCCGCTTTCTACGACATATTGAAAGAAATTCGGTATTGCTGTTCACCATACCATGCGACAGCGACGACATAGGAAAGGAATACAAGATTCTCGTTAACGAACTAAAAAAGTACAATCCGGAATTGCTGATTAAGCAACGCCTTCTTGCAATAACCAAATGCGATCTGATTGATGATGAAATACAACAATGGATTAAAAAATCGCTTCCCAAAAATGTTCCCTATGTCTTTATTTCCTCGGTTAACGGAACCGGGTTATCCGGACTGAAAGACCTTCTTTGGACTACCATTAACAACCCTGACTGATATGTTACAGCGGCTCGAAAATATCGACCAACAACTCTTCCTGTTTTTTAATGCGTTGCATTCACCTACTTTCGATAGCCTGATGTTCTTTATAACCGGAAGTTGGTTTTGGCTGCCATTTATAATATACTTAATATGGATGTGTTACCGACGATTTAGTAAATGGTTCTGGCTTGCTTTTTTAATCCTGGCATTTTGCTTTTTATGCACCGACCAGATCTCAGGTTTCATTAAAAATGCAGTTGAACGTTACAGACCTTCTCATAATTTATCTTTAACAGGTCAGGTGCATTTGTTGAATGGCTATACTGGAGGGTTGTACGGTTTTGTATCATCACACGCTGCAAATAGCTTTGGTCTGGCTGTTTTGGCCGGCCTGTTGTTTCGAAATAGTCTTGTTACAGCCATTATGCTTGCATGGGCAATATTGGTGAGCTATAGCCGAATATATGCAGGTGTTCATTACCCTTCCGATATAATAGCCGGAGCAATAACAGGTATTTTCATTGCTTGGATAATCTATTTCGCTATTTGCAGAATACCATGGTTTGTAAAAAAATTAAACCTGAGAAACCCTGCTTCTCAGGTTTAAAAATGTATTCTTTTTGCTTTTAGCCTTTAATCCAGTTAACCAAACCTTTCTTCTCGATGATACCCATCAGTTTGTCGGGAAGTGGTTCAAAATGATATTCTTTACCATTAATCAGAACCAGACCTTTTTCGAAAATAACATCTACGCTGTCGCCGGGCTTATATGCATCAACCACTTCGGGAAGAACAATAAGTGCCAAACCCTGGTTAATTGAGCTACGGTAGAAAATACGGTTAACCGATTTCACAATAACTGCTTTCACTTCAGCGTGAGCCAGGCCAACAGATGGGTGTTCACGCGAAGAACCACAGCCAAAGTTATCGCCACAGATAATGATGTCGCCTTTTTGCACATTTTTGGCAAAATTCACATCGAAACCTGCAAAGAGGTGAGGCATAATGGCAGCGGCATCAGAGCTGAGTACGTTGTATGTGAGATTGCCTGCAAACATCTGATCGGTGTTGAGATTGTCGGTGTCCTTGTAGTTCCACACGTTCCCAAGTCTTCTGTTATCGGATGGATCGACCGAAACGGTTGCCGATTGCGGCGACTGGTAAGGGAATTTGTCTCCGGCCTGAATATTTCTTGGATCAGTAATTTTTCCGTGAATTGCCGACCATGCTACTGTTGCTGGTGAAGCCAGAAAAATCTCCGATTTTTCGTTGCCCATGCGACCCAAAAAATTACGATTGGCCGTGCTGATAACTTTGAATCCATCACCGGGAATTCCCTGCCCTGTCCCAAGACAAGGTCCGCAAGATGAGGATAACACATTTGCACCAGCCAACATCAGTTTTTCGACATAACCGGCTTTCATAGCTTCGAGATAAATAGCTTTTGAAGCGGGAATTACAAGTAGCTGAAATCCTGCAGCCACTGTTTTACCATCCAGAATTTCTGCAGCAGTCCTGATATCATCGAGGCGTCCGTTTGTACATGTACCAATAAGTCCCTGATTCAATTGAGTGCCTTCCACTTCAGATACTGCTTTCACATTATCGACATTGTGCGGAGCAGCAACCAGCGGGAAAATCTTCGATAGGTCTATTTCAATGCTCTTGCTATATTTGGCATCGGCATCGGCCCACACACCGTTTAGTTTTTTACCAAGGTGTTTTTCGAGTACTTCGTCAGCTGGGAACACTGCATTTTTAGCACCCATCTCCGAAGCAAGGTTAGCCAGCGTCATTCTTTCAGAGATACTCAGGGTTTTCACACCTTCGCCATGGTATTCAATGCTCATGTAGTTGGCCCCATCAGAGCCTATCATCCCTATAATCCAAAGCGAAATATCTTTTGCGTACACACCTTTCTGCAATTTTCCTTTGAGGGTTATCTTTATTGATTCCGGAACAAGAAACCAGGTTTCCCCTTTCAAATACAACCCGGCCGATTCAGTACGATCGATACCGGCAGCGAGTGCGTTGAAAGCACCGGCAGTGCAGGTATGGCTGTCGGAACCCACTATTATCATACCAGGTTCTGCATAATTGGCAACCAATTGGTGACAAATGCCATCTCCGGCATCATGGAATTTTTTAATTCCCTGTTCCTTTACAAAATTGCGTATCACCTGATAAGAAGTGGCCAGTTTGGCACTTGTGGGAGGTGCGTTGTGGTCGAGTACCACTAACAGCTGATTTGGGTCATGAACTTTAGTACCACCCATTTTGTTAAAGGTCGATTTAATACTCTCGGTATTATCGTGGGTAAGAACAATATGAGGCTTACGGAACACAATCGCTCCGGTATTTGCCTCCAGAACTTTTTCTACAAAGGTTTTTCCAGCCATAGTTTTATAATTTGGTTATGTTTTTAAAATCGCAATGCGCTAAGATAAATCATAGAAAGCATTAAAAGTATTGTTATGCAGCATGATTTAAGGAATATTTACACCTGAATGCATCCCTTTTTTCCATTTTAACGCAGTGTGACATTAATTATGAACTTAGGTGTCTTCATTTCGTCGGGCATATTGCGAAAATCTATATTTTTTATAGTGTATGCTTCGATTGGCACATTGTTATCAACGAAATATTTGCGAATTAGATTTTCGCGCAATGTGAGCAGTTGGTTTAGCATCAATTGTGCTTTATCGTTTCCTATCTTCTGCATACATGCACCTTTTACTGAGTTTTCATCAGTTTCTGGAGTAAGCCCCATGTATGATAAAAACCCGGTATCATTCCACGGCATCGAAGCAGCATTCTTGCGGATAATACCGAAATCTTCAGAAGGTTTCTGGTTCCTCAGGTATTGAGTTTTACATTCCCTTACGGCAAGTAATTGTTTCTCAAGATCAGGATCGGTTGTTTGGATAAACTCAAATGCCAGCTTGTCTTTCTTTTTCATCATCGTAGCAATCTTACTCAAATTCGCCGACTGCTCTTCGCTGAGGCTGTCCTGAAGCATTGAGAACTCAATTTGCTTAAATTTTTCGGGGTTTCCGCCAAAAGCATTCCCAATTGCATTGAAAGGTGCTGCAGCGGTTTTAATCATAAACTCCTCCAATGTTTTCCAAATTATTTTTCTCAGTTTAAACGATGGCTCCGAGGGGTTCCCGGTTACAGGGAGGTCGAATTCAATAACATCGTTGCGGTCTTTTAAAATGTATAATGCAAGCCCTATGGGTACTTTATAAGCAGTTGTATCCTTTGTCTTTTTACCCATGTCAAGGTCAACAATTTTAATATGATTGTTGTTTTCGAGTGCAACAGGAGTCATATATACCGAGCAATCGTAATTCATTACTCCTTTTGTAATGGGGCGTGCAAGGAAATATTCAGCATAGGGCGACAAAAAGACCATATCCATGTTCTTAACACTCAACACCATATCGAGACCATCAAGCGTTAGCATATTCACTGTTCCGTTCCCGCTAATCTTCCCGGTTTCGTTTATTAACATTTTAAAATCGAGGGGAACCTTGGTCGCCAAATCGGTATAATTGTCCATACGGAATTCAATATCCGAAATATCCATTATAAAAGGTCTGTTCAGGGTGTAATCGTGGTACGAAACTGTACCGTTAGTAATACTTAGCTTATCGATGTTGTAATGCATCTCAATGGTATCATCCGGATCGGGCAAGGTATCAGCATAGAAAGGTGCAAGCACCTTGTCGTAGTTTGCCCCATCTTTTGCCAGAACGGCAGAAATTATAGGCGAGTTGATTTCTATTGAATTAATGCAATAGTTTTCGCGCAACAAATTCAGTGAGTCGATAATAACATGAATATCCTGCACCGTGGCAAAAGGTTTCATGTCGGGACCGGTTAAAAGTAGGTTTTGAACCCCTGCTTCACCCTTCACTATTATATTCATTAGGTTGTCGATGCTGCCGGTAATGCTTAGGTCGGTATAAAGTGCGCCTCCCATAGAGCCAACATCCACGATATCGGTTAGGTATTCCTTCAGCAACGAGGCGTCAAGTTGCTCGGTTTTGGCATGCAATTCATACAGCCCTTTTTCCTGATCGAATGCACCGCTAAGCGAAACTTTTCCGTTTTCGCCCATCTCAAAATCGATTCCCAATTCCGACCGGCTGTTATCCCATGCAATCTCGGGAATAGTTATTCCTAGGTTCTTAAGCTCGGTTACACTGGCAATGGTTTTATCTTCGTAACGTATAAATCCCTCCGTGATATTCAGGTTTTTTACAAGGTACTTTACTACTTCATCAGAGCTGTCAGGCTCATCGGAAGTATCAAAAAAAGCAATGATATCGTCGAAATTAAAACCTTTTTCATCGTATATCACACTGATATTAGGTTTAACAAGCTTTATCTCTGAGAAAGCATAGCGATTGCTGAGTAGTTGCCATGGGTCGAAATCGATGCGTAATTCATCAAAACTTACAAAACTGTCTTTTTCATTTTGTTCATAAAGTGTAAACCCTTTTACAGAAACACTGAATTTGAGGTAATTGATATGCAATTCGCTGATGCTGATGTTTCGGTTCACCAAACTTTTGCCATTGTTTTCGATATACCACTTTGCAATGTCGGAGAGGAAAAACAACAATACCACAAGAAGAAGGACGAGAACAATAAAAATTTTTAATCCGGTTCTGCGCTTGCGCTTCTTAGGTGGTTTTTGCGGTAAACTCTCTTGTGGTACTACAGATTGTCGTTCCTGATCCATTTCAGTCTTAGGGTTATCATGTGTTTCATTTACCATAATAGCAAAATGTTTAATAAGTTTTAATTGAAGTAAAAATGATATTTTTCAGATTATAAATATAATATTTTCCGTGTGACAGAAAACAGGGAAAATTACTCAGGTTTTAAGTTTTTTCTTTTTTGCAGCCGGGAAAAGTACATTATTTAAAATAAGGCGGTATCCCGGTGAGTTTGGGTATAACGACAGGTCGGTTTTCTGGTCACCCACATAATGCCGATAGTCTTCAGGATCGTGACCGCCATAATATGTCCACATTCCTTTGCCGTATTCACCATGCAGGTATTTAACCTCGCCGACAGACTTGTTTTCACCCATCACAAGCACATCGGGTTTTACGAAGCGACTGTCGAAGGCAGTAGTTTGCCCCATGAACGAATGTATCATATTGTTATGATTCTGGCAAAGCATGGTTGGAACAGGGTCCCATTTTGCCGAAAACTCAAAAAGAGTGAAATAATCTTGTTCCTGACTCATTTTTCGGGTATTTGAGACATCGATATTGGAATGCTCATATTCCAGCGGGTTTTGAATTAGGGTATAGTCGCGGAAAGCAAACCCTTTTGAGAAGTCGAGCTTCTGCTGAGCCACAGGATCTGCGGCATCGCCATCAAACATCTGGGCGCAAATGTCGACACCATCGGAAGCGAGAGCAATGTCGTAGGTGTCGGTAGCGGAGCACATGGCAAACATGAATCCGCCATTGGCAACATAGGCTTTTATGGTTTTTGCAACAAATAGCTTGAGTTGCGATACTTTGTTGAATCCCAGCCGGGCTGCCATGGCTTCCATTTCGTTCTGCTGGTTTTGGTACCATTGCATGTGCCGGTAAGAACCGTAGAACTTGCCATATTGACCGGTAAAATCTTCGTGATGAAGATGCAACCAGTCGTACTTGCTGAGCTCTCCGTTAACAATTTCTTCGTCATAAACAATATCGTACGGAATTTCAGCATAGGTTAGGGCAAGAGTTACAGCATCGTCCCAGGGCAATTTGTTGGGTGGGGAATACACGGCAATTTTAGGTGCCTTTTCAAGCTTCACCGCGTCCATGTTTACATCAGGCTGAGATATCTCATTGAAAATGGCGTTTTTTTGAGCATCGGCAATGATTTCATAGCTAACACCCCTGATGTTGCATTCGCTTTCAATTTCTTTGGCAAAAGGCATTAGAAAACTGCCACCGCGATAATTCAACAACCACCATGCTTCAATCTGATTTTGAAGTATCCAATACGTGATGCCATAGGCCTTAAGATGGTTTTTCTGACTTTCATCCATCGGTAGCAGTATGAATGCAGGCTTAGCAACTATGCTGCTTAAACAAAGCAGTAGAAATAATATCGAAACGCGAAATAGCTTCATTGTAAAAAACAAATTTATCTAAATTTTACAGCAATATACAAATAACATGCGCAAATGATTACTTCAATAATTAAAACAATGCTTATAATTATTTTATTGCAGCGCAACAAAAAAATCATTTTCCCTTGCGCCATAGCATGCCTGTACGCGACCTGCTCCCAGCTGCCGAATTTGAATAGCCGCTGCTCACATACCTGATATCTTCGATAGTGTAAAATGCATTGGGATTGAAATTCTGAATCAGCGGTATGAGCTCTTTCAGGCTCGACCTTTTTACTGTAAGGAATATTACATTCACTTCTCCTTCTCTGCCCTGTGCATTCATAAAGGTTAGTCCGTACCCCTTTTCTTTTAGTGTTTGTATAAGCTGCATACCACTGCGTGCAGTAACTATTCTTACTCCAACAGTACCCATGGCAAGCTTTTCTTCAAGTATCATCCCAATGTAATTGCCCGCAGCAAAACCCGCAGCATAAAATATGAAATTTACCCAGTTGTCGAGATGCTCCATAATTTTACTTACAGCGATAATCCATATCAATACCTCAAAAAAGCCCAGTAGCGGTGCTATGAGTTTTTTTCCTCGCGATACCATAATAATCCTTATAGTACCAATCGATACATCAAAAATCCTTGCTGTAAATATCAGCAAGGGCAATATCAGATAATTAAACCATTCTGAGCTCATAGATTTTTCATTTTGCGCAAAGGTAAAAAGCTTTTTTAATGGAAATTCTAAAACAGTTAATAAAATGTTTTAAGAATTAGATTTTCAGTTTATTACAATCTTATTTTTTTTGTAAATTTGTATCTATATTGTATTCATCTGTCCGATTTTTAATGTGTAAAAACAATACGATTATGAAATTACATGGTTTGATTGCTGCAGTTTTGCTTTTAACTGCGAATGCATTTGCCCAGCAGGGCTTTTATGCAGGGTTTTCACAGCCTCACGAAAATGTTTACGAAATTAGTTTCGATCTTGCCGATTGGTCACTTAATCAGGTGACTCACGATGGTGTTATTTATCAGACCATTGCTATGGGAACATCTGCGGTTTGTGACAAAAAGGGTTGGGCAGAATTGCCGGTTATAAGTGCTGCCATTCAGCTGCCACCAGAAAAAGACGTGGATATAGCGGTTGCAGAAGCTTCGTATTACGACATTCAACTTCAGCACCCGATGCTTCCATCGAGGGGTATAATTGCACGTAGTGAAGACCCATCCACAATACCTTACTGGACAGATCCAGCTTCGTTGGTTGATGAATTCTACCCCCAACAGCATATTGGTATGGATGAACCCTTTATTTTCCGCGATGTCAGAGGTACTGCGGTTCGAGTAATACCGTTCCGATATAATGCGGCAACAGGTGTTCTCAGGGTATACACCCGCATTGTAGTGCAGCTTACCGAAAATAACCACACTCCAACAAATCCGCTTATTGTGGATAATACAAACCGAATTTTAGAAGTAGAAGGTATCTACAGGAGTATGTTTCTTAACTATTCCCCTTCAGCAACAAAAACAGACCTTGCTATGGACGAATACGGTGATTTACTGGTGCTTGTACCTACGTCGTATGCTTCTACGATTACACCCTATGTAACCTGGAAAAGAGAAATGGGCTATAATGTTACGGTTACTACCGTTTCAACAGGAACCAATGTTACATCGACAATACAGACAGCTTACAACAATAACCCGAACCTGCTGTATGTGCAGCTTGTTGGCGACTGGGCTGATATTAAATCGAACACGCTAACCAGTTCAGTAGTGTCATCGTCTTACAATGTTGGAGCCCCCATGGATCCGCAGATGGGTTGCGTTTCGGGTACCGACAATTTTGCTGATATTGCCATAGGCAGGTTCTCATGCGCTAATGCAGCGGACCTCACCGTTCAAATAAACAAAGCCATTAAATACGAAAAAGAACCAGACAATGTGGCGGGATGGCGAGAAACATTTATCGGTGTTGGCTCCGAAGAAGGAACCGGTGATGACTCAGAATATGACTATCAGCATATTCAGCGTATCTATACCCAGCGTCTCGACGGATTTACCTATGACACCCACCGCCAGAATTATCAATCAGGTGCAAATGCCACAACTCTCGCGGGGCATATCAACACCGGTGGCTCAACTATTGCATATTGCGGACATGGCGATTATACACAATGGGTTACGGCAAGTTTCTATAACACAAACGTAAATAATCTTTCTAATGGTGATAAGTTGCCTTTTGTGGTTTCTGTGGCCTGTTTGGTAGGCGCTTTTCATAACAGTTCTGTAGTGTTTGCCGAAGCATGGCTACGCAAAAGCGGTGGCGGAGCTGTGGTTGGGTGGTTTGCAACTATAAGTCAGCCATGGAACCCTCCTATGAGGGGACAGGATTATTTCTATGATATACTTATCGGAGGGTTCAACTACTCATCCTATTCCGGACAGAGCGGCCTTACCACTTCGGAGCAGCGCACTCATTTCGGATCCATTGTGGTAAACGCAATGAACCTCATGCTTACTGAGTCGAACACATCGCAGGATACCGAAACTACAAAAACCTGGGCAACCTTTGGCGATGCCAGCCTGCAGCTTCGCACAAAACAACCTGTGGCACTTGTTCTTAGCAACACCAGTCCTGCTGTTGGTACTCCTTTTGCCGGAACGGCATATATTGGTAGCACTCCCGCTGCCAATGTGCTTATTTGCATTTCGCAGAACGGATCCTACTATCATGGACTAACCAACTCATCGGGAGCATATTCTATTACCCATAGTCTGACTCAGGGAGATGCACTGTTAGTAGCAACCGCCTTTAATACAACTACTATCTACCAAACCGTTACCTGTGTGGGAGGCACCCCATGCTGGGCGGTAAATACCCTTAGTGGAACCTCTGACGGATCAACTGTGAACCTGACGTGGTCAGCTCCCTCCGAAGGTAGTGTTTCCGGGTATAATATCTACCGCGACGGCGTATTGCAGTCAACTACCACAAGCACTACCTACACACAGAGTTCCGTTCCTAACGGGACATACGAATATTGTGTGGCTGCATTGTTCAATAACGAAGAATGCTACCTACGCGAATGTGTTACCGTGGTTGTAAACGACGGCAGTAACAATGACTGCGATTCTCCTTCTGACCTCGGCATTGCGGAAGTAAACAGCACTACGCATACACTTACATGGATAGAACCCGAAGGTGCGGGCAATATTGCAGAAGATGTTGAGTCGCACACCTCATGGACACTTAACTCTCCTGGCTCTGTGGGGTGGTCATATATCGACGGTGATGCCTTAGCAACATTTGGTGCCAGTGCATTTAATTTTACCAATGAAAGTTCGGCTATGGCCTATATTGTTTTCGACCATGCTGGCACTACTGGAGGTACCCCCAATGGGAGTGCACATTCTGGTAACAAAGTTTTTGCAGATATTAGTCCGTCCAATTCATCTGCCGCTAACGACTGGATTATCAGCCCGGAATTAAACTTTGATGAAGCATTTACTTTCTCATTTTATGCTAAGTCATATGTAAGCACATATGGCTTAGAACGCTTCAAGGTTGCTTATTCTACAACAGGAACACAACAGGCAAATTTCACATTTGTAACAACAAACTATATTGAGGCACCAGTTACATGGACACTATATACATACACAATTCCTGCTACAGCAAAATATGTTGCCATTCAATGCGTTTCAGCAGATGCATTTATATTTATGCTTGACGATTTGTATATTGGCGACGGGGGAGGAGTGGCAGAAGCTCCCATAGGCTACAATGTGTATTGCGATAATGTATTTCTTGGAAACGCTGCAGGTACAAATTTTACAAATTCTTCAGCCACAACAGGATATCATCAGTATTGTGTTGAAGCTGTTTATGCCGATGGTTGTATTTCGCCGGAGATTTGTGCTACTATTGGAAGTACGGCAACCTATACCATAGCCGCAACTGCCGGGGCTAACGGTACTATAAGTCCTGCAGGAACTACAACGGTAAGTCAGGGTGGCAGTCAGACCTATACGATTACTCCCAATGCTTGTTATCATATTGCCGATGTGCTTGTTGACGGAGTCAGTGTGGGGGCGGTTACATCATACACTTTTACAAATGTAAATGCCAACCATACCATTGCAGCCACATTCAGTGCCACTACCTATGCCATTACTGCATCAGCAGGAAGCGGTGGTAGCATTTCACCTTCAGGTGGTACTGCGGTGCCTTGCAACGGAAGTCAGACATACACTATTTCTCCCAATGCCTGCTATCAGATTGCCAATGTGCTTGTTGACGGTACCAGTGTTGGAGCTGTTACAACATACACATTTAACAATGTAAATGCGAATCATACTATTTCGGTAAGTTTCAGCGTGATAACATACAGTATAAACGCATCTGCAGGCACAGGAGGCAGTATTACTCCTTCGGGTAACACAAGCGTAACCTGTAATGGTAGTCAGACATTCACAATAACCCCCTCCTCGTGCTACCAAATTGATGATGTACTCGTTGATGGAACAAGTATTGGCGCAGTTACAAACTACACTTTCAATAATATTAATGCGAACCATACTATTTCAGTCAGTTTCGAATTACTGACTTATACCATAACTGCTTCTGCTGGTGCGGGAGGAAGTATTTCCCCATCGGGAAGTGTAGATGTAAACTGCGGATCGGGACAAACATTCGAAATTGCTCCGGAGAATGGCTACGAAGTGGCTTCAGTGTTGGTTGATGGTAATGACGTTGGAGCTGTTTCATCGTACACCTATTCAAACCTGACATCAAATTCGACCATTGTGGCCAATTTTAGCCTGATAACAGTGGAAGAATGCAGCGCACCGGAAAATCTTAGTGCCACTGCTACAGCTGATTATATTGTGTTGAACTGGGATGCCGCACCCAATGCAATAAGCTACAATGTGTACCGTAACGGTGCTCTGCTTGTAAATACTACATCCGTTCAGTTCTTCGATGTCACTGCTGAAGAAGAGGTTGAATACTCCTACTATGTAGTTTCGGTGTGCAGTGACTCCGAATCAGATCCGTCGAATCCGGCCAGTGCTACTATCAATGTAGGCATAATTGAAAGCAATGATAACACAATTACTGCCTATCCGAACCCAACTTCGGGAATTGTTGAAATAGTCCTGAAAAATGACTCTGACAATTATCATGGTTTGGTTCTTACATCTCTCGATGGTAAAATGCTTCTAAATAGTGTGATTGAAGGAGAAACGATTAGAATAGATTTGTCGGACTTTGCCGATGGTATGTATATCATCAGAATTTCAGGGAGCTCTGGCAATGATAAAATCCTACATATTGTGAAGCAATAAAATCTGATAATTAAAAAAATGGAGATTTCCTCACGGCAGTCTCCATTTTTTTTGCAGATAATAACAGGTCTTCTAATTCTGCCGTTTAAAAATATACCTTGTAATGAAAATGCCGTTATCGTCGTCCTTGCTGCCATGACTTTCAACGCCGGTAACAACAAAGGCGAGCTCCCAGCCATCGGCAATCATCTGATTGATTTTGGCTGAGATTACAGCGTCGTTCGATGCAATGTTCCTAAAATTTATACCTACAGCACTGTAGAAATTGAGCAACTTTGTCTCCTCGAATTTGTCGATTTTAATTTCATCGCGACTAACCTCACTCTGCTTTGTGTCTGTGCCTTGTTCACGATAGGTGGTAAACGCTCCTGCATCAATTTTTTCCTGATGCTCAATGATTCGAGAACGACCTACACCCATAGGAACAATCGATTCTACGCTTGTGATTACTTTGTATTCCTGCGCCTGAATTACAGCATTTAGAAGCAGAGTAGCTGAAACAGTTAAAATTAATTTTTTCATAGACTTGGTTTTTATGAGGTTTTATTTCCAGCGTTTTAAATCACCTGAAACAATAGAACTGGATCGAGGCATGCAATGAAATCAGGTGTGGTGAGCGACTCGGTGTTATAGAGGACCTCACTGGTTGTGCTAATATTGATTACATGTCCGCCCGAGGCTCTAACGAGCGCATGCCCGGCTGCAATATCCCATTCGTTGATAGATCCCATTCTTGGATATAACGAAGCGGTTCCTTCGGCAATCATGCAGAGTTTCAGACTGCTCCCGATGCTCACATTTTTTGTGTCTTGAAATGTATTCCTGATTTTTTCGGTAAACATTTCTGTGGCGATATTTTTGTGTGATTTACTCGATACAATAGTAACCAACTCAGGCTTTTCCGATGGAAGTTTAACTATTGAAGTGAGTTCATTATTGCTATGAACCAATGCCCTGAATGCATTGGCGGTTGCATATCCAAAATAGATTGTATTTAGGGCAGGGGCAAAGATTACTCCAAGAACCGGTACCCGATTATGAATCAACGCTATATTTACGGTGAAGTCATTGCCGCCCTTGATGAATTCTTTGGTTCCGTCAATGGGGTCAATCAACCAGAATGTTTCCCACCTAATTCTTTCGGTATAAGAAATTTGCGAAGATTCTTCACTAATGATGGGTATCCTTGTTTTCTTCAGAAGCTGTGCGATAATGGTATTGGCTGCCATGTCGGCTTCTGATAGCGGGGAAAGGTCCTGCTTGTATTCAACGTGATAAACGCTGCCGAAAAATTTCATACAAGTTTTTCCTGCTTCTATAGCAGCAGGTATGGCAAAGTCATGCATCAAACTTATTAGTGCATCATTACCAATTACCATTCTTCTTCGATAATCTTATTGATATTGTAAGCATTGGCCTGAGCACTTGGAACAATAAGCATATCGTTGATGTTGACATGCACAGGACGGGTTATTGCATAATGAATAGCATCGGCAATATCTTCGGCATGAAGAGGTTCAAAACCTTTATATACCTCTTTTGCCCTTTGTTTATCACCATGAAAACGAACCTCGGAAAATTCAGTTTCTGCAAGACCCGGAGCAATCTGAGTAACTTTAATATTGTGCTTGAGCAAATCGATGCGCATTGCTTTCGACAGGGCATCCACAGCATGTTTTGTGGCGTTATATACATTGCCGTTTGGATATACTTCTCGACCTGCAATGGATCCAATATTCACAATGTGGCCGCTTCCCTGAGCTATAATAAGGGGTATAACTTTTTTGCTTATATAGAGTAAGCCTTTTACGTTGGTATCAATCATTCTTTCCCAGTCGCTGATCTCGCAATCCTGAAATGGGCTGAAACCTGCTGCAAGTCCGGCATTATTTACCAGAATACTAATATCTTTCCATTCCGTTGGGAGACTATCGATAGCATTATCCACTTCTTTGCGGTTGCGTATATCAAAACACAGGCTGATGATACTGCAATTATGCTTCAGTTTGAGGGTATCCTGCAGCTCACTGAGTTTGCTTTGCCGGCGTCCGGTGATAATAATCCTGTAGCCATTCTTTCCTAGGAGTTCTGCTGTTGCCTTCCCTATTCCTGCAGTAGCCCCTGTTATTAATACAATCTTATTCATTGCGTGAAAAATTTCGTTAAAATTATAAAAATTACTGCATTATCGTCCCCAAATTTTGAAATTTTAAAATTCCAAATGATTGGTAAAAAGTAGGAATCTACTTACAATAAGTGGGTAATCAGTCTTTTACACAACGAACTGAAAATCCATAGGTTAATACGTTATCGTAAAAATTCAATTCTGATGTAATATAGCTCACATTAATGAATCTGGCGTTTTCAGGCAGATATTGTTTTGGCGTCCAGAAGTAGGATTGATACATTGTATCTCCGAAAACGCCAGAAATAGTTCGTAACCCTGTACCCTTGATGCTCGCACCGCTTATATTGGTGGCACCTTCGTTGGGTTCACTCCAGAATTCACCACAGAAAGTTTTAAGCTTACCTCCTGCAATAGGGTTGCCTCCCAGAAACTCGCCCAATGTAACCCAGTCGTCTTCCGTAGATACGTGCCAACCCAAAGGGCAAATACTCATTGCGTCTTTCCCCGAATTGCTAACCGTAAACCAATTATAAAGTGCTCCAAACGATTCGGCATAAGTCAATGAGTCGTTTTCCTGCCAGCAAAATGCCGGTCCGGAAGCTTGTGCCCATTCGGTAGGATCCTCCATTTTTGGTATGGGAGAGCCATCAATAAAAGTTGTGGTTCTGAGGTTTTCGGCCATCCATGTTTGCTCACCGATAACTACCGTTGCGTAATGATTGTTATCACCGTCGGTTGCATCATTAAAATGAAACGTCACAAGCGTCGATTCCGTAGCGACAAGTGTTATAAAATTTGAATAATTGCCTGAAACCCCTTTGAATAGCAAAATGTCACCGGGATTATAATCCATATCAACAATCTCTTTGGTTTGCGAAGATTTAATAATACCCGAATTTTCTAAAAACTCAACATTAACAGAAGGAGCAACATTCTCGTCAGCACTTCCGATGATTTTTTTTGTGAATGTCGTTTGTGTAGTTTTAATCTGCAACAATAAAATACCGAAACCTAAACCAGTTACAATCATTTTATTGTTTCCGGCTTGCATTTGAAATTCATCATTGTAGAGTACCTTACCTGAGATTTCCGATAGTTTCACCTGCACCAATCCTGATTCAAATACAGGGAAACTGATAATACATTGGTCTGTAGTTGGATTGGGGTAAACAAAAAAACCGTTATTCTGATCAATCTCACCAATACTGCTCGAATACACGAGATGCAGGGTTGAAGAACCACTCAGTGTTTCTTCGGTACATTGTGTCATATTTTGCACAGTAACAGTTTCAACAAGTGAAGTTTCTCCTGATGCAGAAAACGTGATGGAGTAATCAAAACTTTGCGATTGGACAGAAAACCAGCAGCAAACAAGTATCGGAATGAGAATAGAAATTTTTGTCATGGCAGCGAGTTGTTTTGTTATTGTTGTTAAAATTACAAAAAAAAAAGAATTAATAAATCACTATTGTCCGATAAAAATATGGAATAATTTTTAATTTTTGCTAAGTTATT
>ENA-UPTA01002066-UPTA01002066.1-activated-sludge-metagenome-genome-assembly--contig:-NODE-2066-length-21297-cov-5.587280_pt1 | contig 21297 bp, 26 predicted proteins | sample MGYA00238184_ERZ773361 | MGnify/ENA primary metagenome ERZ773361 (study PRJEB29100, sample SAMN05720205) | activated sludge metagenome | isolation source: anaerobic digester from wastewater... | reverse complement strand
CCATCAGTGCTCACGCAATTGCCCGCGCGGCGCTGTATTTCGGAATAAAGCCCTACGGTGTTGTTATCAATGATCTTTCTGAAAAACAGAAACAGGTGCGGAGGAAACGGGTATGATATCATCGGTATTATTTATTATTCTCTCAGCGGTCATTATTCTTACTGCGATGCTGAGCCTGTATTTTCGGGACCTTCTTGCAAGTATTGTAAGTTACGCGGTCATGAGTCTTGTACTGACAGTTGTTTATTTTCACCTTGATGCTCCCGATGTCGCCATCGCGGAGGCGGGGATCGGTGCGGCGCTGACCATCAGCATCTTCGTTCTCACCATCAAGCTCACCAGGAGGCGTGAGGAATGAAGCTCGCAAGCTTTCTTTCACTTGTACTGATTACCGGGTTTCTTTTTGTCGCAATAAACAAGCTTCATCCTGTGGGGGCACCGCTTGGGAATCCCGATGTCCTTAAGGACAGGAGCAGTGCGGCTACGGACATTATCAATGTAAACACCATGGATGATTATTATCTGCGAAACAGCCAGACGGAAACCGGGTCAAATAATGTCGTTTCGAGCATTGTCTTTGACTACCGCGGGTTTGACACCCTCGGAGAAGCGACGGTGCTTTTTCTTGTGGTAACAAGTATATCAATGCTTCTCTCTCTGCTTTATAAACGCGAGGATGTTGATGACTATGAATTCAGGAAGCCCAACGAGTTCCCCGGAGACGTATCACGGATTATATCCTACGGGTCATATCTTCTGTATCCCCTGATCATCACCTTCGGGGTATACCTTGTGATTCACGGACACCTTTCTCCGGGAGGAGGGTTCCAGGGGGGGGCGGTGATGGCATCAGGGACCGCCCTGCTTCTGGTGAGCGCGCTCATTACCCGTCATGTTCACCGGACCCGGCGGATTTTTTCTTTTTTCGAGTCCCTTGGGCTCACTATTTTTATATCCATGGGATTTGCCGGAATCGGGACCACGTTCCTGTATAACTTTCTTGCAAACGGATCATTAACACTGTTCGGACGGGCCATACCTTTCGGTCCTAACCCGGGATTTCTTAATTCCGGCGGGGTGCTGCCGGTGCTGAGTTTCGCGATCGGCGTGGAAGTATTTTTCGGTCTCAGTATAATACTTGTTACACTGTTCCATGTCGCACGGCACAGAAAAGATATGGAATAACGGAGATTTTGTAATGACTGATTTTTTTCTATATGTGACCGTTGTGCTGCTTGTCTTTTTTGGTCTCAGCGCGGTCCTCTTTAAACGCAATCTTATCAAGATTGTCATTGCCCTGAATATACTTGAAGCGGGGGTAAATCTCTTTTTTATAGTTCTCGCCTACAGACCTGAGGGGACTGCGCCGATTTTCACTCTTGCTCCGGAACTCGAGAAGCTCCGTATGGTGCTTCCCACTCCCCAGGCACTGATACTGACAAACATCGTGATCGGTTTTGCCACAACCGCACTGATGCTCGTATTCGCGGTGTTTATCTACCGGAACAATGGTACACTTGATATCCGGAACCTGAAAGGAGTAGAGGACCATGACTGAGCATCTTCCTGTGCTGATTATTGCCGTGCCGCTCCTCGCGGCGTTTGTACTTCCTATTGTCCGGATACTCGGCGTTATACCCCGCGATATCTTTGTCTTTTCCGTATTCGTCGCGGTCAATGTCATGCTGATGAGCCTTATACCTGATATATGCATCTACAACAAGACCCTGCACTATGTCCTCGGCGCGGCGTCACCTTCAACCCTTACACCGGAAGGGCTGGCATTCCCCATCAGGATCGTGCTGAAAATCGACGGTTTTTCCCTGCTCATGGCCGTCTTTTCCGCGATTGTGGGTCTGGTGGGTTTTCTCTATTCCCATAAATTCGTTCCCGAAGATGGTAGAAAAAACTATTATGTAATCCTGCTGCTCCTGATGCTTGTGGGAATGATCGGCCTTGAATTCACCAACGACCTTTTTAATTTCTTCGTTTTTCTTGAAATATTATCGATATCATGCGCGGCCCTTGTGGCCTTCCGTACCAATCAGAAACATCCGCCATACGCAGGATACAAGTATCTTCTGGTAAGCTCTCTCGCAACGAGTTTTTTTCTTCTGGGAGTGGGGCTTTGTTATGCGCAGTACGGTTCCTTTAATATGGACTATATCAACCGCATGCTGAATCATTCCCTGCTTGACCGCGTTGCGCTGGTTTTTATGATAATCCCCCTGGCGATGAAAGCGGGAGCGGTGCCGATGCACATGTGGGTTGCGGACACCTATTCCGAAGCTCCGGCGCCGGTAACGGCGATGCTGGTCACTGCGAGCCAGGCAAGTCTTTACGGAGTGTTCCGTCTTTCATTTACACTTTTCGGAAATTCAACCGCGAATATTTCCATAAATTATCATACCCTGGGGTGGATAATCATCATCCTCGGGGTGCTTTCCATGTTCATCGGCGTCACTATGGCGCTGGTGCAGCATGATGTGAAACGCCTTATGGCGTTCCACTCAGTCTCCCAGACGGGATATATGCTTCTCGGAGTCGGCGTCGGCATTGCGGTCTATGCCGGTCATGACGGAGGCGCCGCCTTCCATCAATACGGGAAGCTGGCCATGACCGGCGGGATATTCCACATTATCAACAACTCTATGTATAAGGGGCTCCTGTTCCTGACTGCGGGAGTAATGGTCCGGCGTTTCGGCACGGCAAACCTTGACAGGATGATTGGGATGGCGCACCGCGATGTTTTTACCACTATCGCGTTTATCGTGGGGGCCCTTGCCATTGCGGGGATTCCGCCATTCAGCGGTTTCGCTTCAAAGCTGATTATTTTTGAATCGGTGTATCACTTCAATCCCTTTCTTTCCGTAATAGCGATGTTCGTGTCCGTCCTGACCCTTGCGTCCTTCCTCAAGGTTTTTTACGGAGCGTTTCTTGGCCCGGAGCGGAAGGACCTTCTTGTGGACAATAATCCCCTCCCTCATGGAATGACTGCGGGCATGGGAATTATGTGCCTGTTTATTCTTATTATGGGAATTGCTCCCGAAGCGGTGATAAAATATCTCATAGATCCCGCAATCGCGGGTCTTGTGAAAATACTATAAGGGGAGTACAGCGAGAATGGATTTTCTAAACAGGTTCATCGCACAGAATACCGGAATACTGTGGTATCCGTCACTGCTCCTGGGTATTCTCATTATACTTGTTATTGTTCTAACCGTGTGGGGACGCCTGTTTTTCAGGCGCGACTACAATAAAAATTCCCCACAGGTGAAACCCTTCAACTCCGGTAATCTTGAAGAAATTGATTACAATATTGCGTCATCGAACCTGTTCTGGGGATTCAGAAAAGCGTTAGAGTCGTACTATGCGGTTATGATATCCTCTCACAGCGGGGACCTCAATGATTACCTTAAATGGCTGGCGATTTCAATCGCGATCTGCTTTCTCCTGATTGCCGGAGGGCTGCTATGATCAGAAAAAAAATATCCCTGAAGAACCTGAAACGCTCTCTCTGGGCTTTTCACCTGAATACCGGTTCCTGCAATGCCTGCGACATAGAAATTCTTGCCACGCTGATGCCGCGGTATGACGCGGAACGTTTCGGCATAAAGCTGGTGGGAACGCCGCGTCATGCCGATGTTCTTCTTGTTACGGGTACCGTCACGGAAAAAATCAAGGACAAGGTGCTTCGCGTATACGAACAGGTCCCTGAACCGAAACTGGTGATCGTAATAGGTGGCTGCGGTTCGACAAAGGGCGTATTCCAGGAATCCTATGCAATGGCGGGCCCCATTGATAATTTTATACCCGTTGACGTGTTTATTCCGGGATGTCCCCCCAGGCCCGAGGCTATTGTATATGGTATCGCGAAGGCATGGGAGAAAATCGAAGAGTCGGAGAAACGAAATGGCGCTGCATCATGATGAGATAGTGAACCGGCTCAAAAATGAATTCGGTGACGAAATACTGGGGATCAATGTAATTGAACGCACTGAAGGCGTTCTCCGGAAGCGTGATCAGCGCAGCATTGCTGTTTCCCTCACAAGGAAAGTCTTCCACCGTGCGGTATCATATCTTAAAACAATGGGGACGCTGCACATCGCCTGTCCGATGGCTTCAAGGGAATTTGATGATTATCTTGAGCTGATATATCCCTTCACGCTGTTCAGCGGAGAGGGTAATTTCAGTGAAATCCCTGTAATTGTCAAAGTGCTGCTTCCGGAGGATGATTTGTCGATACGTACCGTTACCGATATTATTCCCGGCATCCTCTTTATGGAGCGGGAAACCATGGAGATGCTCGGCGTCGTCATTGAAGACATTCCGGACCCGCGCAGGCTCTTTACTCCGGGAAATCTTCCGGACGATTTTAAACCGCTCCGGGAGAACCCGAAGGAACCGGAAGATGATTCACAGGAAATCAAATACTGAGGATAAAAAATGAGTACCAGACAGACGTATCCTTTACATATAGGTCCCACGCACCCCGCATTTAAGGAACCAGTTCAGTTCAACTTTGAAATTGAAGGCGAGCGGGTCATAACATGCGATATCGAATTTGGATATACCCACCGCGCAGTGGAGCATATCGCACGTGAAAGGAACTTTATCCAGATACTGTATCTCCTGGAGCGGATATGCGGGATATGCTCTGTGTCACATCCCATGGCATACTGTCTTGCTGTGGAGCAGGCTGCGGAAATTGAGGTGCCTCCCAGGGCGAAATATATCCGCACCATAATCGGCGAGCTTGAGCGCCTCCACTCGCACCTCCTGTGGACAGGGGTTGCAGCCCATGAAATCGGTTTTGACACGCTCTTCCTCTATACGTGGAACATCCGCGAGAAAGTTCTGGACTGCCTGGAGACAATTACCGGGAACCGCATAAACTATGGCATACTTACCATAGGCGGAGTGCGCCGTGATATCACCCCGGACCTCTATCCTGTTTTGCAGGAAACCCTTGACTATTATTACGATGTGTTTGAACGGGCACGGGAGATTATTCTTGATAATATGTCGATACAGCTTCGGTGTAAAAATGTGGGAATACTGAGCCATGAAAATGCCCTGGCATACTGCGCGGTGGGTCCCACGGCGCGGGCATCGGGAGTACCCAGAGACGTCCGCGTTGATTACCCTGTCAATGCGTATCCGGACATTGAGTGGCTGAAACCCGTGAGCCCCCTGGACGCGGGACGTGAACCGCGGGGCGACGTGTATGACCGCATGATTGTACGGGTCCATGAGATACACCAGTCCATTGATATCATAAATTTCTGCATGGAGAACATGCCGGAAGGGGCGGTGGACGTCGAACCGAAAGCGACGAAAATGATCAGCACTCTGAAGAAAGTCCAGGGTGAGGGGATTGGCCGCTATGAGGCGCCCCGGGGCGAAGTGTCGCATTATGACATTCTGGATAACAGGGAGGGGCCGCTGCTCATGAAAGTGAAGGCTCCCACCTATTCGAACGGCATTACATGGATGAAAATGTTCGACAATGTTGAAATTGCCGACATACCCATTGTCATCGCATCAATTGACCCCTGTGTGGCCTGCGCTGACAGAATGAGTTTTGTCGATTCCGGGGGCCGGCGCAGCATTATGACATCTGCGGACCTGCACAGACTGAGTGTGGAAAAACAAAGAAGGATCGGGAAATAATGATAACCCTTATTCTCACGTTACTGATGCCAGCATTTGTTCTTGTCGCTGGAATTGTCCTCGGGCTTCTCATGAAAGGCGTGGACAGGAAATTCGCCGCATACTTCCAGTCAAGAATCGGGCCGCCGGTACTGCAGCCCTTCTATGACATGGGCAAGCTTATGATGAAACAGTCCATAATTCCTGAAAATGCGGTAACGTGGATATTTAAAGGCGCACCGGTGACAGCGCTGTCTTCCTCGGTGTTGTTGCTGATATACATTGTAGTTCCCTATTTTCTGTATCTTTCCGGCGTTCACCACTTCTTTCTTCAGGCAGGGGACCTGATTGTCATTCTCTATGTTCTTGCTATACCAACAGTCGCCCTTGTTTCCGGAGGGTTTTCGTCAGGTTCTCCCTATGCTGCAATTGGGGCACAACGTGAAGTGGTACTGCTTATGTGCGTTGAGCTGCCCCTGGCAGTAACCACTATTACTTTTGCCACCAAAATGTCGGCGGTATGCGAAAGCTGCCCGTCATTTTCACTCACCACTATCGCATCCCATCCTGTGTGGAATACAATGGGGCCCATGGGTATTCTGGGGGGCATGATGCTCCTGCTTTCCTTTGTGTTTATCGTTCCCGCGGAATCGGCAAAGATACCCTTCGACCAGGGAGAGGCGGAAACCGAAATCGCCGAAGGCCTTCTCGCGGAGTATTCCGGGAAGTATCTCGCGTTTATTCAGATGGCTGACGGGGTGAAATCATTAGCGCTTGTTTCCCTGACGGTGATTCTTTTCTTTCCCCATGGATTTACCGACCTTACTGGATTACGGATTACAGGGGGTGGATATGATTTTACTCTCGCCGCGGACGTGGTCCTCTTTTTTGTGAAAATATTTGCGGTGTACTTTTTACTCATTACCACTGTCCGGGTAATAATGGCACGTTTCAAGATATCACAGGCGGCGAAAATACTGCTCCTCACTATTACCGTGGTGAGCCTGAGCGGATACATGCTTATTTATCTTGACACATTTATATCGGCGTTGTGACGCGGGAAAATACTGGAGGCAATAATGATAGCCGGTGTGTATAAATTTTTTGAGCAGTTCTTCTCGCCGAAGGCAACCAATATATTTCCCGTTAAACGGGTTCCTTCTTCCATAAAGAACCTTCTTGCGGGGGGAGATATCTATCCTCCCATTGCTGTTCATGACGGCTTTCGCGGTAAACTCCATTATGATTACACAAGCTGCATCGGGTGCGCGATGTGCGAAAAGGTGTGCCCTGCGAAGGCGATTGAGATGTACCCTGTTGTGGAAAATGAGAAGAAGTCGAAACGGATAGTGATATATCTTTCACGGTGTACTTATTGTTCGGAATGCGTCAATATCTGCCCCAAAAACTGCCTATCCATGGGGAAGGAATTCATGCTTGCCGGATTTGACAAGTACGGTCCTGCGATGGTGGTGGGAAGTGTGGAAAGACGTGAACATGAAGTAAAAGAAGACAGCGGAGCCTGACGAAGACAGTAATGCCCGTAATAAAAGATTCAACCTATAGAGCGCCGTTTCTTTTCGGCGGTAGTCATCTGCAGACAATTCTCCCCACCTTATTTCGAAAAGTTGACGGCGTGGTGTACAGGCGTGAGCGCATTGATACTCCTGACGGGGATTTTGTCGACCTCGATTTTTCTTCAGTGGGTTCACCCAGGGCAGTGCTGGTGTCCCATGGCCTTGAGGGGAAATCAGACAGGGCATACATGAAGGGAATGGTCCGTGCTTTCAACAGGCGCGGATGGGACGGTGTGGCATTCAACTTCCGCGGATGCAGCGGCGAACCGAACAGGACTGCAACAACCTATCACAGCGGTAAAACCGAGGATCTCCATGCTGTGGTGGAATATCTTTTATCAAAGAAGGGGTATACCGACATTTCCCTTGTGGGTTTCAGCCTGGGGGGGAACCTGACCCTGAAATATGCCGGAGAAATGGGAACGGCGATATCGCCCCGTATACGCAGCGCCATAGGAATTTCCGCCCCCTGCGATCTCGTGTCTTCATCGATTGAACTTCATAAACCAAAAAATTTTCTCTACACAAAAAGGTTTCTCTCTACTCTCATCGAAAAGATGAAAGTGATGTCGCCGCACTTCCCCCCGGGAATATCACGGGACTACCGGTCCATAAAAACGCTGAAGGATTTTGACGATATGTTCACCGCACCGCTGAACGGCTTCAGGGATGCCATGGATTACTGGAAGAATTGCAGTTCAAGAAAATATATCAGCGGGACCGCCATTCCGACCCTTATCCTGAATGCACGTGACGATCCTATCCTTGGACCGGAATGTTTTCCATACGCCGAAGCGGAGGCGAACAGCCGCCTCTTCCTTGAAGTCCCCGGGAAGGGAGGCCATGTCGGCTTTATCACCTTTGGACACGATGGAGAATTCTGGGATGAAACACGGGCTGCAGAGTTTGCGGAGAATGCCCTGTATGGTGTAAAGGAGCGGTAAAAGGGCAGAGAACCGCTATTCCTTTTCCGGGATGTTTTCCCATGCGTTCTTTTTCAGAATATCAGCAATCTGCGGCAACACATTCTTTACAACAGCGCTCAATTTCTCACCGAAAGCGGTTGTTTCCGGTTGTATCCCGATAAATACTATTTCTTTCACAAATTGGTGAAGGTACTCAATAAGGGTCTTCACGGAGGCGTTGTGGGTATTGAAGCCGTATTCCGAAGAAAGATGGGCCAATGGTATTCTGCGGAATGAACCCGGGCGCTCATCCATGGAGCATGCATCCACAATTATCAGTATTCCAGGATTTTCTTTTTTAATTATTCCGGTGAAGTTCTCCGGCATAATATCCCCGTCAACCGAAAGCCACCCCGGAAATGAGAACATCTCAGCGAGGAGACTTCCTGCACCGTCATCGGAACGCAGGCGGTTTCCGATGCCGAGAAGTACATTTCGATTCATATCGCCCCGTGAAAGAAAAAATGTGTTGGACAACATTTTATTGATACGACGAAATTCTGTCAGCACATTTTAATTATACTTTTTTCGTTTCATAACATGTATATGATAATTTTGAACAAATGAGGTATACTGTTTTCTGATGAAACACTGCTGTCAAATACGTGTCAAAGGCATTGTGCAGGGGGTAGGATTCCGCCCCTTCATATACAGAATCGCCGCTCTGTTCCATATAATGGGAAGGGTATGGAATGACACGCAGGGGGTACTCATTCACGCGGAAGGTGGTGAGGATGATATCCGTGATTTTATTCAGGAAATTTCTGCAAATCCGCCCCCCCTTGCCGTTATACAGGATATTGAACAGGTGGAAATTCCCTGCGCCGGATACGGGGATTTCACCATTGTTCCCAGCAGAGTGCTGGAAACACGGTCAACCTTTATTCCTCCCGACATCTGTATCTGCGATGAATGCCTTGAGGAGCTCTTTGACCCCGAAGACAAACGGTTTCAGTATCCTTTTATAACCTGCACGAACTGCGGTCCGCGTTTCAGCATTGTGGATGATATCCCTTATGACAGGTCCCGTACGTCCATGGAGCAGTTCTCCTTGTGTCCCTACTGCCGTGGTGAATATGAGGACCCGCAGAACCGGCGTTTTCACACACAGCCTGTAGCATGCCCTGCATGCGGACCGCATCTCACACTCCACAAAAATACCGGGGAAGTCGTCAGTGTGGAAATACGCGATATTGTCACAAGGACGGTGCAGCTTATCCGGGAGGGAAATATTATAGCTATCAAGGGGACCGGGGGATATCTCCTCGGGGCAGATGCGCGGCAGGACAGTGCGGTACTGAAGCTGCGGGAACGCAAATGCCGTCCCTTCAAGGCATTCGCGCTCATGGCAGGGACTGTTGAACGGATAAAGGATTTCTGCCATGTCACGGAACACGAGAAATCTCTTCTTCTCTCAAAGGAGCGTCCCATTGTGCTTCTTCTGGAGAAAGAGCCTCTGGTAAGCCGGCACATCGCGCCGTCAGGCATATATCAGGGGGTGATGCTTCCGTATATGCCGTTCCACTATCAGCTCTTTCACGAAGACCCTTCCATGGTCCTCATTATGACAAGCGGCAATGTGTCCGATGAGCCGATTGTGTTCAGGGACAGAGACGCCTTCACGAAACTTTCTCATATTGCCGATTACTTTGTTACCTATGACCGTGATATAATTTCCCAGACTGATGACAGCGTTGTGTTCGCGGATGGTGATGAAACGCATTTCATCCGGCGGTCACGGGGATATGTACCGGCCCCCTTTTATACGGGGAAGGGAACCTGTCATATCCTCTCGGCAGGGGGTGACCTGAAAAACAGCTTTGCCTTAGCCAAAGATGATACAATCATTCTCAGCCAGTATCTCGGTGATCTCGCGACTCCCGGTGGAAACCGCCAGTACCGGGATACCGTTGACCGCTTTCAGAAGATATACGATTTCTCCCCGGAAATAATTGTCTCCGACCTGCACCCGGGATATTTCACCACTGCGATTGCTGACGAGTTCGCGGAAAAGGGACTGCGCCGTATCCGTGTCCAGCACCACCACGCGCACATCGCCTCGGTAATAGAGGACAGGTCCATTGAAGGCTCCGTAATCGGCATTGCCTACGACGGTACAGGCTATGGAACTGACGGGACGCTCTGGGGCAGTGAAATCATGGTGGCCGATAGGATGGAGTTCAGCCGCATGGGGCACTTCTCGTATTTTCCGCTCCCCGGAGGAGAGAGCGCCATAACAGATGTATGGAAAATCGGTATTTCACTTCTGCATCAGTGTTACGGAAGAGATGTTCCCCTCCTGGATGAAGAAAAAGGGAAGGATGTGATATTTGAAATAATTGAAAAAAAGATCAACTCGCCAATGACCTGCAGTATCGGGAGAATATTTGACGGAATAGCAGCAATCCTGGGGCTTTCCCGCACAATCAGTACTGAAGCTGAAGCGGCGCAGCGACTTGAAATGGCGGCAATGAACGGTATCAATCCCTTTGCAGTGCCGTACGAAATCCCGTTCATTCAGGAGGATGGATTTGTTATACGTACAGATGCACTGACACGATACATTGTTGAACTATTACAGGAGGGTCGGGACGTGGAATCAATTGCCTATCTCTTTCATCTGGCAATCGCAAAAACAACGGAAAATGTTGTTGCATTTATCGCCCGGGAAAAAAATATAAACAATATAGTCCTGAGCGGCGGTGTGTTCCAGAACCGCCTCCTTCTTTCTATGGTTCGGGAATTTCTTGAAAAGAACGGTCTGCAGGTTTATCTTCCCCGACGGATTCCTGTCAACGATGGCTGCATCGCCATGGGGCAGATCGCAGTTGCAAAGGAAATGGTGGGCAATGGAAAAGTCTGACATACGGCAGATGGCTGCACGGCTGAAAAATTTTAAGCTCAATGAGCCTGCGCGGATTATGGAGGTGTGCGGTACCCATACCACGGAATTTTTCAAAACGGGAGTAAAAAAACTCTTCCCGGAGAATCTGCGCCTCATCAGCGGACCAGGGTGCCCGGTATGTGTGACACCGAATGCCTATATCGACCGCATCATTGAAATTGGGAAGGTCTATCGCCCCATATTCGCCACTTTCGGCGACATGATCAATATCCCCGCCTCACGCAGTTCGTTAAAAAAGGAAAAGGCGGAAGGCCTTGATGTGGAGATCGTATATTCACCCCTCGTTGCCCTCGATATCGCCGAAAAAAATCCCGACCGCGAGGTGGTGTTTCTCAGCGTCGGTTTTGAAACGACAGTTCCCACAGAGGCCCTTACGATTCTTGAGGCAAAGGAACGGAATCTGAAGAATTTCTCGCTGTCTCCCGGAAACAAGCTGACGCCCCCCGCGGTGAAAGCGCTTCTCGATTCCGGTGAAACACGAATTGACGGCTTCATTCTTCCGGGCCATGTGAGCGCCATAATCGGTGTCCGGGGATGGCGGTTTCTCGCTGAAGAATATGGAATGCCCTGTGTTGTGGCGGGATTTGAAGACCGGGACCTTGTAACCGCGACCCTTCTCATGGCGCAGATGATTAAAAATAAAAAGGCCGACATTCTGAACGCCTATACCAGAGTAGTAAAAGAAAACGGCAATGAACGCGCGCAGGAAGTCATGGACCGTGTGTTCTGCACCGGTGATGCCGAGTGGCGGGGGATCGGTGTGATCCCGGAGAGCGCCTGCGAAATACGGGAGGAGTTCGGAGAGTTTGACGCTTTCAGAAAGTTTCCCGTCACGCCGCCGGAACCTTCAGAACCGAAAGGCTGCCGCTGCGGAGAAGTGCTTACGGGACTCATTTCGCCAACGGAATGCGGACTTTTTGCAAAGGTCTGCACCCCGGAACATCCCGTCGGACCCTGCATGGTGTCAACTGAAGGGTCCTGCGCTGCTCACTATAAATACGGGAGATAACAATGACAAGAAAGATACTCTCAGGCCATGGAAGCGGCGGGAAGCTGATGAATGACATGATTGAAACCCTGATCAAGGGGACTTTGGGGCCCGACAGCATACAGCTTGATGACTCGGCATTGCTCACAATCGGCGCTGAAACCATTGCATTTACCACTGACACCTTTACCATTACACCACTTTTTTTCCCGGGGGGTGATATCGGGTCTCTGGCAGTGAACGGCACCGTGAATGACCTTGCGGTAATGGGCGCCGAACCGATGTATCTTTCCTGCGGTGTTATAATAGAAGAGGGTCTTGACATGGAGGTCTTTGAAAAAATTCTGAAATCCATGAAGGCCGCTGCAGATCGTGCCGGGGTTAAAATCGTCACCGGCGATACCAAGGTTGTGCAGAAAGGGAATGCCGACAAGATCTTCATCAACACGTCCGGTGTGGGAAGGATAACAGGCAGGGTCCAGAGGGCACCTGTGCGGGAAGGGGATAAAATTCTTATAAGCGGCTGCATCGGCGACCATGGTATAGCGGTGATGGCTGAACGGAACAGCCTCACCTTCACGAAGGGGCTGCAGTCAGACTGCATGGCGCTGAATTCAATGATAGCACATGTTACGGAGGCATATCCCGGCAGCATCCGCTTCATGCGGGACCCCACCAGGGGCGGAGTCGCTTCGGTGCTGAACGAGATCGTCAAAGGGCAGCCCTTCAGCGCGAAGCTCTACGAAAACGACTGTCCCTTACGCGAAGAGGTGAAGGGGGTCTGTGAAATATTGGGCATTGACCCGCTTTATGCCGCCAACGAAGGGAAGGTGGTAATGATCGTCAGTGCTGAAGACGCGGAAGGTATCCGCGACAGGATGCGGGAAACCCCGGAAGGGAAAGACGCCGCGATAATCGGTGAAATCACCGGGGAATACCCCGGTAAGGCGTACATGGAAACCCCTGTTGGCGGGGAGAGGATTTTGCCGCTTCTTCTGGATGAACAGCTTCCAAGAATTTGCTGAAATATTTTTTGTGCAATAGTATAATGTCTTAAAACGGAGAATTTACATGTGTCTTGCGATACCAATGAAAATCATAAAAATTAACGGCATCAGGGCAATCGCTGAAAACAGGGGCGTTGAGCAGGAAGTCAATATCTCACTGGTGCCTGATATTCAGACAGGGGAGAAGGTGCTTATACATGCAGGATTTGTCATTGAGCGGATCGATGAAGAAACTGCGCGGGAAATTGAGGAAATCTGGGATGAAATCAATGCTGACGTCTTACGGGGACAGCAGGCCTGAGTACCTGCTGTCCCCGTGTCAATTTATACCGCAACATCCTCTTTGTATGCATTGTACCACATCTCTTCCGCGGCAGTGAAAACTCCCGTGATTCCAAGGGTTACGTGATAGTCTCTGAGAACTTTCAAATGAAGCGCTTCTTCAATCTCTTCCTCCTTCATTGCGGAGGGGTTGTTCATCGCTTCTTCGTACCTGCTTTCAATCCATTCGTGGAAGGATATTCCTTTTCCCGAAAAAATTACATGACTTGACATTATATCAAACTTTACCGTGTCAACGGCGCTCTGAATACTGACTATTTCTCCGTTGATTTTCCCGTAGGCAATTTCTGTCTGGAAGTAATCGCCCCATGTCGTGACCACGGGTGCGGTGCCGTAGCGGCTTTTCAGCGAATCCACAAGTCCATTGTCAATATAATCCCGCGATGAAGTTCTGTTTATGAATTTGCGGATTTCAATGAGGGCTTCAATTTCATCAATTGTGAATTCGCCGTTATTGATGTGCTGAATAATATCCTCGTTTATCAGATATTCCATAGTGTTCCTGCCGTTATAATTGATTACATTCCGTCCGTACAGACACCGGAATAATTTCCTGCAATAATCACAAAAAGATGCGCCGGGAGGCAGCCGGGGCCGTTATGACACATGCTGCATCTCAATTACATAATCGGTAAAAATTGAATTGCCTTTAAGGATTGAATGAGGGATTTTCTCCTTTTATTCATTTTTTTTATTGTGTCACTGAATTCATTTTTAGTAATATGTTGGGGTCGATATCAACCCGTGAATCCGTGAGGAGCTGACGCCATGAAGGATCAAGATTTAACAAACGATGCAGACTGCATTTTCTGCAGGCGTTATCGTGAACGGAATTTCCTGATGGAGAATGATTTCGCCTTCGCCGTGGATGATAAATATCCCGTTACCCCGCACCACACCCTGGTGCTTCCACGGCGCCATGTCGCGGATTTCTTTGAATGCTCCCGCGAGGAATACTCCGGGATGCTGGATCTCGTTACCTCACTGAAGGAGGAACTTCTCATGAAAGATAAGAGTATTGATGGATTCAATATCGGGATCAATTCCGGTCTCTCCGCGGGTCAGACAATTTTTCATCTCCACATACATCTCATTCCACGGAGAACAGGAGACATGGAACACCCTGCGGGGGGAGTGCGGGGAGTCATACCGGAAAGGATGAAGTATTAGTATCTGAAGATGCATCCAACGGGTTATTTGTACCGGATAATACTCATATAATTTATCGCCTTGATAAAGATGATTTCTGTAAAAAATATCTTGCTTATTAATGACCGCCATTGTATACTTATAGTACCATATTAAAAGGGAGGTTTATATGGCCATACAAAACATAAGCGGTGCAGATTCTGTACCCCAGGGAGTACTCGAGAGCAACCGCATACAGAACGAGTCGAGAAACACGGAAGACACACGGACACAGCAGACAGAAAAGATATCCGAGGAAAACAAGGGACGGCAGATCGATACAACTGCGTAGAGATTATTTGATTAAGACGGATATGTACTGTGTGAAGAACCCGCTATTCCATAGCGGGTTTTCTTATGTACTCCGGACCATGATTCAGATATTTTGTAAATAAGAAGAATTTTTTCTTGATAAATACAGATAGTTCACAAAAGTGTTTTTTCCGTAACACCTGTTCATCAATACAGCAAATGAGTTTGTTGATTGTTGCGGCAGGTGAATCCTGTGATATAATAAATGTAAATAAAAAAAATATAGAGTGGAAAGTCATGAAAAATGCATCACCGTTTCAAAATGTAGTATTTGCCGGGGGAGGCAGCAGATGCCTCTGGCAGGTCGGTTTCTGGTCAGTTGCGGCGCCGGAGCTGAATATTAAGCCCGATGTCGTGGCGGGTGTAAGCGCGGGGGCAGCGATGGCCTGTCTGCTTCTTGCGGGAACCGCGGAACAGACACGGGATTTTTTCAAAATGATAACGGCATATAACAGCAGAAATGTTTATCCTTCAAGACTTTTCAGCAATATGGCGGTATTCCCTCATGAAAAGATGTACCGTGCGGGACTCCGTTACGGTCTTGACGGAAAATCTCTCACCAGGCTGAAAAAGGGTCCGGAAATACGAATCACCCTGAGCAGGCTTCCGAAATTTCTTGGTCCCATGGGGGCTACCTTGTACGGGACAGCAATTTATTATCTTGAGAAGCTGCTGAAACAGCCGCTGCATCCATCGTTTGGAATAAAAAGCGGGTATAAACCGGAGTGTTTCCGTGTCAGGGACTGTGAAACTCCTGAAGAACTTGTTGACCTGATATTCGCTTCATCCAGCACGCCCCCCTTTACTCCCATGCAGCTGTGGAAGGGCGAGCCCGCACTTGACGGGGGCTTCGTTGACAATGTGCCGGTATTCGCGGTTGAGGACTGCCCCGGGAGAACCCTTGTGCTCCTCACGAGGCGGTACAACGATAATGCTATTCCCCTGCCGGGCAGAAAGGTGTATGTGCAGCCCTCACGGCCCATTCCGGTTTCGAAATGGGATTACACCAATCCCGGAGGGCTCCAGGAAGCCTATGACCTTGGAAAGAAAGACGCTGAATCATTTGTAAATGTATTCACCAGGGAAATGGCAAACTGATAATGAGGCACACGCGGCCTGTTACGGAATTTTCGCGTATTTCGTATAGGCCGCCTGTTTGTTTTTTCTCTGGACAACGTCAAACAGAAGCATTTCATTTCGAGTCATATACAGTATGGTGAAGGGGAATGGTCTGCTTCCGTAATATTTCCGCACATAAAAATAAATCGTATCGTTCCTCAGATCATACTCGAAGCTGAATTCCCCGTATTTCTTTGTTTCAGTATGGATTATGCCGTTTTTCATGTAGGTGTATTTATCGCCGTCAATTACTTTTTTGCAGCTGCCTGCCTCATTGCAGTGGTCCCCTACCATCTGCCATCGTCCAAGGAGGTTTTCCTCGTACTGGTCGGGATCAAGGCGGAACCCGCCGCACACTCCGAGAAAGGGCACACATAACAGCACACACAACACTCGTAATCGTATCTTCACGCTGCTGCTCCATCATTTTTGAGTATATTTTCACCGCGGGAATTTTATCGTCAACAGTAATTTTCTGAATCCGGGAAATGATATCAACCCCCCGAACAAAAATCCATGGTGCGCAATATTTACCATGAGTCACAATAAAACTATTGACAATTTTCGCCTTGATATAATGATTTCTACATCAAAACCGAATTCATCCGTTTTACCTTCAGATTGCAGATTGAAAATTATTGAGGAGTTTCATAATGGACCATGTATACAGGGTAATAGAGCTCATTGGCACAAGCAAAAAGTCATGGGAAGATGCCGCAAGGAATGCCGTCGAAAGTCACGCGAAAACGCTTCGTGACCTCCGGGTTGCCCAGATCAAAGAGCTGGATATGCGTGTTGAGAATGGAAAGGTCATCCTGTATCGGGCGAAAGTGAGTGTGTCATTTAAATACAATCAGTGACAGAATTCATTTTCAGATTCTGAGAGTTCGTCATTATGAAGAGAATAAAAAGAGCATAGGAACTATGCTTTTTTTATTGCAGAGCGCCACATGAGTTTCTTTTTAAAAAAAATGATCACAGCCTTCCTGATACCTCCGGGGTTTTTCGTGTCGATACTGATCTGTGCCGGCATATACTGTCTCTGGAAAAAGCAAAGAATTGCCGCTGTGATGCAGATTGTCACGGCGCTGATGATATGGATATTTTCCACTGTTCCATTTTCCGATTTCCTGATGAAAGGCCTTGAAGCGGAGTACAGAATTCCCCGTCACCTGCAGTGCGATGTGATACTGCTCCCGGGAGGAGGTTCACTGACGGAAGCACCTGAATTCTCAGGAAAGGGCCATCCCGGCAGCGAGTCTATGATGCGCCTTGCTGCAGCATATCGTATCTTCCGAAAGACGCAGTGCCCGATTCTGGTTTCAGGAGGACCGGTGTACGGCGGCACTTCCGATGCAGTAATATTCACCCGTATCCTCACTGACATGGGAGTTCCCCCGGAAAAAATTATTCAGGAAAATGAAAGCCGGGATACCCGTGAAAATGCTCTGTACACTGCAACTATTATCAAAAGGATGCGCTTCAGAAAACCGGTACTGGTGACATCGGGATTTCATTTAAAAAGGGCGATGCTCCTTTTCCGTAAAGCCGGATTAACGGTGACGCCATTTCCTGCCGGATACCATTACAGCTTTTCTTCATCGTATTCATGGGAGGATTTTCTGCCACAGGGTATGAACGGCTCCTCACTTGCCCTCAAAGAATATCTTGGATTGATTTTTTATTCGATATTTTAAAATAGAATCGGCAGCACAACAAAAAATGGTTGCGCACTTCATCTATGCAAATTAGATTAATAATGTATTCGTATCCGGATTGCAATAAAAAACACAGGAGCCTGCCATGCTGGGAATTGAAACAGAAACAGTCCTTCAGGGACCTGACTCGACGATTACTATAAAAAGAAACGTACACGGTGTTCCCGAAATTACCTGCACCGACCATATCGATTATGCATACGCCATGGGCTGGATTCACGCCGAGGACCGTCAGATGCAGGCCCTCCTTACCAGGATACTCATACAGGGAAGGGCCTCTGAGGTCCTTTCGGGAGATCCGGAGCTTGTTTCCCTCGATATCTATATGCGTAAAATGAACTTTATTCCTGACCCGGAAAGCGAGATAAAAAAACTTAAACCTCATGTCAGGCAGCAGATGATCGCATACTGTGATGGATTCAATAATTCTTTCGCCCGAAATGGTTCCGCTTTTGAATTTAAGCTCCTCGGCTACAAACCGGAGCCCTGGGAAATAAAGGACTGTATGGCGATAGGAAAGATAATGGGGTTCTTCGGCCAGACGGATGCCCAGGGGGCCATGGAGAAGTTTCTGGTGCAGATGATTCAGAATGATGTTGACCAGAAGAAGATAAAGGAACTGTTTCCATATTTGAAAGAGAAAATTGACTATGCGCTGATGAAAAAAGTTATTCTTGAGGATGAGCCGGTCCCCGAAGCGCTTCGGTGGCTGAATGCGCTTCCGAGAATGACCGCCAGCAACAACTGGGCGGTATCGGGCTCCCGGAGCGCATCGGGGAAACCGTTTCTGTGTAATGACCCTCACCTTGAGGTGACGCGGCTTCCGGGAATATGGCAGGAGGTGATTGTGCGGCTTCCGGACAATTACTGCATCGGGGCAGGGGTACCGGGCATGCCGGGCCTTGTTATCGGCAGGACAAAGCATGTCGCATGGGGGGCCACCTTTGCCTATATGGATATGATGGATTTCCGCATCGAATACTGCAGGGACGGGATGTATCAACGTGGAAAAAACTGGAACACCTTCACTGAAAGGGAGGAGGTTTTCAGGGTGAAGCGGGGAAAACCATTCACCAGAACATATTATGAAAATGAGCACGGTGTACTTGAGGGAGACCCGAAAACTGAAGGGCATTACCTCGTGATGAACTGGGCCGCACAGCGCGACTGCGGCGCCGATCTGTTTAACAGCGCCCTTGAGCTGCCCAACGCGAAAAATACGAAGGACATGATGAAGCTTCTCGGCGCCCTCGATTCAATCGCGATCAGCTGGGCAATCGCGGACAATTCGGGTAATATAGGCTATCAGATGAGCGGCAGGCAGTTTAACCGCCCAAAAAATGTTTCCGGTCTCATGCCCCTTCCGGGATGGGAGAAAAAATATGATCCCAGGGGATTCGTGAAAAAATCAGATATCCCCGCCGCATATAACCCGAAGGAAGGATTTCTGTGTACGGCCAACAACGACCTGAATCATCTGGGAAAATCAAAACCGATCAACCTTCCCATGGGACCGTACCGTGCGGAACGAATTGCCGCGCTGCTGAAAAAAGAAAATCACGTCACTGTCAATTACATGAAAAAAATCCACTATGATCTCTACTCCACGCAGGCAGCACGTTTCATGGAAATATTGAAACCACTGCTGCCGGATACTCCAAACGGCAAGCTCCTCAGGGACTGGGATTGTACGTACAATGAAGAATCTGTCGGAGCAGCACTTTTTGAATCAGTATACCGCGAGCTTGTGCTGCGTGTATTCGGAGACAACGGCATGGGCCGCGATGTAATGGAGCACCTGCTGAAGGAAACAACACTTTTCGCAGAGTATTACGCCAACTTCGATACAATTCTCCTGAAAAAGACCTCTCCATGGTTCGGGGGCGACACGCGGGATGATATTTTTATTTCAGCGCTTAAAACCGGACTGGAGTGCGATCCTGTACCCTATGGGGATACCAGAATGATTAAAATGAAGCATTTAATATTCGGTGATAAGCTCCCGCAGTTCCTTGGATTTGACTACAAACCGTTTCCCCTTCCCGGGAGCAGGGCAACGGTGCAGCAGGGGCAGATATTCAAGGCCGCAGGGAGGATGATGTCCTTCAGCCCCTCTTTCCGCCTTATCGCGGATATGGGAACTGATGAACTCCATACGAACATTGCCGGAGGTCCCTCTGACAGGCGTTTTTCAAAATGGTATATCTCCGATGTGGAAAACTGGAGGAATGGGATTTATAAGGTTCTAAAATAAATTGTCACAGCTGCTCGATGTACCTGATAATAAAAATTTCGTCACATCGGCCTCAAACGGTAAATTATTGGGTTGACATAAAATGCTTTTTTACAATAATGACTTTCCTGTAACGGCAGGTTGCAATTCAATGCCTGTTACGAAACAATGGTGGATGTAGTTCAGCGGTAGAGCCCTGGATTGTGGTTCCAGTTGTCGCGGGTTCGAATCCCGTCATCCACCCATGATGAGACCCCGCGAACCCCGGTTCCTGTAAAGGCCGGGGTTCGTTGTATGCTAAGCAATGTGAATGTAACGAAATTCTTTGAAAAGCCGTTTACGGGCAACCGAAGGAAGTGCCGGCGAAAACGAATTACAACAAAAAGATATTTTATTGTAATTGACATGTAATATTATTAAATATTAAAATATCGAAGTGTAAAAGGAGGGAACACGTGCCTGCAAGAACAGTAAAAATACAGCCTGAAGAATATATATTATCCGCACTTTCAAAAGAAGACCGCCTGGATGCTGCTCTGGCTTTGGCCGGTGAGGCTTTCAAAGATAATGAATTGACAATGAAAGATGTCGAAAGTGCTGTGAAAGCGATCAGAAAAAAAGTTAATGTCAAAAAGAGATAGGATAGTTGTTGATACCGGTGTATTGATATCGGCTTTTGCGTATGGAGGAATACCTGCAAAAGCAGTTTAAAGAGTTTTTAAAGAATCAAAAATATTTATATCCCCTGATATCTTAGAAGAGTATAGAAATGTTCCTCTCTTATTGGAAAAACGAAAAAAAATAACCCATCAACAGTTGAAGATGCTTTTACAGGGAATTGCGATCTTCGTTTCAAAGGCTGAGTTACTCTATCCTCAGGAAAAATTGAAATTGTGCCGGGATGAGAAGGACAATATGATTCTTGGATGTTGTCTTAAAGCAAATGCTGATATTCTTATTACCGGAGATAAAGATTTACTTGTGATTGAGGAATTACCATTCCCCTTGAGTATTATAACGCCTGCTGATTTTATACATGGGAAGAAATAAATGAAATGGTGCAACGTATGACCATGAAATACTGTACTTCTCAATGTACATGGGAATGGAAATACAGCGAAGCGGTGATGGAACCGTGGTAAACGGCTCTTACACCTCCGTAAACAATATTTATCTGCAGGGACTCCATGTAACTGCGCACGGTATTACGATGCTGGTGTGGGACGGTTTGTTACGGCGGACAATGTTATTGACGGTGAATTCGATACGCAGGGGTGGAACAGGTATGCGT
>ENA-UPTA01002065-UPTA01002065.1-activated-sludge-metagenome-genome-assembly--contig:-NODE-2065-length-21297-cov-8.070944_pt1 | contig 21297 bp, 17 predicted proteins | sample MGYA00238184_ERZ773361 | MGnify/ENA primary metagenome ERZ773361 (study PRJEB29100, sample SAMN05720205) | activated sludge metagenome | isolation source: anaerobic digester from wastewater... | reverse complement strand
AGCGCGGAACGCGACTCGACGGTCAGCTCCTTGAGCAGATCGAGGATCTGCGCCTGCACCGTCACGTCGAGCGCCGTCGTCGGCTCGTCGGCGATGATCAGCCGCGGCTTGCAGGCCAGCGCCATTGCGATCATCACGCGCTGGCGCATGCCGCCGGAGAACTGGTGCGGATATGCCGTCAGCCGGCTGCCCGCGTCCGGGATGCGGGCCCGCTCGAGCAGCTCGCGGGCGCGCTCCAGCGCCTCGCGCCAAGGGCTGCCCCGGTGCACGCGCACTGGCTCGGCCACCTGCATGCCGATCGTGAGCGCCGGATTCAGCGAACTCATCGGCTCCTGGAAGATCATCGCGATCTTGTCGCCCCGGATCGCCCGGATGCCGGCGTCGTCGAGGTCGAGCAGGTTGCGCCCCTCGAACAGCACTTCGCCCGATTCGATGCGTCCCGGCGGCGTCGGGATCAGCCGCAGCAGCGACAGCGCCGTGACGCTCTTGCCCGACCCGGACTCCCCGACGATGGCCACCGTCTCGCCTTCGTCGGCCTCGAACGAGACCTGATCGACCGCGGTGACTTCGCCGCGCTCGGTGCGGAATCGGGTCGTCAGCCCGCGGACCTGCAGCAGCGGCGCGCCCATCAGGACACCTCCGCCGGGCAGCGCCGCAGGGTCCGGTACGCGTGGGTGCGGACCATCGCTCAGAAACCCATCTTCTTCTTGAGCTCCTGGTCGATCCAGATGCGCGCGTAGATCGGGCCCGGACGCACGGCGCCCGCCCGCAGCTCGCCACCGTAGTTCTTGACCCACGGCCACCAGGCGGAATACACGTAGGGCGTCGGCAGCCACACGTACGGCGCCTTGTCGAGGATCTCCCGCGTCATCTCGCGCAGCAGCGCCTGGCGCTTGGACTCGTCGCGCTCGCCGTACGCGAGGTCCATCTTCCTGTCGAAGGCCGGATCCGTGTACTGGGACGGGTTCCAGGTCTGCCCGGTGACGAAGCTCTTGCGGATCGTGGTCGTCGGGTTGGTGTGGCCGTTGTTCATGAAGTAGCCCGGCGCATTCTTCTTGGTCGTCATCGCCGACAGGAACGCGCCGTACTCCATCGGCTGGATCTCGAGCTTCACGCCGACCTTCTCGAGGTACGCCGCCACCAGGGGCAGCAGGTCCATGTGGTCGGGCGAGCACGAGCAGACCTGGACCTTGAAGCTGAAGCCCTTCGGATACCCGGCTTCCGCCAGCAGCTTCTTCGCCTTGTCCGGGTTGTAGGTGAACAGCTCCCGGATCGACTCGGGCATCGACTCGAGCGGCTCGAAGTAGCCGGTGTAGTCGGGATGCTGCGGATAGGCGAACAGCTCGGCATTGCCGCCGTAGTAGCCCTTGACGATCTCCTGCTTGTTGACCGCCATGTTCAGCGCACGGCGCACGCGGATGTCGTCGAACGGCTTGGTGTCCACGCGCATCGCCAGGAAGGTGCCGCTCATGTTGAGCCAGCGGTTCCACTTCAGCGCGGGCGCGTTCTTCTTGAGCTCGTCGACCGCGCTCCAGCGGATGGCCTCGAGCATGTCGAGCTTGCCGGTGCGCAGCGCCGCGTGCTGCGTGGCCTCGTCCTTGATCGTGCGGTAGACGACGCGGTCGACGAAGGGCAGCCGGTACTCCTCGCCGCCGATCCGCTCACGTCCCCAGTAGCCGGGGTTCTTCGCATAGGTGTTCGAGTTGCCCTGCACGAAGTCGGCGAGCAGGAACGGGCCGGTGCCGTTCACGTTCTTCCAGTTGCCGGCCCCCGCGTCGGCGACCTCCTTGGGCATGATCCCCGAGTAGTAGCCCCAGCCGAAGCGGTAGTCCCACTCGGAGAAGAAGTCCTTGAACGTGAACTGCACCGTGTGCCTGTCGAGCGCCTCGACCTTGGTGACGTGGTCGAAGTAGTTCGGGATCTTCTTGGGGCTCTTCTCGAGCCGGTTGAAGCTGAACACGACGTCCTCGGCGGTGAGCTCGCGCGCGGCCATCACGCCCGGCTTGGCCGGGAACATCACCCCCTTGCGCAGGTGGACCTCCAGCCGCAACGGGTTCTCCTTCCAGCTCCAGCGCTCGGCGAGCTCGCCGCGGATGGCGTCGGTCGGCAGCCAGGCGTCCGCGATGAAGGGATGTTTGCCGCCCAGACGCTTCGACTTGGAGAGGTCGGCCGCAAACAGGGTCTCGTACATCTGGCCCATGTCGTGGTTCTGCTTCCAGTTCCAGTCGGCCATGTCCCACGACAGCGCCGACAGGGTCACGTAGACCGTGCCGATCTCGAGCTTGCCCCCGTACTGCGGCTTCTCGGTCTGCGCCGCGACCGGGGCGGCGGCGAGCGCCAGCCCGGCACCGGTGGCGATCGCGGCCAGCGACCGCTTCAGGCCCATCGTCTTCATCTCATGCCCTCCTGCTGACGCCCCGGATCGGGGCGCTCGATGAACAACACGCCGCACCGCCGCACCACGCGACGGCGCGGTCGACGATCAGCGCGATCCGCGCATGCGCGGATCGAGCAGATCGCGCAGCGCATCGCCGAACACGTTCGTGGCGTACACCACCACGGTCAGGCACAAGCCTGGCGCAAGCGCCAGCCACGGCCCCTGGAACATGAAGGTGCGGCCGCTGCCCGAGAGCATGCCGCCCCAGGTCGGCGCAGGCGGCGGCACGCCCAGCCCCAGGAACGACAGACCCGATTCGGCCAGGATCACCGTGCCCACCCGCGTGGTGAACAGCACGATGATCGGCGGCAGCACGTTGGGCAGGATGTGCTTCCACAGGATGCGCAGGGTGCGCGCACCGGTGGACTGCGCCGCGTGCACGTACATGTTCTCGCGCACCGACACCACGGCGCTGCGGATGATGCGCGAGCCCGCGATGCCCAGCAGCATGCCCAGCGTGCCGATGATCTGCGGCATGCCGGGCCCCAGCACCGACACGATCACGATCAGGATGATCAGGTCGGGGAAGCTCATCCACGCATCGACGAAGCGCTGGGCGACCATGTCGACCTTGCCGCCGAGATAGCCGGTGACGATGCCGATCACCACCGAGATCACCGTGGCGAGCGCGGCCGCGGACAGGCCGATGATCACCGACAGCTGCGCGCCGTACAGGCAGCGCGACAGCATGTCGCGGCCGAGGTTGTCGGTGCCGAAGGGATGCTCGAGCGACGGTGGCTTGAGACGCGACAGCGGGCTGATGTCGTTCATGCCGTGCGGCGCGATCACGTCGGCAAAGATGCCGCACAGCAGGAACAGCACGAAGATGACGCCGCCGGCGGCACCGAGCGGCTTGTCGCGGAACAGCCGGCGCAGGAACCCTGCAGGCGCGGGGCGCACCGGCGCCTGCGGGGAGGACAGAACCGCGCTCATCAGCGATACCTCACCTTGGGATCGAGCAGGCCGTAGCTGAGATCGACCAGCAGGTTGATCACCATCACCGCCACCCCCACCACCAGGAACACCCCGGTGATGATCGGGTAGTCGCGCTGGTTCACCGCGTCGAGCAGCAGCTGCCCCATGCCCGGGATCACGAAGATCTGCTCGACGATCACGGCCCCTCCGATCAGCAGCGGAGCCTGCAGGCCCACCAGCGTGACCACGGGCACGAGCGCATTGCGCAGCGCGTGGCGCAGCACGACCAGGGGCTCGTTCAGGCCCTTGGCCCAGGCGGTGCGGATGTAGTCCTGGCGCAGCACCTCGAGCATCATCGTGCGCGTCAGCCGCATCGTGATGGCCGACAGCGCCACCCCGAGCACCACCGCCGGCAGCATCATCTGCTTCAGGTTCTGCAGCGGGTCTTCGGTGAACGGCACGAAGCTGACTTCGGGGGACCAGCCCCACCAGATGGACGGAAACACCATCACCATCGTGCCCAGCCAGAAGCTCGGGATGGCCAGCATCAGGATGGAGAACGACCGTGCCACGTAGTCTCCGGCGGTGTCCTGGCGAATGGCCGAATACACGCCGATCGGGATGGCCAGCAGCAGCGCGACGATCAGCGCCATCAGTCCGAGCTCGAAGGTGACCGGCATGCGATCGAGCAGCTGGTCGAGCACCGGCGAGTTCTGCCACAGCGACCGGCCGAAGTCGGCGCGCAGCAGGATGTCGGACATCCAGGACACGTACTGGGTCCACAGCGGCCGGTCGAGTCCGAGCGCCGCGACCAGCTGGTCGCGACTGAGCTTGTCGGCCCCGACGTCGTTCTGGCTGAGCATCATGTCGATCACGTCGCCCGGGATCAGCCGAACGGTGGTGAAGACGATGAGGCTGGCGATGAACAGCGTCGGAACGAGCGCCAGCAGGCGGCGCAGCACGTAGGCGCGCATCGGGCTCAGGCCCCGCGTCGGACGCCGAAGGCGGCGGGCACGCGAGGCCCCCGGGCTTCATGCGCAGCGGAACATACCCGTCCTTCTGAACCGATGGATCCGGTCTGCATGTCTCCTACCTCTGCGGCGCATGGGTCCGTCGTGGACGACGGCCGGTGCACTCTTTGTATGCGGACCAATGTAGCACGATGCTTTCGACGTGCAAACACGGCAGGACCGGTTTTCGTGGATGCACCGCAGCATCGCGCGCGGCGCCGCGCGTCACCGAGCCCGGCGGCGCACGACGCGCACGAACGCCATACCCGTTTTTCCAAATCGCGGCGGACGGGGGGCGCTGCCTATAATCGTCCGCATCCGCCGGCAGCGCCGCGGCCCACCCGACACGAGGATCGCCATGAGCACCGACGACCAGCCCCGAGGACTTCGCCGCGGCCTCACGCAGTACGGAGACGCGGGCTTCTCCCTGTTCCTGCGCAAGGCCTTCATCAAGGGCGCCGGCCTGTCGGACGACGCCCTGTCGCGCCCCATCGTCGGCATCGCGAACACGGGCAGCGGCTTCAATCCCTGTCACGGCAACGCGCCGCAGCTGATCGAGGCGGTCAGGCGCGGCGTGATGCTCGCGGGCGCGCTGCCGGTGGAGTTCCCCACCATCTCGCTGCACGAGAGCTTCGCGCACCCCACCAGCATGTACCTGCGCAACCTCATGGCGCTCGAGACCGAGGAGATGATCCGGGCCCAGCCGATGGATGCCGTGGTGCTGCTCGGCGGCTGCGACAAGACGGTGCCCGCGCAGCTGATGGCCGCCGCGTCGGCCAATCTCCCGGCGATCCAGCTGGTGTCCGGATCGATGCTCACCGGCTCCCATCGCGCCGTGCGGGTCGGCGCCTGCACCGACTGCCGGCGGTTCTGGGCCCGCTATCGCGCGGACGAGATCGACGCGGCCGAGATCGACGAGGTCAACGACCATCTCGTGCCCAGCGTCGGCACCTGTTCGGTGATGGGCACGGCCAGCACGATGGCCTGCGTGTCGGAGGCACTGGGCATGATCCCGCTGGGCGGGGGATCGGCGCCGGCGGTGACCGCCGACCGCATGCGCGTCGCCGAGGACACCGGCCGACTGGCGGTGCAGCTGGCGCGCACGCGACTCACCCCCGACCGCATCCTGACGGCGCCCGCGTTCGAGAACGCGCTGCGCGTGCTGCTGGCCATCGGCGGCTCCACCAACGCCATCGTCCATCTCACGGCGATCGCCGGGCGCGCCGGCATCACGATCGACCTCGAGCAGTTCGACCGGATGAGCCGCGAGACCCCGGTGCTCGTCGACCTCAAGCCGTCGGGCGATCACTACATGGAGGACTTCCACGCCGCCGGCGGCATGGCGGAGGTGCTGCGCGCGCTGCGCCCGCTGCTCCACCTCGACTGCCTGACGGTGACCGGCCGCACGCTGGGCGAGGCGCTCGAGGCCGCACCCGCTCCGTTCCCGCAGACGGTGATCCGCAGCGCGGCGGCCCCCGTGTACGGCCAGGGCGGCATCGCCTTCCTGCGCGGCAACCTCGCGCCCGGCGGCGCCATCATCAAGCAGTCGGCCGCCTCGCCCGCGCTGATGGAGCACGAGGGCCGCGCCGTGGTGTTCGAGAACGTCGAGGACCTCGCCGCGCGCATCGACGACGAGGCGCTGGACGTGCACCCCGACGACATCCTCGTGCTGAAGAACATCGGGCCGCTGGGCGCCCCCGGGATGCCGGAGGCCGGCCTGTTGCCGATTCCGCGCAAGCTGGCGCGCCAGGGGGTGAAGGACATGGTGCGCATCTCGGACGGCCGCATGAGCGGCACCGCGGCCGGCACGATCGTGCTGCACGTGACGCCCGAGGCGGCGCTGGGCGGGCCGCTCGGTCTGCTGCGCAGCGGCGACCGCATCCGGCTGAGCGTGTCGCAGCGCAGCCTGTCGGTGGACCTCGACGACGCCGAGCTGGCGCGTCGCGCCGCGCAGCGGGAGGCCGACGCGCGCGCCCAGCCGCCGGCGCCTGCGCCGCGCGGCTACCGCGCGCTGTTCCTGAAGAGCATCACGCAGGCGGACCAGGGCTGCGACTTCGACTTCATGCGGGGCACGGAACACCGGGGCGTCGCCCCGCGCGCCGACGGCTGAGACGCCCGGCGGATTCCCCCGCGCGCGCCGAGGCGGTGCTTGCGCCTGGACCGGTACGCAGGCACACTGATTTCGGAACACAAAAACAAGACGAGGGTTGACCGTGCCCAGAAGCCTCGTTCCGACCCGTCCTCCCGGCCTCGACGCACCGGCGCTCCCTACCGGCGTCGAACATGCGCTTGCGGTGCCGCCCCGCACCCGCGCAGCGCGGTCGTCACTGGCGGCACGCGTGTTCGAGCGCCTGCGTGCACTGCGCCGGCGGCGGCTGCCCCAGCAGTCGCGCCTGGCCCAGGTCGTGTACCAGACCATGGCCGAGAGCGTGGCGATCATGGATACCCGGCACGTGGTGCTGTCGGTGAACCCCGCATTCACCGCCCTCACCGGCTACACGCGCGACGAGGTGATCGGCCGCACGGCGGACCTGTTCCTGCGCGACCCCATCCTCGACGACCTGCGTGCCCGGCGCGGGGCCGGCGGCGCCCTGCACACCAGCGGCGAAGGCACCTGCGTGCGCAAGGACGGCACGCCGATCAGCGTCTGGCGCAACGTCAGCACGGTCACCGACGACGCCGGGCGCGTCACCCATCACGTGCTGTCGCTGTCGGACGTCACGGCGCTGAAGAACGCGCAGGCCCAGATCAGCCGGCTCGCCTTCGTCGACGAGCTGACCGGCCTGGCCAATCGGCATCGGTTCAACGAGCGCCTCGACGCCGAGATCGGACGCGCCGCGCGCTACGAAACGCGCCTGGGACTGCTGTTCATCGACCTCGACGGATTCAAGCTCGTCAACGACTCGTACGGGCATGGCGCGGGCGACGCGCTGCTGCGCGAGATCGGCCGGCGCATCGGCCAGAACGTGCGCCGCACCGACGTGGCAGCGCGCTTCGGCGGCGACGAATTCGTCGTCCTGATCCCGGAGGTCGCGTCCATCGACGACGGTGCGTACCTGGCGCAGAAGCTGCTCGATGCCATCGCGATGCCCGTGAGGCTGCCCGGCGGACAGATCGTCACGGTCACCGGAAGCATCGGCATCGCGCTGTACCCCGACAACGGCACGTCGGCGCAGGCCCTGCTCAAGTGCGCCGACGGCGCCATGTACCAGGCCAAGCACGAAGGCCGGGGACGATTCCGCTACTACTCGACCGTGATGGCACGGGCTTCGCGCCACCGCCTGCTGATCGAGCAGGGGCTGCGGCGCATGCTCGACGAGCGGCGCGTCGCCCTGCACTGGCAGCCCGTGGTGTCACTGGCCGATCGCCGGGTGCTCGGCTTCGAGGCCTTGGCACGGTGGCCGTTCTCGGGACCACGGGGCGCCGGACCGGATCAGTTCATTCCGATCGCCGAGGAGACCCGGCTGATCGTGCCGCTCGGTGCGCTGCTGCTGGAGCAGGCCTGCATGCAGGCAGCGCGCTGGCAGCGCCCGGGCGGGCCCCGGCTGCGTGTCGCGGTGAACGTATCGCTGCGCCAGCTGACCAGCGAGGGATTCGAGCGGCAGGTCTGCGACGTGCTCGAGCGCAGCGGCCTGTCGCCGGAACAGCTCCAGCTCGAGATTGCCGAAGGCGCACTGCTCGACGTCGAGTCGACCGTCCGGCTGTTTGCGCCCCTGCGGGCGCGCGGCATCGGCATCGCCGTCGACGACTTCGGCAACGGACTCGCGTCGCTGAAGATGCTGCGCAGCCTGTCGATCGACCGGATCAAGATCGACCGCACGTTCGTCGGCGAACTGATGACCGACAGCAGCAGCCACGTGATCCTGAAGGCGCTGGCCGACATGAGTCACAGCCTCGGGCTGCGGCTGGCCGCCGACGGTGTGGAGACGGTCGGCCAGGCGGGCCTGCTGCGCGACCTGGGCTGCGACGAGGGCCAGGGCTACCTGTTCAGCCGGCCGATTCCGGGTGAAGAGGTCGAGCGCCTGCTGCGCGAGACCGCCGCCCACGTCTGAACCGCCCCACGCGACGCATCCTCGGCCGACGGCCTGCCGCCGTCGATCAGTGGGCAGCGACGTGTCTGCCGCTGCTGCTCAGCCGCTCGACGGAAGCCGACAGCACCCGTGCCTGCTGCTTGAGCGACTCGGCCGCCGCAGTCGACTCCTCGACGAGCGCGGCGTTCTGCTGGGTCATCTGGTCGAGCTGACCCACCGCCTCGTTCACATGCGTGATGCCGCCGCTCTGTTCGGACGTGGCGGCGGTGATCTCGCCGATGATGTCGGTGACCCGCTGTACGCTGCTGACGATCTCGCTCATCGTCACGCCCGCGTCGCCGACCAGCCGCGCGCCGGCCTGGACGCGATCGACGCTGGTACCGATCAGCGCCTTGATCTCCTTGGCCGCTTCGGCACTGCGCTGTGCGAGCGACCGGACCTCCGAGGCCACGACCGCGAAGCCCCGACCCTGGTCGCCGGCACGCGCCGCCTCGACCGCCGCGTTCAGGGCGAGGATGTTCGTCTGGAACGCAATGCCGTCGATGACGCCGATGATCTCGGAGATCCGCGCCGAACTGGCGTTGATCTCGTCCATCGTCGCGACCACCTGCGACACCACCTCGCCGCCGCGCTCCGCCACCCGCGACGCCGACTGGGCGAGTTCGTTGGCCTGGACCGCGGCATCCGAGCTGTGGCGCACCGTGTGCGTGAGCCGGTCGAGCGCCGACGCGGTCTGCTGCAGGTTGGACGCCGTCTCTTCCGTGCGGTGGCTGAGATCGACGTTGCCGGTGGCGATCTCGCTGCTGGCGACCTGGATGGACTCGGTCGCCTGCCGCACGACACCGATCGCCTCTTCGACCCGGCCGAACGCGATCAGCAGCTTGCGTGCGGTGGGGTCTTTCGTGTCGCTGCGGGCCGCCTCGAAGTCGACCCGTCCATCGGCACGGACCAGCTTGTCGGCGATTGCGACCAGTTCCTGCGCGGTGCGGAATTCGGCCGCCGAGCGCAGCGCGAGCAGCACCAGTGCGGTCGACTCGACGACCACGTAGGCGGCATGTTCGATGACCCGCGACAGGCTGGGCTCGGTGAAGCAGATCGGCCCCCAGCCCCAGGCCTGGAAGTAGTTGAAGCTGAGGTGGTGCACGGCGATCGCCGCCGCACCGGCCACGATCGGGCGCCAATCCCGGTACACCGCGAGCACGGCCAGGAAGGCGAACACGGCGAAGTGCGCTTCGGCCTGACCGCGGGCACTGTGGATGAGCAGCGCGACGAAGCCCATGCCCACGACCGGAAGCAGCAGGCGGCTGCCGAGCGCCCCCCGCGAGGTGGTCGCGACGAGCAGGCCGGCCACCAGCAGTGCGGCACCGATGCCCAGCGTGAGCCCGATACCGCCATACAGAGCCGCGTACACGAGCGCTCCGACCCAAACGGCCAGCATCGCCGTCAGGACGTGGCGATCGCTGCCATCGAGGAAGGAAGTTCTGGAATCGTCGGCGGCGCCCATGTGCACTCCGTTAGTCCTGGGGGTATTCCATCCGGGATTTTCGGAACGAACACAGGCGGACGAAACGAAGAACACTGGCGCAAACACCGGCCAGTTCTCCAGACGCCCGGGCGTCCGGGCGCGCGGCGCTCAGCGTGCCGCGATCACCATGATCTCGACCAGCGCACGCGGGTCGGCCAGGGCGCCCTGCACGCAGGCGCGCACCGGCATGTTCTTCGGGTCGACCCACGCGGTCCAGACTTCGTTCATCAGGGCGCGGTTGCGGATGTCGGTGACCCAGATCGTGGCGCTCAGCAGCTTCGACTTGTCGGAGCCGCACAGCGCCAGCAGGCGGTCGATCTCGGCGAGGATCTCCTGCGTCTGCCCCTTGACGTCGCGCGACAGATCCTTGGCGACCACGCCCGCCAGGTAGACGGTGTCGCCGTGCTGCACGGCCTGGGCGAGGATGCTGCTCTGTTCGTGGCGCGTGATGCTCATGTTCTGCTCCAAGTGCGAGTGGTGAGTGGCCGGCGATTCTGGCACGATCGCCGCCGGCAGAACGCGCACGGCCGATGCGCGTCCCGGAGGACGACGACACGATGACCCAGATGCCCGAACCGACCGCACCGCCGCTTCCGCTCACCGGCGTGCGCGTGATCGAGATCGCCCAGAACATCGCCGGACCGTATGCCGGCGAGATCCTCGCCACCCTGGGCGCCGACGTGCTCAAGATCGAGCGCCCCGAAGGAGGCGACGACGCGCGCGGCTGGGGGCCGCCGTTCTGGAAGGGCATGGCCACCACCTTCCACACGGTCAACCGCAACAAGCGCGCCATCACGCTCGATCTGAAGGACCCGGACGCGATCGCCTGGCTGAAGCAGACCCTGGGCGACGCCGACGTGCTGATCCAGAACCTGCGCCCGGGCGTGATGGACGCGCTCGGACTGGACGGGGCGTCGCTGACGGCGGCCCATCCGCGCCTGATCTACTGCTCGCTGTGGGCGTTCGGGGCCAAGGGGCCGATGCACCTGAACCCCGGCTACGAACCGATGATCCAGGCCTTCGCCGGGATGTTCAGCGTCAATGGCGACCAGGACGGTCCGCCCAGCCGGGTCGGCATGCAGGTGCTGGATCTGGGCACCGGCGTGTGGGCGGCGCTGGGCTGCCTGGCCGCCCTGCTGCGGCGCGGCCAGACCGGCCGCGGCTGCATCGTCGACACCTCGCTGTTCGAGACCGCGCTGGGCTGGCTCAGCGTGCACTTCGCCGGGTTCAGCGCCACCGGAGAGCAGCCGCGGCGGCACCGCAGCGGCAACCCGCGGGTGGTGGTGTTCCAGTCCTTCGAGGCCAGCGACGGCGAAGTCGTGATCGCGGCGGCCAACGACCGGCTGTTCGCCAAGCTGGCGCGCGCACTGGGCCATCCCGAGTGGGCCGACGACCCGCGCTTCGCGAGCAACGCCCTGCGCGTGCAGAACCGGGCACACGTGATCCCGCAGATCGAGGCGGTGATCCGCACCCGCACCATGGCGCACTGGATCGAACACCTCGAGGCCGCCGGGGTGCCGTGTGCGCCGATCCACGACCTGGGTCAGATGGCCGCCCAGCCGCAGACCGCCGCGATCGGCATCGTGCAGGAGGTGCCGGGCGTCGACCTGCGCACGATCGGCCTGCCGGTGTCCTTCGACGGCGTGCGCCCCGGCATCCGGCAACGCGCGCCGCTGCTGGGCGAACACAACGCCGCGCTCGGCCTGCCGGCCCTCCCGCAGGCGGACACCCCGTCCGGAGACACGCCGTGACCCCCGCCCGCCGACAGTTCGGCACCGCGCTCGGCGCACACGCCCGCATCGAGCCGCAGTAGCGCGCCCGGCATCGGCCGGCCCCGGTCCAGTCCCGAAGGAAGCCTCTTGATCCAGATTCCCGACCTCCTCTGGCGCAACACCTTTGCGCCCGCGGGCCGCACACGTGCCGCCCTCACGTTCGCGGGCGAGACGCGCAGCTTCGAGACACTCGAGCGGCGTGCATTGCGTGCCGCGAACGCCTTGTCGGGCCTGGGCATCGTGGCGGGCGATCGCGTCGCGGTGATGATGGGCAACGGGTTCGCCTGGCCCGAGGTGATGTTCGCCATCACGTCCCTCGGCGCGGTCTGCGTGCCGGTGAACGTGCTGCTCAAGGGCCGCGAGGTCAACCACGTGACCGCCGACTGCGGCGCGCGCGCGCTGATCGCCGACCGCGTGGCGCAGGCGGCGCTGGCCGAACTGACGGCGCTGCCCGACACCCTGGTGCGCGTGGGTGAGTTCGAGACCCCGTCGGGCCGGGTCTGGCACGACTTCGAGACGCTGATCGCCGCGGCCGCCGAGACCCGGCCGTCACGGCGCCCCGCCGCCACCGACCCGGCGATGATCTACTACACGTCGGGCACCACCGGCCTGCCCAAGGGCGCGGTCCACAGCCACGGCGGCGTGCTCTGGAACAGCTTCCACCAGATCGCCGACGCCGCGCTCACCCCCGACGACGTCTACCTGCTGGTCCCGTCGCTGTCGTGGTCGGCCGGCTTCCACGACATCACGCTGGCGCTGATGTCGATCGGTGGGCGCGTGGCGATGCTGCCCACGGGCGGACTCACCATCGAGGCCATCGTCGACGCGGTCGCGCGCGAGCGGGCCACGCACACCCTGCTGGTGCCGACCCTGCTGAAGCAGCTGCTGGCCACGCCGGGCGCGTGTGCACGGCTGCGCGCCACGCGCCTGCGCCGCATCTACACCGGCGCCGAAGTGGTGCCGCCCAGCGTGATGGCGGCCGTGAACGCCGAGCTGCCCGACTGCCGCGTGATCCAGATCTACGGCATGTCCGAGTTCCCGCTGATGATGACGATCCTCGAAGCCGAGGACGGCCTCGCACATCCGGAGCGCACCGGGCGGGCCTCGTCCATTGTGATGCTGGGCGTGCAGCAGTCCGATGGTTGCATCGTCGCCGCCGGCAGCGGCGAGGTGGTGGTGCGTTCGCCGGCGACCATGCTCGGCTACCACAACCAGCCGGAGGAATCCGAACGCGCGCTGCGCGACGGCTGGTTCCGCACCGGCGACACGGGGGTGATCGACGACGAAGGCTTCCTCACGCTGAACGGCCGCGCGAAGGACATGATCATCAGCGGCGGCATGAACATCTATCCGCGCGAGATCGAGGACATCGTCTCCCGCGTGCCGGGCGTGGCCGACGTGGCCGTCGTGGGGGTCGCGGACGACCGGTGGGGCGAAGTGCCGGTGGCGATCGTGGTGACCGACCGCGGCGGCCCGATCGAGGAGACCGTGCAGCGCCTGTGCGCGTCGGAGCTGTCGTCGTTCAAGCGGCCGAAGGCGGTGCTGCTGCGCACCGAGGCGCTGCCCCGGACCCCCACCGGCAAGGTCCTCAAGCGTGCGCTGAAGCCGTGGGCGGAGGCGCTGCTGCGCGGGACGTGAGCGCCGGGCAGGCGCGCTCGCGTCCTGCCGGTGCGATCGGGTGCCGTCAGCGGCGGCGCTGCTGGCGCATCATGAACAGCCCGGCACCGATCAGCAGCGCGATGCCGCACCAGGCCAGCAGATTGGGCACGTCGCCCCACACCACGTAGCCGATCACCAGCGCCCACAGCAGGCCGACGTAGCGGAACGGCGCGACCACCGACACTTCCGCATGCCGGGTGGCGGCGATCACCGAGTAATAGCCGGCCGACAGGAACACCGACGCGATCGCCAGCAGGCCGACGTCCCGCCAGGACATCGGTTGCCAGCCTTCCCAGGCCAGCACCACCACCGCCATCAGCCAGACGACGCTGGCCGTGGACAGCGTCACCAGGATCGACGGGGTGGCCGGCGGCACCTTGCGCGTGAGCAGGTCGCGAAACGCGTAGATCAGGGTTGCGAACAGGCACAGCCACGCGTAGGCGTTGAATCCGTCGGCACGCGGCTGGATCACCATCAGCACGCCGGCGAAGCCGGCCAGGATCGCGAGCCAGCGCGCACGGTCGACGCGCTCGTGCAGGAACACCATCGCCAGCACCGCGATGAACAGGGGCGACGACAGGTTGATCGCGGTCGCGTTGGCCAGGGGCAGCTGGAACAGCGCAGCCAGGTACAGGAAGGTGCCCACGCCCTCGAAGCCGGCGCGCAGCAGCACCCAGCCGCGCGCGGCGTCGGCGATGCGCGGCAGCGCGCCCATCTTCCAGGCCACGACCGTGATCAGGCTGATGGCCATCACGCCGCGCACGACGATCATCTGCGCGGCCGGCAGGCGCTCGCCGAGGTTCTTGATCATCGCGTCGTTGCCGATGAAGGCGGTCATGGCGACGATCATCCAGAGGATGCCGATCCGGTTGGCGTGCGCGCGTTCGCTGGGGCTCATCGACGGGACGGTGTGGCACGCCGACATCGGCGCGCCGTGGACGGTAGCACGGCCACCCGCACGTCCGGCTGGGACGTACCGGACGCGGCGAAAGCGCCGGACGTACCGGACGTACCGGACGTACCGGGCGTACCGGACGCACCGGATGCACCGGATGCACCGGATGCACTGGATGCGGCGATCATGCCGGCAGGCCGCGACGGCATGTCAGTCGTTCGCCTTGATCCCCGTCAGCTGGATCACGCGTCGCCAGTACTCGATGTCGGCCCGCATGTTCGCGGCGACGTCCTCGCGCTCGCCCAGCGCCGGCTCCAGCCCCATCGAGGTCATCTGCGCCTGCGCTTCGGGGCTCTTCTGCACGCGGTAGACCAGCGCGCGGATCTTCTCGACCGTCTCGGGCGGCGTCCCCGCCGGCAGCATCAGCCAGTAGCGCCCGGACACGGCCATCTCCGGATACCCGAGCTCCTGGAACGTGGGCACGTCCGGCAGGAGGGGCGACCGCTTCGACCCCGTGATGCCCAGCGGGCGCACCTTGCCCGACTGGATGTGCGGCATCGCATTGCCGACGTCGATCACCGCGCTGGAGATGTGCCCGGCCAGCAGGTCGGCCATCAGCGGCGGCGTGCCGCGGTACGGCGAGTGGGCCTGCCCGAGCTTGTGACGCACGTTCACCACCTCGGAATAGATGTGCGACGTGGTGGCGTTGCCGTAGCTGCCGTAGCTGAACTTCCCGGGGTTGGCGGCGGCCTTCTCGACGTACTGCTTCAGCGACGTGATCGACGGGTCGGACGCCAGCAGCAGCAGCGGCAGGTCGACGATGCGCGCGATCGGAATGAAGTCGGTGAGCGCGTCGTAGGGCCGCTTCTGGCCGAAGGCCGGCGCCTGCACCAGGTGGCTGAATCCGAGCAGGATCGTGTGCCCGTCGGGCGCGGACTTCGCGACGTGCTGCGAGCCGATCACGCCGCCTCCGCCCGGCTTCTGCTCGACGATGACCGGCACCTTCCATTCGTCGCGCATGCGGTCGCCGTACATCCGCAGCACACGGTCGCCGGTCGATCCGCCCAGGGCGGGCAGCACCAGCACGATCGGCTTTCCGGGAATGGGGAACGGATCGGCGGCATGCGCGGCGGACACGCTGCCGAGCGCCGCAACAGCCAGGAGCGCGGCGCCGAAGCGGCGGCGGACGACGGACGGATGATTCATCAAGATGTCTCCTGTATTTCGTTTAATAAAATCACGATCATGTACCGATGTCTCGGAGAATACCGAATCACGGTCTTCCGACAGAGAAGTTTCGATTGGGACAGAATAGAAAATTCGTCTGTCGAAATATTGTCGCGGTTCCTCAGGCGCACCGGGCACACTCCGATCGCTGCGCATTTCGGACCCGCCCCGATCCGTGCTATGCTCGCCGCCTGACATCGACACGGGCGCCGACGCATGCCCGGCACTTCAGGAGATCCGCATGCCCCTCACCATCGAACCCTCCGGCCAGGCCTGCGGCGCACGGGTCCGTGGCGTCGACCTCACCCGCCCGCTGACGGCCGACACGGTGGCGCAGCTGCGTGCGATCTGGCTGCAGCACCAGGTGATCGCATTGCCGGACCAGCGGATGTCGGTGACGGACCTCGAGCGGTTTGCACTCGAGATCGGCGACTATGGCGAAGACCCGTATCTCGAGGCGATGCCCGGCCACAGGCACGTGGTGGCGCTGCGCCGCGAAGCCGACGAGACCGCGCCGGTCTTCGCCGAGGCCTGGCACTCCGACTGGAGCTTCCTGCCCGATCCGCCCGCGGGCACGGTGCTGCTGAGCGCGGTGATTCCGCCGGTGGGTGGCGACACCCTGTACGCCGACCAGTACGCCGCCTATGCAGCGCTGCCCGCTGCGATGCAGCGGCGCCTGGACGGGCTGATGGGCGTGCATTCGGCCCGACGCGGCTATGCCCCCACCGGCGTCTACGGGGAACGCGACAAGGGCAGCGGCCGTTCGATGAAGATCCTGTCGGACGAGAGCGCGCTGAAGACACGCCTGCATCCGGTCGTGCGCACGCACCCCGAGACCGGCCGCAAGGCCTTGTTCGTGAGTCCCGGCTATACGATCGGCATCGACGGCATGCCGCGCGACGAAGCCGCGGGGCTGCTCCAGGAGCTCTTCGCCCATCAGGTGCGCCCGGAATTCGTCTACACGCACACGTGGCAGCCCGACATGCTGGTGCTGTGGGACAACCGCTGCCTGCTGCACCGGGCCACCGGGGGCTACGACGGGCACCGCCGCCTGCTGTACCGGATCACGATCGCGCAACGCAGCGCGGCGCGCCACTGAAGCACCACGGACGCGCGGCCGAAGCGGCGGGCCCCGATGCGCACCGGGGCGACCCGATGCGCGGAGGGACGCAGCTAGGAGTACCGCGCCTCGACCGTCGCCCGCACGTCGGGCTGGGCACGCACCGCGTCGACGACCGCCCGCAGATCGGCCAGGTACTGCGCCGCCGTGTCGACGTGCAGCATCGACATCATGCGATGCACGGCCTTGGGCCGCCGCAGCAGGCTGGGCAGCCACCCGCGCTCACCCATGCGCAGGCCGATGGTGTAGGGGTCGAGTTCGTTGGACCCGTACGCGACGATGGCGAGGTCGGGCGCCCCCACGATCCGGATGCCGGTGATGGCCGACAGGCCCGCGCGATACGCATCGACCCCGTTCAGCAGGCGCTCGGCCACACGCAGGTAGCCATCGATCCCGAGGTGGTTCAGCACGGCCCACGACGCGGCCACGCCGCCCGCGGGCCGCGTGCCCACCACCGTCGTCGTCATGAACCGACCACTGGGCCAGCCCGCGAACTCGAACGGCTGCAGCGCCGCCAGCGCGGCATCGCGATAGAGCACGGTGGAGGCCGGCTTCGGGCAGAAGCCGTACTTGTGCAGGTCGGCCGAGATCGAACGCACGCCCGGCAGCGAGAAGTCGAAGTCGGGCACCGGCCGCCCGAGGCGCTGCGCGAACGGTGCGAGGTAGCCGCCGACACAGGCGTCGACGTGCAGCCACAGGTCGTGGCGCTGCGCGATCTCGGACAGTTCGCCGATGGGGTCGACCATGCCGTACGGGAAGTTCGGCGCCGAGCCCACGAGCAGGATCGTGTCGGCGTCGATCGCCGCCTCGATGCCGGCCACGTCCGCCCGCAGATCGGAGCGTACCGGCACGCGCCGGATCTCGAGGTCCATCAGCGCAGCCGCCTTGTCGAACGCCGGGTGCAGCGTCTCGGACGCGACGAGATTGCCGTGATGGCGCGCATCGCCCCGTCTGGCCCGCGCGAAGCGGCGGGCCGTGTGCACGGCCAGCAGGATGCTCTCCGAACCGCCGGTGGACATGAACCCGGCCGCACCCGCGGGGGCACGGAACAGGTCGAGCGCCATGGCGACCACCTCCTGCTCGAGCCCCTTCACGCTGGGAAACGCACTGGATCCGCCCAGCGCGTTCTCGGCGAAGTACTCGACGAACGCCTCGCGCCCGACGCGGTCGACCTCGTCCTCCGCCTTGAACACGAAGGCGGGCGAGCGCCCGCCCTGCCAGTCGACGTCGCCGGCCTTGCGCGCACGCAATTCGCCAAGGACCTCGTCGACGGAGCGCCCGGCCGCGGGAAATGGCGTGGCCGGCGGGATCAGATCTTCAGGCTTCATCGATGTCCTCGCGCCATCGTGGGGAAGGGCCGCGCGCCCGTGCGTGACGCAGGAGTCAGTCCTTGGCCAGCCCGGCGCGCACCAGGGTGGGCTTGATGTCGGTGAAGTAGCGCTCCGCCCAGGCGCGGTAGTCGGCGGAACTCTTGTACCAGCGCACCTGCAGGAACTTCTCCAGCAGCGCGTCGACGGGCGGGTCTTCGACCGCCGTCTTGAACGCGTCGTGCAGCGTCTTCACCACCTCGGGCGCCATGCCCTTGGGACCGACCAGGCCATAGGGGCTCCAGCCCACCGCGTCGATGCCGCGCTCGCGCAGAGTGGGCACGTCCTTGTAGCGCGCGATGCGCTGCTCGGTGGCCATCGCCAGCAGACGCAGGCGTCCGTCGTCGACCAGTGGCGCCCATTGCGCGCCGTCGGTGATGAAGTCGATGTGCTTGCCCAGCAGCGCCTGGATACCGTCCGGCCCGCCCTTGAACGGGATCTGGTTGAACTTCGCGCCCGTGGCCTTCTCGATGTCGAGCAGCACCAGGTGCCCGGTGCCCCCCTGCCCGGTGGAGCCGCTGGTGAGCTTGCCCGGCTCGGCCTTGCCGGCCGCGATCAGGTCGTCGATGGTCTTGTACGGCGAATCGGCGTTGACCACGATGCCGAAGGTGAAGTTGGACAGCCCGATGATGAAGGTGAAGTCCTTCAGCGGGTCGTAGGCGGTCTTCTGGTAGTACGGATAACGCAGCGAGTTCACCGTCATCGCGGCCAGCAGATGCCCGTCGGGCTGCGCGTTCTGGATCAGCGTGGGCGCCAGCGTGGCGCCGGCGCCGGGCTTGGCCTCGATCACGATCGACTGACCGAGCACCTTCTGTGCGCGCTCGCCCAGCGCACGCAGGTGCTGGTCCATCACACCGGCCGCGGGCAGCGCGCCGTAGATGGTGATCGGACGGGTCGGAAACTTCGGCTGCGCACGCAGCGACGGCGCGATGAGGGCGGCCGCGCCGGCGGCGCCGGCGGTGAGGACGGAGCGTCGATCCATGCAGGTCTCCTCGTGCAATGCGGCAGGGTCATGGGACGCCCCGCCTCGAACGAGTAGGCCATGCGGCGCCCGGCAGGACAAGTCCGGGCAAGTGCGGATGCCTCGGGGCCGCGGGCGTCAGGATCCGGGCCCGGCCTGCACCTGCGACAGCCAGGCCTTCGCCTGGTCCGGCTCGAACACGGGGATCACGTCGAACTCGGCCGGGATCATGTCGGCCCACTGGTTGAGCAGCGCATGCAGCTCCTCGTGCGAGGACACGGAAAAGGCCGTGACCACACCGCGTCCGACCTTGGGATAGGCCCACAGCGCCTGTCCGGCGTCGAGCTTCGGCTGCAGCCAGCGCCAGAACGCCTGCCGGCTGCCGGCGACGGTGGACGGGCGCTCGGGGCGGGGATGACTGATCACGACGAACAGCATGATGGCGGATGGCGAGGTGGTGAATGGGGGGAGGTGAACGGCGTCGCGCCGGAAGGCGTGGTGTCCGAACGCGCGGGGCCGGAACGCGTGGGGCCGGAACGCATGGGGCCGGAGATCGTGGTGCGGGATGACATCGCGATCGCGGCGGTCATGCGATGCGCAGGTCCGTCAGCACCGTGCCCACCTGGTGCGCTTCGAGTTCGTGCGCTTCGTCGCGCCAGGGCTCGCGCAGCGCGGCCTCGTACCAGTCGCGCATCGGTGCGAGCTGCAGCAGACGCTCGGCATACGCACGCGCCGCATCGGACAGCGCCGGGGTGTAGGTCTGGACCCGGAACGCCACCGGCGCGAAGAACGCGTCCACCGCGGTGAACCGGTCCCCGGCCAGGAACGGACCGCCGGACCGGCGCAGGCCTTCGCACCACAGCGCGTCGATGCGCGCCCACTCGGCGAGCAGGTCGGCCGGCGTCGACGACAGCCGGATGCGCAGCCCGCAGTTCATCGTGCAGAGGTTGCGTACGGTGGCGAACCCCGAGTGCATCTCGGCCGCCGCGCTGCGGGCCCAGGCACGTGCGCGCGGGTCGGCCGGCCATACGGCAGGCACCCGCTCGGCGAGGTACTCGGTGATGGACAGCGAGTCCCAGACGACCGTGTCGCCGTCGACCAGGCACGGCACCTTGCCGGTGGGCGAGAACGCATGGAACCCGACGCCGGCCGGGCCGCCGCCGAAGGGCACGAGTTCCTCGTCGAAGGCGATGTCGAGCATGCGCATCAGCACCCAGGGGCGCAGCGACCAGGACGAATAGTTCTTGTTGGCGATGTAGAGCTTCATGGGCGTTGCGTGCGGGGTTGGCGATGCGTACGGGGTTGGTGTTGCGTACGGAGGCAGCGCGGGTCGGAGGGCAGCCGGTCAGGCACGCGCCTGCGGCGCGCCGTAGACGATGAACTCGAGCAGGTTGCCGTCCGGGTCACGGGTGTACACGCTGGAACCCCGGGCGCGACCGCCGTCCCGGCCGCCGACGCGTTCCACCGGCCCCTCTTCGACGGCGGCGCCCGCCCGGCCGAGCGCCTCCTGCAGCGCGGCCGCGGTGCCGCCCCACACGAAGCAGAAGTCGCCGCACCCGGGCACCGCCGTGGGCCCGCGCAGCGTGAATGCCGGATCCTTCCAGCGCGCGGGCGCATGCACGTTGATCTTGTTCTCGCCGAACTGGAGCGCGAAGTGGGTCGCGCCGGAGGCCTGCCACTCCTGCGGGGCGGGCGCGCCGAAGCCGAGGGCCCGGTAGAACGTCAGCATCTCCAGCGGACGGTCGGTGGGGATGGCAACGTGGTCGAAGGCAACGACGGTCATGACGGATGCTCCGGATCGGATTGCGTGATGGTGCCGCAATCGGACGCGCGGTGCAGCGCGCACGGCGCGCCGATCACTTCGCCGGCCGCACGTCGGACACGCGCGTCGGCAGTTCCCACGCACCGCCGGCCGACATCAGGCGGCACAGGCCGGTCGTGGCGCTCGACGTGTGCACGAACCGGCTGCCGTCCCAGGTCCAGTCGTCCAGCGACCAGCAGTCCCCCACGCCGCGCCCCTTCTGCCCCGACGACACGACCCCGTCGCTGAAGTCGACCCCTGAGGTCGTCACCAGCACCGGCCGGGCGGCGGGCGCGGCCGCATCGATCACCCAGTAGCCATCACCGGTGTTGTAGGCGGCCTGCCAGCACGGCGCCGACACGAGCCACTTCGTGCGGTCGAGCCGCACGGCCGACCAGTGGGCGCGATCGTCGTGCTTCAGCAGCGGACAGCCGTCGGCCTCGACGGTCGCCGCCAGCGCCGCCTGCCACGGGGCCGCGGCGGCGAGGAATCGGCGCGCGTCCTCGGGCGGGGTCGGCGGGATCGCCACCGCGCGCACCACCGGCGCCGGCCGCGGCGGCGGCACCGACTGCTCGGC
>ENA-UPTA01002061-UPTA01002061.1-activated-sludge-metagenome-genome-assembly--contig:-NODE-2061-length-21334-cov-162.115278_pt1 | contig 21334 bp, 17 predicted proteins | sample MGYA00238184_ERZ773361 | MGnify/ENA primary metagenome ERZ773361 (study PRJEB29100, sample SAMN05720205) | activated sludge metagenome | isolation source: anaerobic digester from wastewater... | reverse complement strand
TGTCCTCCGCCGAGAGGATCAAAACCTAGATCCCGAAACAAGTCCGGGATGACAAAGCGAGGGATTCCCACAAACCGATGTCGGGACAACTTCCTTAGTTGCATTGAAACCCTGAATTGATTGCCGGTTCTCTTCACGAGACCCCATACCCCGTAGTCGATAGCCTGCCCTTCGCGTCGTTCTGAACTTGTTTCAGCATCTCGTTCCGTCCAAAAGATCAGGCGAGAAAGACCATTATCGAGAGCTCCGGCAAGAGAGCTTAGAGAAAAGGCGGAAAAACGATAGAGTTGAGAAGTAGGCTGCTTTTTTCTTTTGCACAGCAATAGGCGTGTAATTTCTTGAGAGTGGAGCATTTATTGCTCAAACTCCTTTTCAAAGGATCGCAGTATAGCCGAGCATTCAAATAAGCGTTAGATATCACTGCATGATTGTGACGGAATGTTCAGTCTGAAATGAATTCTCCAGGTTGAAAAATAAATTGCGTTCAGTCGTACAGGACTCTATCGCGGAATTCTTTCACAAGTTCCGGTGAGTTGTTCGCAACGAGGACGTTTGGATTGAACAGGTCGAAATCCTCTTCGACACAGCTGCCGACAAAACCTCCGGCTTCCTTGACGAGTAAAATGCCACTTGCGACATCCCAGGGTTTAAGTGTCTCTTCCCAGAAGATGTCGGCTCTTCCAGACGCAACGTAAGCAAAATCGAGACAGGCACTTCCGGTTATTCGCAGTCCCCTGCAGATCTTTATTGCTCTATTTATTCTCCTTGTAATCCGCTCGAAAGCAGTTTCAGACGAGTATTGCATCCCCACATGGCTCGTGGCTTCTCGGAGTTCTCTCGTCTTACTCACCCAGATCCTTTTGTTATTAAGATAAGCGCCCTGCCCCTCGATCGCATGAAAGGTCTCCCTCCTGTTGTGATCGTAGGTAACTCCGAGAACAACTCGGCCTTCACTGTATAGAGCTATTTGAGTAGAATAATGGGGGTTGGATTTTGAGAAGTTTGTGGTTCCATCAACTGGATCAACGATCCACATTGTAGAAGATCTTACATCGGGACCGGACTCCTCACCGAGATAGGCTGCTTCGGGATAAAGATCGTGCAGGAAGACACGCAGGTTGTCCTCGATCTCCAGATCAACAGAGGTAACTATGTCCTTGTATCCACTCTTGCGTTCAATAGAGAACTCTTCTTTGGAGATCTTTCTCCAGAGTTCCGGAAGATACAGACGAATCTTTTTGCTGAAATTATTGAGAAGGAGGTTATCCACGTAGCTTCACACCAATCTTCTCGGTTTCTCTTAAGACGAGTTCAATGAGTGTATTGATCTCATCGTCAGTGAGAGTCTTGTCAAAGGATTCAAAAGCCAGGGTAACTGTGATGCTCTTGTATCCAGGTTCAATTCCTTTGCCTCTGTAAAGGTCAGAGACCCTGATCTCCTCGAAAGAGGTACCGTCAAGAGTTCTTCTTATTAATTCCTCCAGCTCTCCATAGGCTATTGAGCCAGGAACAAGGAAGGACAGATCTCTAAAAACCCTCGGGAATGGCGAGATTTTCTTCGCTCCGGAGAATCCCTTCATCAGGCTCTCGATTGTGCTAATGTTGAGTTCTCCTACGTAGACTTCACCACTCTTTATCTCATAAAGCGCATCGGCAGCTGAGATATCCACAGCGCCAAAAAATCCAATTTCCGTTCCGTCAACGTCCACCGATACTGCCTTGCCCTTTTCAAGCCAGGAGATCGTCAGGGGATTGTACACGGGATCCAAACCATATAGAGAGCACAACTCATCAATGACTCCCTTGAAGGTGAAGAAATCAAGTATTCTTTTGTCTGAATAATCAAGTGGGTTCTCCCTCCCGGTAGCAACAAAACCCAGTGCCGTTGTTTCACTCTGCTCTCTTTCCGGATTGAAAACAGAAGCTATTTCGAAGAGTTTTATATCTCTGTTTTGTCTTCTGTAATTGTATGAAGCCGCTGCCAAGAGGTTGTAGACGAGAGATGGTCTCATGACGGCCATGTCCATTGAAAGAGGATTCAAGAGAGCGACGTGTTTCGGATCAGTTCCAAGCTTGTCAAACTCGTCCGGGTTCATGAAACTGTATGTCACAATCTCATCGAAGCCATTGGCAACCATCAGATCTTTCACTCTCTTCTGCCTTTTCAAGAACTCCGGAACACCTCCCGAAATCGGCAGAACTCTGGGCAATACATTATCGATCTTGTCGTAGCCATAGATTCGTCCTATCTCTTCAACAAGATCGATCTCCTGTCTCGTATCGTAGGACCGGAAAGCCGGTGGAGTGACCTTCCATCCGAAGTCGGTTCTCACGGTCTTGAAACCCAGACTCTCAAGTATCGCGCCTATCTTTTCGGAAGGAACTATGCCACCCAGTCTATCGGTTACAAATTCCTCTCTCAAATCTATGGCCTTGACTGGAACAGTTCCGCCGGCATCGACAATCTTCGAGGCAACCGACGCACCACTAAGCCTCTCCATGAGATCGGCAAGGCGCCGAATCACGTATATAGAATCTTCGTAATCTATTCCTCTTTCAAATCGATACGAACTATCTGTTGAGATTCCTAGCTTTCTCGATGTTTTTCGGATTCTCACTGGGTCGAAGACGGCGACTTCTAAAAGGACTCTTTTCGTTGAAGAATAGATTCCGGAATCCTCACCGCCCATGACTCCAGCCAGAGCGAGTGGTGTTTCACCGTTGGTAATAAGCATGTCGCTACTGTCGAGCTGAACCACTTTGCCGTCCAGAAGCTCAAGCTTCTCACCGTTTCTTGCTGAACGAACAACTATTTCCGTAGATCCTATCCGATCAACATCGAAAGCGTGAATAGGATGGCCAGTTTCGAGCATCATGTAGTTAGTTATATCAACAACATTGTTTATCGGTCTCAAACCGGCCGCTACTAATCTTCTCTTCATCCATAATGGAGAATCACAGATTTTTACATCGTTCATTAGAAGTGCCGTATATCTTGTGCAGCCTTCATCTTTCAATGTAACCTTTAGCAGTCGGTCGTCTCCAACGGGGATTGAGTCGTCAACACAGGGTCTCTCTACCTTTCTCTCATAAATGGCACCGAGCTCCCTAGCCATTCCAACAACTGAGAGACAGTCGCCACGATTTGCAGTCAACTCCACTTCAATAGCCGCCGAGTCGAGTTCCAGCAACTCAATGACGGACTCTCCAGGTTTGCCCTGCTCAAGTCGCATTATCGTTTGCGACTTCTCTTCAAGTTCTAACTCTTCAAGAGAAAGGAACATTCCTTCAGATAAAACTCCTAGAAACTCCTTGTTCTCGATCTTCGTACCGGAGAGGACGGAGCCTTCCGGCAGCACGCCAACGGTTTCGCCTTCCTTAACGGTCAAATCGGCAGTAACAATTGTTAGTTCACGAACCCCTGCGTCCACCCTTGTTACCAGAAGTCGATCACTCATGGGATGAGGTCTTGCTGACTTAATCTTCCCTACCACCGCACCCTGGACATAGCTCCATGGATACTCTATTCCCGCCACTTCCGTACCGCTGAGTGAAAGGCTGTTGTTTAATTCCTGGGGAGATTTGTCGCTTATGTCAACGAATTCATTAATCCATTCGAGATACAGTTTCATATTACTGCCCTCCTGTAACCCCTGAGGAAGCGTCTGTCATTGCGAAGAAGATCCCTGATATCTTCGAGATCGTACTTCAGCATAGCAATTCTCTCAAGGCCCGTTCCGGCAGCAAAGCCACTCCAGACCTCCGGATCATACCCAACATTCCTGAATACGTTCGGATGCACCATCCCGGCCCCCAGAATTTCTAGCCACCCACTTCCACCACAGCTTCTGCAACCAACTCCTCCACAAATTCCGCAGCTGACATCGACTTCGAAACTCGGCTCGGTAAAAGGGAAGAAGCTTGGCCGCAGCCTTATCTTCCTGTCTTCTCCAAAGAGCCTCTTGGCGAAATGGTCCAGAGAGCCCTTTAGATGGCTCACCGAAACACCCTTATCCACAAAGAGGATTTCAAACTGGTGGAACATCGGCAGGTGTGTCGCATCGGGAGTGTCTTTTCTGTAGCATGTCCCGGGCGCGAAAATTGCTAGAGGGGGCTTTCTTGATTCCATCGTTCTTATCTGCACAGGCGAGGTGTGCGTTCTAAGAAGTCTTCCGTCCTGAAGATAGAATGTGTCCTGCATGTCTCTTGCGGGATGCCACTCGGGGGTATTAAGTGCTTCGAAGTTGTAGTAAGAGGTCTCGATTTCCGGGCCCACTGTCACTTCGAAACCCATACTGACCCAGATACTCTGCACTTCTTCCATTATCTGCGTTATCAAGTGTAGAGAACCGATGTCTCTTTTCTTTCCGGGAATTGTGTAATCGAGTCTTTCAGAGGCTTCCCTTTCTTTTTTAGCCTTGTTCTCCAGTTCGCTCTTACGCCTGTTAAGAGCTTCTTCAATGAAATTCTTATACTCGTTTACGGTCTTTCCGTACTCTCTTCTCTCTTCAGGAGGAATCTCTTTCAACTTTTTCATAAGAGAAGTTATCACGCCTTGTTTTCCAGTGAGCCGTGACTTTTCTTCCTGAAGCTCATTAAGGTCGGATATTTTCATCAATCTTTCGAGGACTTCTTGTAGATTAATATCGAGTCCCTTCACTCCAGCACCCCCAAAAAGATAAAACTTGTCTATAGAAGTTTTTTCTTGCAGTCTGGACAAATTCCCTTGATGGTAAGTTCGAAAGAATTCACCTCGAAGTCAATCATTTCAGAAGGAAGCACCTTCAAGCAAGCTTCGTAATATTCCGTCGGAATATCGAAGACTCTCCCACAGCTATTACACATGAAGTGGCCGTGAGGTTTCACATCTGAATCATAACGTCTCGATCTCTTCGAATTCGCTATAGCCTTTATGATTCCTTCCTTTTCGAGAACTTCCATTACGTTGTAAACGGTTGCCATCGAAATATTCGGATGAACCTGTATTACCGATCTAAAAACCTCTTCGACTCCAGGATGGCCTTCATGATCCCTTAGAATCCTTATTATCGCGACTCTCTGAGGAGTAATTCTGTAACCTTTGCTTTTTAGAAGAGCAACCGTATCCTTTATTTCCATACAATTAAAGCCTCCATAAAGGGTTTGAGTTGATTATACAACAGAATTCAATCAATTTTGAGAAATCTTTATGAAAACCTCAATAAGTCTTACTTTTAGTGAACGCTCGCATTCAGTAGAGATCTTCAAGAAGGGAAGAGAGTGTTTCTGTATCTATCATCCCGAGAAGACTAATCGCAGAGTTCTCCGAGAGTCTCTCAATCGCGTAACTGTAACCGTTTGCCTGGGCCATCTGAGCGGAAAACTTCTGAAGATAGTCCGGTTCGGTATTGAATGAGAAGTATAGAACCATTCGACCATACTCGATCGAATACATCAGAACAGTGTAAAGATATGTCTTTCCGTCAGTTGCGAAATCCATTGATGACCAGGCAAAGTGCTTTTCCAGCATTGCCTCTGAAAAGTAGATTGGAGGACGGATTATTATCATGCCTTCAGTCGCGTTTGACAACTTTGTCAACGCTTCGTGAGACATTTCCGAATAACCTCTGTAACTCGCGCTAATAGTATGAAATGGATACGACTTAACCAGCTTCAACAACTTGTAATTGTCATCGTAAGTAGCTTCGAAAGTTAGATTGCCCGATGATATGGTGATTTTTCTGCTGTTGGGAAGATCTAGAAAGAGATCGACCACATAGTTCTTCCTGTTCACCAGGTCAATGAAGTTGTCTTCCACATCTTTGATTTTTGTTAACGGCTCGAAAGCAATACTCCTTGTGCGAAAGATAGCAAAATGGCCTGAGCTGTTTCTCACCCAGCCAAATTCACCCTTTGCAGAAGAATACGATGTAACCAGTTTATAGGGACCGGATTTTATTACTCGCTCGTTCTTTGCAGTAGTAACTATTCCGCTCTCTTGTACGTATCTATCTACTTCATACGAAGAGTTCTTCAAAACATCTACCAGGGTAGTTAACTCTTCGACAGCATCCTTTCCAACCGCCAGCCCGACAACAAGCAACAGGACAACGAGTACGGACAGTTTTTTCACGGCGATTTCACTCCTTCTGTGTCTTAGAGCGTCTATAGATTAGTAGGTCGTGCTGATTCCAGAGATCTCAAAATCATTCTCCACAGCTGATTCACTAAGAAAGCCGAGCGAACGCTCCATTTCCTTCTCCATCATTACCAGATTATTCCCCTCTGCTTCGCCCTGCGTAAAGGCATTCAGATTGACCCTGAGCCTTTCATTCAGACTCGAGCTACTGCCTAGGACATCTGCGAGCTGGTAAAGCTCTCCCTTTTTCTTAATAAGAATAGTGTTACCAGTGAAGAACGAAACCGAAAAGATACCCAGTACCAAACAGGCAGCTACGGTACCGAGAATTTTGTAAGGTCTGCTCTTTAGCTTCCTTACATTGCTCAGAGTTCTTTTCTTCAGTTCATCAGAAGGCTTGTAGCAACAACTCTCTTTCAGAGCGTCTATAGCCTTCACATAGCCTTTTAGTTCTTTCCTTTCATCTACCCTCAGCTTATCAAACGGGATCTCTCGATCCAAAATGCGGACAAATCTTTCTTCATCCAATGTAACCTACCTCCTCGAGAAGCTCTTTAAGCCGCTTTCGAGCGTAATGCAATCTGCTCTTGACCGTGCCGACCGGTTTATCGAGTATGTCGGCTATCTCCTCGTACGACAGATCATCTATGTCTCTCAACTTTATAAGTAGTCGATCATCTTCAGCAAGTCTCTCAACAACAGACATCAGTTCCTCAAAAGAGATCTCGTCCATGACTTCTCTGAACACATTTGTCGTAGCCGGAGGTTCAAACGCAACCTTATCTTCACTCTCTCTGAAATCCGTAAGAAATTCGTTGTTTCTCTTCCTCTTCACCAGAGTATCCTTACAGACATTCACAGCTATTCTATAAAGCCAGGTCGAAAGTTTTGCATCCCCACGAAACTTCCTAACGTTCTTGAAGACCTTTATAAAAACCTCCTGGATAACATCCTCAACATCATCGTATCCAAGGTATGATTTTACGACACTTCCCAACCTCGGAGCATATTCATCGTACAAGACTTCGTATGCCCAGACCTTCTTCTTCTTTAGTCCATCTATTAGCTTCTTTTCGTCCAACCATACCACCCTAATCTGTTCTATATGACGATAAAGGAGCGAATACAGTTCAACTCCTCACGTTAATTATATAATTATCCTTAAATCAATCATAACACCGGGGAAGAGACTGCGAATCTTTTGATTAGCGAATCATGAAAAACAAGACCATCTGCAAGCAAAAACGGAAATTTTGTAAAGCAAATCACTGAGCTCGAAAAAGCCAATCAAATCGGATAAAATTAAAGGTGAAAGAACTTATTCGCATTACTGGAGGTGAAGAATTGAAACGGGAAGATGCAAAGAAGCTCAGTAATAAGCTAACGATGAGGAAAAGGAGTGCCTGGTTCTCGCTTGATAAGGAAGAGGTCTTCGCTTACTCGAAAGAGTACATGAAATTCATTGGCAAATCTGTTACAGAGCGCCTGGCAGTGAAGAATCTCGTTGATCTTCTTGAATCGAGAGGTTTCAAGCCCGTATCATCATTTGAGAAGACGGGCGTGAAAAGGGGAGACCGAATTTATCTGACGAAAGACAACAAGGCGCTTATCGCCACAGTGATCGGCGAAGACCTCAAGGAAGGTATCGACATGGTTGCCGCTCACCTAGATGCGCCAAGGCTTGATCTTAAGCCCAGTCCGTTGGTCGAAGATTCGGAAATCGCAATGCTCAAGACTCATTACTATGGAGGAGTCAAGAAATACCAGTGGCTCAACATTCCTCTTGCCTTTGTGGGGACTGTAATCAAGAGTAACGGAGAGTCGGTTGACGTCTCGATAGGATTGAACAGTGGAGATCCCGTCTTCGTTATTTCCGACCTCCTTCCACACCTAGACAACAGGGAAGGGGATTTCAGAAAGGTATTTCAGGGTAAAGACTTGAACGCAATGTCCGGCACGATACCTATTGTTGAGGGAAAGGATTTCGAGAATCCCGTCAAACTAATGTTCCTTAACCTCCTCTACGAAAAGTACGGACTTGTCGAAGAGGATTTCTTTTCTGCCGACATCCAGCTGGTACCCGCTCTTGAGCCCAGGGAAGTCGGACTGGATAGATCCATGATCGGAGCTTATGGTCATGATGATAGAGTCTGTTCCTATTCTGCCCTTACTGCGCTTGCAGATATGTCCTCGATTGATAATCCTAAGCGTACGGCAATGGTTCTCCTCTTTGACAGAGAAGAAATAGGAAGCGAGGGAGTCACCGGAGCGAAGGGACAGTTCTGGGTAACGTTTATCGAAAAGCTCCTCAATCTCTCGGGGGCAAAAGGGCTTTACGAAATAGATTTCCTTTTGGAGAAATCGAGAATGCTTTCCGGGGATGTCGCAGCCGGCTTCGATCCTACTTTCAAGGATGCTCATGACCAGGCAAACGTAGCGAGATTCGGCTATGGAATCGCTATCCTCAAATACACGGGTTCTAGAGGAAAATCGGGGACAAGCGAAGCCAGCGCAGAATTCATGGGCTACGTGCGAAGACTGCTTAACCAGAAGGGAGTGCATTGGCAGAGCACGATCCTCGGAGAGGTTGACAGAGGCGGTGGCGGTACAGTAGCAAAGTTCTTTGCCGAAAGAGGAGTAACCGTAGTCGATGCAGGAACGCCAGTCTTTGGTATGCATTCGCCGTTTGAGCTTCTCTCCAAAGCAGATCTTTACGAAACTTACAGAGCATACAAGGTTTTCCTGGAGGGGGGCGATGTCTAGAAGCGACTGCTCTCCCGAAGCTGTTTCTAGCTGGATAGTTGGAAATTTCCCGCGCGAACAGGAATACGGAGACCCGTTCAAGGTTCTGGTAAGCACAATTCTCAGCCAAAGAACAAGAGACGAAAATACCGAGGAGGCCTCTCGCAGGCTCTTCTCGGTTTACCCAGATCCTCAATCCTTAATTGACGCGAAACCCGAGGATCTCTACGACCTAATAAAGGCCTCGGGGATGTACAGACAGAAAGCCGCAAGAATTATCAATTGCGCCAGAATGATAGTGGAGAGCTTTGCCGGCGAAGTGCCGGATACTCTCGAAGAGCTGGTGACAATCCCTGGAGTCGGGAGAAAGACGGCCAACATCGTTCTAAACGTTTCCTTCAAAAAGGAGGCACTGGCCGTTGACACACATGTACACAGAATCGCCAACAGGTTGGGATGGGTGAAAACGAAGACTCCCGATGATACTGAATTTGAGCTGATGAAGATCTTGCCACCTAGTATATGGGGACCGGTGAATGGATCGATGGTCGAGTTCGGCAGAGAAATCTGCAGACCGATCGGTCCTAAGTGCAATCTCTGCGGAATCAGCCAGTGTTGCGAATACTTCTCTCTGGTTTCTGAGCAAACCACCGAGAGACAGAAACAACAGAAATGATAATTATTCCCAACGCCGAACTGAGAAATCTCGCCTCCAGAAGATAGCGGCTGCCGTTGAGTCTGTAGATCGCAACGGCAAAGGTTGGAAAGTCTTTGCTCCCAAGTATGAGCGATCCACCGAACTCACCCATAGAGATCGCGAAGACAACGGTTGCCGCATATATAATCGTGCTTCTGAAGAAGGGAATGATCATGTATCTTAAACGCTCTATCTTTGAGGCGCCGTCTATCTGTGCCGCCTCAAGGAAGTTCAGTTCTGCTCCGATAACCTGACCGCTTATATAATTTAGAACAACCGGCAGGGAAATCACAATATAGAGCAATAGCATCAAGATTGGAACTGGAAAACCACCGAACACAGTAAGATACGATACTGCCAGTATAGAGGGTGTTACGGAGAGTGCTATCAAAGAAATTATCCGAAGCTGTTTCGAGCCTTTTATGGTTTTTCGCGCCTGCCAGGAAAGCAAAAAGGCTATCGTTACGGTCACTAGCGCCGCAAGGGCAGAGAGTGTCAGCGAATTGATCAGAGTATTTGTCAGGCCGGCTCCAATGAGTACGAGTTTCTCACCAAAGAGCTTTGAAATTCTGCTGAATATGAATTCCCCTCTCGTCCAGTCGTAGAAGGAACTCAGGAGCGCACCAAGAATCGGAAGCCATTCGAAAAGAAGGAAAGTCCATGAGTAAATCGCTGTAAATCTGTTTTTCTCTTTATACTGCTCGCCCTCCTCAAAAGTCGCACTTTTTTCACTCGCTGAGATGAGCAATCCAAACAACATGATGAAAATGAACTGAACGACGGCAAGCACGACTGCGTTTTGAGGAGCAGCCAGAAGCCTGAAATTCATGTAGATCGAGACTTCAAGAGTGGCGAACTGAGCACCGCCAAGGATAAGTACTACTGCGAAAGAGGTAAAGCAATAAGTGAAGATGAGCAGGGCCGAATTGATTATTGCCGGCGTAACGAGAGGCAGTTCAACGCGGAGAAGCCTCATTATTCTTCCAGATCCGTCTATCTTTGAACTCTCGAGAACATCCGAGGGCAGTTTCCTAAGAGCGTTCCCTAGCACGAGAATAACAATTGGCGCATTGTAAAACACGTGCCCAAGGAGAACGGCCCCCAAAGAATAAAGAATCTGTACCCTCTCGAACCCTAAACTAGACAAGAAGTTGTTGAAGATTCCATTTCTGCCATATACAGACAAGAAGCCAATTGCCATAGAAATGCTTGGAAAGAAGAATGGTATGTACGTAGTTATACCCAGCAAACTTGAAAGCCGTCCGCTGCTCCTCGCGTAGTGTACCGCAGCGGGGAAACCTACGATCATTGCAAGCAAAGTGCTTAGCAAAGACTGTTTTACAGTGAATCCCGCAATTGATTTGAATGAAGGCGATGAAACCACAGAGAAGATCGTTTCAAAGTTTAGGTTTCCAAATGCGAGAAACAGCGGCAAAAGAACAACGGCCGCGATAGCGACTGAGTATATTGTTAGTGACTTACCTTTCGTAAATTACCTCTTCCCACGTTTCGATCAGCTTGGAAAGATCAACATCGGCTGAGAGTTTCAGAATCTTTTGGGGTTTTACCGCATAATCGAAGGCCGGCGGCATCTCTACTTCGATAACCGGGAACATCCACTGGTTCAAAGGGATGTGGCTCTGGAAATCTTCGCTAAGAATGAAATCCATGAAGAGCTTCGCTTCTTCAAGATTATCAGTCCACTTAATTATCCCCGCTCCCTCGACCTGAACATATCCCTTACCCTCGGGTATAACGGTTGAGTAGATCGATTCTCCGTAGTAGTGCTTCGAATACGCTCCATCGGTGGCGTAGGAAATCATGATTGGAGCCTCTCCCGACTCGAACTTCTGGAAGGCGTCGTCCCAGCTCAACGAAACCGTTAGAATCGAAGGAGTCAGCGCCCGCCAGAACTCTTCGAAGCGCTCTCCAAACAAAAGGTAAGTCCATGCAAGAAATGAGAGACCAGTACTGGAGGTTCTCGGATCCTGGATTATTACGCTTCTTTCGAACTCCGGCTTAGTAAGGTCCCACAAGGTTGAAATAGACTCTTCGATCTGACTTCCGTTGCAGATGAGTGCTATACTTCCAAAGTCATAAGGCGTGAGTCGCCACTCCTCATCCAGCAGGAGATCGTTGCTTATGATTCTCTCAAAGCCCATGGGGCGATAAGAGAGAAAGATGTCCTCTTCGAAGGCCCGCCGCGAAAGAAGATTGTCGATCCCAATAACGACATCTCCATCAAACTTCTCTCTCTCCGAAATAATCAAGCTCAACAGTGAGCCCGAGTCTCCCACCGCACGAAACTCGACGTCAATTCCAGTCTGTTCTGTGAATTTCCCAAAACTCTCTTCGGCAAGCGGTTCTAGCGAGTCATATGAGTAGACAGTCAATGCGGATACTGCTGAAAGAGAAAGGAAAAAGATCATCAGTGACAGCAGTAGTGCTCTTCTCATAAAAATACACCTCCTGTAAGCGATTACCGGAGGCGCACTCACTGGCCGTCCCTACGCCGGTCCTAACCGGATCAGGTTCATGGGGTCTGCTTTCAGCACTCTCAGCCCTTTGGGCTCCCCCGGCAATCAATTATACCACCGTCCGTTTGGTGATACAATTGACGAGGAGGTGGTCATTTGAAGGCTGCAATCCTTCTTACAGGCGACGAGATTACTAAAGGAGTTGTCAAAGACAGTAACGGCGGCTATCTATCTGAAAAACTCACTGCCCTGGGATTCGAAGTTCAGTCAATAGTCATTGTTCCCGACAGGAAAGAATTCATAGAAAGAGAAATCAGTAACGCTCTTGATAAAGCCGATCTCTTGCTAATAACTGGCGGACTCGGAAGCACTTTCGACGACATAACGCTCCAAACGGTTGCCGATTTTCTTGGGAAAGAGCTGATTTATGACAGCGAGTATCATTCGTCGCTCTCGAGAAGTTTTGAAGAAAGGTATGCTCGAGAAGCTCCCGCAGGGTTGAAAAGACAGTCTTTTGTGATTCAGGACTCCATTCAACTAGCAAATCCATCGGGAAGTGCGAGAGGAGCTTACATAAGAGAAGATAATAAGGAAATCGTTATACTTCCGGGACCTCCAGTGGAAATGGAAGCGGTGTTCAGAGAGGCGCTTAAGTTCATCTCGCTCCCACCGCCTTCTTATTCTAGAACAATTGGTTTTGTCGACCTTACGGAACCCGAAGTAGAGGAGTTCACGGAGCAGATGCTCTCGGAATTTCCTAGCGTCAAGTTTGTCACGAGAGTAAGATACTTCTCGGGACCTACCGTAATTTTATCTTCAGATAATGAGCAGATTCTTGAAGAGATCTGTTCGTTATTCACGAGACGATGGAAGAAGTACGTGTATACCACGACCGGCGAGGAGTTGGTCCAGGCAGTAGTGAAAGAGCTCAAGGCTAGAAAACTATCTGTCTCGGTTGCAGAATCCTGTTCTGGGGGGCGTCTCTCAGCTCTTCTAACATCGGTTTCAGGGGTTTCCGATGTTTTTCCCGGTGCAATTGTCTCCTATTCCAACGACGTCAAGATGTCACTTCTGAAAGTGAATGAAGATACTCTGAATCGCCATGGGGCAGTTTCAGAAGAGGTTGCCTCTGAGATGGCGGCCGGAACAAAGATCCTTTTCGGCACAGACATCGGTCTTTCCGTCACGGGAATAGCCGGACCGACTGGAGGCACAGAATCCAAGCCTGTGGGTATGGTCTGCTCTGCGGTCAGGATCGGCGATTTAACAAAAACTTATACCGACATGTTTAGAGGGGATAGAGAGACTGTTCAGCTTAGAGGTGCGAGTACCGTCTTAAAGAGGTTGTGGAGGTTATTTTGGAACGAGTTTTATATAGAGTGAATGAACCAATCTCCTGGGTTGAAAAAGGAGATCATAGTGCTTCGCGAAACTTGATCATCTTCCCAAGTGAGAGAATGCTTGATTCCTTCATTGAGATCCATGAGAGACGTGAAGGAGACGGCTTCTTTTTTTCTCATGATGTGTTTCCATTTGAGGAAATAGGTACTTCTTCGAGGATAAGATCGGAAAGGCTAGCCCTGCTCAGAAAGCTTCTCCTCGGAGAGCTGAGAACGGTTTACACTTCTTTTCACGGAATCCTGAGAAAGACCGTACCGATCGAAGTTTTCGAAGAGCTGTCCTTCAAGGTCGAAGTTGGCGGCCCGATGACAATCAGCGAGGACCAGCTTCAGAGTCTCGGATATTCGAGATCATTCTCAGTTACTATCCCGGGAGAGTTCGCAATAAGAGGTGGAATTGTAGATGTCTTCATACCCGGATCGGAAATGCCGGTGAGGATAGACACCTTCGACAGGGAAATTGAGTCCATCAGGAGTTTCGATCCGGTCTCCCAGAAGAGTCTACAAAGGTTGAACGAAGTGTTGATTACTCCGGCCGCAGAAGGGATTACGGCTTCGCCTTTCAAAGAAACTGCACTGAAGCGAATCAGGGCGGCCGAGCAGGCGACTGGGGTCTCAGATGAGATTCTCTTAGCCCGATTGGATACCATGGACACAACGGCCGGCATCTTCTACGAACGCCAGTCGATACTTCTCGACTTTCTAGAAGGCTACAGCGTTATCTTTGTGAAGCCCGACGATGCGATCGTCGAATATGGAAGAAGAGAACGAGAAACACTGGAACTCCTTTCCGAAAAGGCGGTAAGAAAGTTCCTTTACATTAGGTACGGGGGAGTTTCGTCGGAAGTGCTGATGAAGCTCAACGAATACTCGATCGTTTCCGACGGCGACGTTTCTTCTCTAGACTACGACGAAGAATTGACTGAAGAACTTCAGATCATCAAGAGACCGAGAAGAGAAGAGGAGTACTTACCGAGAATTCCCGTTGTCGACTGGACGGAACTTGAAGAGGGAGACTACGTAGTCCATAAGGAGTATGGCATCGGGCGGTATCTTGGAGTGAGAACGGTAGAGAATATTCTGGGAACGAGAGAATATCTTCTACTTGAATACAGAGATGGGAACAAGATCTATGTACCGGTAGACAGGGTTGATCGGGTCCACAAATATATTGGAAGCACCGAAGGAATTCAGTTAAACTCCTTGCGCGGGACTGCCTGGACGAGACAGAAATCTAAGGTCAACAAAGAGGTAAAGGCCCTCATCTCGGACCTGTCGAACCTCTACGGATCTAGAGAAGTCACTTCCGGCATTCCACTCACTGGAGACAGCGAAATGGAGAAGGGCTTTCGTGACAGCTTCCCGTATGTCGAGACAGAAGATCAACAAAAGGCAGTACAAGAAGTAATGGAAGACCTTCAAAGCACCAAACCTATGGACAGACTCATAAGCGGTGACGCGGGCTATGGAAAGACCGAAGTTGCTTTACGCGCTGCGTTCCGAACGGTGGTCTCCGGAAAACAGGTAGCCGTAATGGTTCCCACTACGGTACTGGCCCGACAACATTACGAAAACTTCGAACGCCGGTTGAATCCCTTTGGAATAAGAGTCGAGATTCTCGACCGTTATCGGACCGATGTACAGCGAAACAAACTTTTGAAGAAACTCAAGAAGGGCGAAGTCGATGTTGTAGTAGGAACACACTCTCTACTTTCGAAAGAAGTGGGGTTTGCCGACCTCGGCCTCGTCGTGGTCGACGAAGAACAACTTTTCGGAGTCCTTCAGAAAGAGCATTTCAAGAAGCTCCGTCTTCAGGTCAACGTTCTCTCAATGAGCGCGACTCCGATTCCGAGAACTCTTTACATGTCTCTTTCGGGTCTGCGGGATCTTTCGATAATCTCCACACCGCCTGCGGGACGCACCTCACCAGAAATCTATGTTGGACAGATCAACGATAGACTGATCAGAACCGCGGTCCTCAGAGAGACCAATAGGGGCGGCCAGACGATCTTCGTTCACAACAGAGTGACCGAGCTGCAGGAGTTACTCTCTCGATTGAGAGACCTTCTGCCCGAAGTTAAGATAGACGTCGCCCACGGGCAAATGAACAAGACCGCATTTGAGCGAACAATCAGAGACTTCTATCTTGGCGAACTAGATATGCTTTTGTGCACAACGATAATCGAGAGCGGAGTCGACGTTCCTAATGCCAATACTCTTATAGTCGATGACTCTCATAGATACGGACTTGCCCAGCTTTATCAGTTGAGGGGAAGAGTTGGCAGAAGCAACAGAAGGGCATTCTCGTACTTTCTGTACGATCCAAAGAGATTGTCCGATCCGTCGAGAGAGAGACTGAAGGCTTTGAAGGAGTTCTCCGGAGCGGGAAGTGGTATGAAGATCGCCATGCGGGACCTGGAAATAAGAGGATTCGGGACCTTATTGGGAGCGGAGCAACATGGAAACATAAACTCCGTTGGACTCTATCTCTACCGCGAGATGGTGGAAAAGGCAATGAGGGAACTTCATGGTGAAGAAGAGATCGGAGTAGAGGAGCGAACCGTCGATACTGAGCTTAAGAACATTCCATTCGATATGGTTATCCCCGAGGAATATGTTTCCGATTCCATTGAAAGATTGAAGATCTACCGGAGAATAGCCGCATGCAAAATTCAGGACGAGATAGATGAAATCGAGCTGGAGCTCCTCGACAGATTTGGTCGGCTTCCCGCTCAGGTCAATTCGCTTCTCGAAGCTTCCAGGGTTAGGCTAGGCGCATTCAACATCGGGATAAAAATCGTAGAATACGATCCACATTCAGAGAGTATAGTTATGTTACACGGTGAAAACCATATTCGGGATTCACTGGGAATCAAAGGAAGAAGGTTAGTTGTAAATGAACGCGAGGGCAAATCGATACTCTACGGCGTGCCGGAAAGACATCTTATGAGAACACTGAAATCGCTTTTTCTTGGAGCTGAGAGAAATGTTCAATGATCCTATATGTGCACTTTCAACACCGCGCGGACTTTCTGCTACCGCTGTAATTAGATGTTCCGGAAAGGGGATAGTTTCAAGGACAAGTCACCTGCTGCCGGACTTGAAAACCTTGAAACCAAGGCATGCACACTTGACCTCATTTATGGAAGGTGGTCGCTACATCGATGAAGTTGTCGTCGTCTTCTTCCAAGGACCTGCTTCGTACACCGGAGAAGATTTACTTGAGCTTTCCTTCCACGGCAATCCCCTCATAATTGAGAACGCGCTTGAATCATTATTCAGAGTGGGTTTCAGAATGGCCCTCCCCGGAGAGTTCACAAAGAGAGCAGTCCTGAACGGGAAATTCGATCTTGTGAAGGCCGAAGCGATCAACGCCCTGATAGCCTCTAAGACCGAAAAGTCTCTTGAAGCTGCAATCAAAAGCTTCAGAGGATCTCTTTCCGAAGAAGTGGCTTCATTCAGGGAGAGGATGGTTCGTCTCCTCGCCTCAGTTGAAGTCGAGTTGAATTATCCCGACGAGATTGAAACCGACTACTCTTCGCTCTATGAAGACCTGGTGCGCTTAAAAAAGGAAATGGGTGAATTCATAGAGAAATCCAGGAACGGTGTTGTGATCTCTCAGGGTATAAAGACCGCAATCGTAGGGGAGACGAATGTCGGTAAATCGACTCTTCTGAATGCCCTTTTGAAAAGAGATAGAGCGATCGTCTCCGAAATGCCTGGAACTACAAGAGATACGATCGAGGAGGATCTCAACGTCGGCGGGGTACTTTTCCGCGTAATTGACACGGCAGGAATAAGACAAGCCGAGAATGAAATCGAAGAGCTTGGAATTGAGAGAAGTCTCAAGGCCATCGAAGAGGCCGAACTGGTAATACTGCTGCGCGACCCACACAACCCTGAGAGCAAAGACCTCGAAGAAGAATTGAGAAACAAAGGAAAGAGGCTTATAGTCGCCGCGAACAAATCCGACATCAGAAAAGTCGAGCAGCATCATTTCGACGTTGTTATTAGCGCAAGAACCGGAGAAGGTTTGAAAGATCTAGAGAAGCTTATGTTAAAGAGAACGGAGGAGATTACTTCCATAGGAGACGAGGTAATCATCAGTGCGAGGCAGAAACAAAAGCTCTTAGATGCGGTCGATTATATTGCCAGATCTATTGAGGCCATCGAAGGTAACATTACCGTTGATGTTTTAAGCACGATGATCGAGCAGGCAGCAAGGAGTCTGGACGAACTTCTTGGAACACACATAACGGAAGACGTGCTGGAGAGAATCTTCAGCGATTTTTGCGTGGGGAAGTGATTTCGATGACTGGAATTCTTTTGCTTTTAGTCGGATCTGCGACAAGATTTCTGCTTTCGCCTCTATGGTTTTTCCTTGCCTGTACACCGTTCTATATAGCCTTTACGGTTCTAAGAAAGAGGTTCGACTATCGAGTTCTGGTCCTGGCTCCGTTTGTTCCCATAGTTGCAGAGATAATCGCAATTCTTTCAGGCAATTTCAGAGCCGGATTTCTTTTTGGTGATGTAATCTGCATAATTACGGTTCTACTGGGAATGGGAGATGAGCGTCCCAAGGAAAAGATGACAAGGGAGCTCGGCCTGTCAGGACCCATAAACAGAAGAAGGGTCAGTTCGGTCTTCTACACGTTCGGAAGAGTCGCCCAGATCGAAAAAGTAAATATGAGCCAGAGCTATTCGATAGTCCATGAAAATGCCTTCCATTTCACGGTCGATGTGCCCGGAACGGGGAGAGTGAAGATGACAGTTCCGCTTGAAGAAATAGAAGAGGTCTCGGTTCACATGAGCATGTCCCCCGGTGAGCTGTATCTTCCTTCTCTGAGGGATATGTTTCTTCCCGCAAAGAAGATCAAGATGATAGGAAAGCCAAAGATTAAAGACTACTTCCTGCTCGTAAAGACTTCTGAGGATACTTACTCTTTCTATGAGGAGCCGTCGACGGTACTGAGGATTCAAGAGGAAATTGAAGAAGCAAAGAAGAAAATCTCAGTGACCTGAAGAAAGGCCTTCCCTCGACGTCCGTTATTAATACAGCGGTCGATACAAGTAGAGATATTTGTCGGCTAACGATTCTATCAATAACATACTTGTTTTACTAGCTTCATACTTAATGTTACCGGCGCTCCTTCTTTCCTACGATATAATGTCATAAAGGAAGCGAGGTGTTTATTATGGATAAGACGAAGAAGCAACACTTTGATACCCTCTCGATTCACGCCGCAGAGCAAGAAGACCAAAATCAGTCTCTAAATCCACCAATATACATGACCTCTACGTTTACATTCACCGACCTGCAGCAGGCAGAGGATACTTTTTCATTCAAACGACGTGCCTACGTATACACACGAGGTGGGAACCCTACGATAAATCTTTTCGAACAGAGGCTGGCAACCCTGGAAAACGGTGTTGACGGGGTAGCCTTCTCTTCAGGCATGGCAGCCATAAGCTCGGTTGTCATGTCCTTTGCCGCCGCTGGGGATTCGTTGGTTGCCCACAGGAATCTCTACGGCTCTACATTCGGTTTTCTAAATCACCTAATAACGAACTACGGGGTCAAGACGAAATTCATAAACATGACCGATCTTAACGCCGTAGAGAAAGCTATTACTTCGGAGACAAAGCTAATCTACCTTGAAACTCCTACCAATCCTGCACTCGAGATAATCGACATAGAAGCACTCGCTAAGATCGCACATTCAAACGGTGTCAAGGTAGTTGTCGACAATACATTTGCAACACCCGTCTTTCAACGACCGCTTGATTTCGGCGCGGATGTCGTGCTTCACAGCGCAACGAAGTACATATCCGGTCATGGAGACGTAATCGGCGGCTTTGCAACTTCAAAGGACTTCGACTACGTTCAAAAGCTCAAGTTTGGATACATGTGCGAACTGGGGGGAGTGATGAGTCCCTTCAACGCCTGGCTGTTGCTTAGAGGCATGAAGACACTGGGCCTTAGAATGGAGAGACACGAAAAAAACGCAAGGGAAATCGCAAACTTTCTGAGGAACCGCCCCGAAGTAGTGAAGGTATCTTATCCTGGCTTTGAAGATCATCCCGGACATGATATTGCATCGCGGCAGATGGAAGGATTTGGAGGTATCATAAGCTTCGAATTGAAGGGTCCAAGAGAGAACGCTGAAAGCTTCGTGAGAAATCTGAACCTAATCAAACTCGCGGTATCTCTCGGTGATGCCGAGACACTGGTGGAAGTGCCAGCGATGATGACTCACAGAGATTATCCGGAAGAAGAGCTGCACGAATTCGGCTTTTCAAGCAAGACTGTACGAATTTCTGCTGGACTTGAGCATTACTCGGATTTACTCAATGATATCGAAAATTCTCTCGACAAGGTTTACAGACAATGAAAGCGCTTGTCTTTGATGGCACCCTTAAACTGCTGGACGTTCCGTTACCGGTAAGATGGCCCGGAACATCTTTGGTAAAGGTCAATCTTGCCGGGATATGTAATACAGACTTGGAGATCACCCGCGGCTACATGGACTACCATGGAATTCTCGGCCACGAGCTTCTGGGGACGGTTATTGAAAGCGACTCGGCCATCTTGTCAGGCAAACGTGTAACTACGGAGATCAACATTCCCTGTAAGACCTGCGATCTCTGCAAACAGGGGCTTCTCAAACACTGCAGAAACATCAAGACCGTTGGAATCTCCGACTACCCGGGGGTATTTGCAGAGTACGCGGTACTTCCAGACGAGAATCTTCATGTGATTCCAGAATCTGTTTCAAGTCTGAAGGCAGTATTTACCGAACCACTGGCAGCGGCCGCTCAGGTCTTCGAGTCCGTAGAACTCTCACCGGATCAGAGAGTCTGCCTGATTGGTGATGGAAAACTGGGTCTGCTTATTTCAATGGTTCTTTCGGCAAAGGGGATTATACACCGATTGGTAGGTAAACACCCCGAAAGGATAGGGCTTCTCGGAAGCAGCTCCGGTGCGTTATTTTTGAGTATCGACGAAGCCGAAACTTACGACAGACACTTCGATATTGTAATAGAAGCTACGGGGAACCCGTTAGGGCTAGCTCAAGCGCTAAGGGTAGTAAGGCCACAGGGGAAGGTAGTGCTGAAAAGCACCTATCAAGGGAAGCCGTCCTTTGACGTGACGAGCGTGGTCGTTAGGGAAATAGAATTGATCGGTTCAAGGTGCGGACCCTTTGAAAAAGCTATTTCCATGCTTGAAGAAGGAACGGTAGACCCAACAACACTCATCGAGAATATTTTTCACATCGACGAATCACTAAAAGCTTTTGAAGCGGCAAAGAAGTCGCTCAAGGTAATAATAAGGATGGATTGATTTTGGGCAGTAAATATAAGATGTACTTCTTTGATCTGGATCACACGATCCTTGACTTTGAAAGGAGCGAAGTAGAATCTCTTCTTGAGCTCTTCAAAGCGCGAGATGTTGATCTCTCTGAAGAACAGGTAAGATCTTATCAGTCTATAAATTCAAAGTGGTGGGGCTATCTTGAAAAGGGAACAAGGAATAAAGAAGAAGTAGTAGTCGGAAGGTTCAGGGAATACTGTGATTCCATTGGCGCAAGCTTTGATCCTGAGGAGCTTAACGATGAATACCTTACAAGGCTTTCAAGAAAGGCATATTTTTTGCCCGGTGCAAGAGAGTTTCTCACAACCCTGAGGCGACAGGGTAAACGGATGGCAATAATAACCAATGGTGTATATCGCGTGCAGCATAACAGATTTCTATCTGCGGGCCTCCACGAATTCTTCGAATTCTCGCTTTCATCCGAAGAAGCGGGAGTCGCAAAACCTGATCCTGGAATATTTCTAGAAGCAATTCGCAGGGCTGGCGTTCAAAGGAATGAGGTTGTGTATATAGGAGACAGCCTTGAGT
>ENA-UPTA01002057-UPTA01002057.1-activated-sludge-metagenome-genome-assembly--contig:-NODE-2057-length-21357-cov-20.063468_pt1 | contig 21357 bp, 16 predicted proteins | sample MGYA00238184_ERZ773361 | MGnify/ENA primary metagenome ERZ773361 (study PRJEB29100, sample SAMN05720205) | activated sludge metagenome | isolation source: anaerobic digester from wastewater... | reverse complement strand
TCTCATCAAGATCATTTGGAAGTCTTTATATGACGAACCCCATGAAGGGCTTGACAATCCGCAATTCATGGCCAATATAGCACCGCAATGTGCATATAATTGTAATCTCAATAAATTAAATCACATAGATTTGGAGGTCATATGGAAGGAGTCAGGGAAACCCATCAATTTCAAACCGAAGTCCAGCAGCTGATGAATATCATTATTCACTCTTTGTATTCGCATCGGGAAATCTTTCTGCGAGAGCTGATTTCCAACGCATCGGATGCCATTGACAAGCTCCGCTTCAGAGCCCAGACAGAACCGGAAATTCTAGGCAGCGACACGGATCTGAAAATCAAAATCACCGCTGATAAAAAGAATCAAACACTGGAAATATCGGACAACGGAATTGGCATGACCCATGATGAAATTATTGAAAATATCGGAACCATTGCCAAAAGCGGAACGGCAAACTTTCTAGAAGCCGTCGGAGCATCCGGCAAACCAGGAACGATAACGCCTGAATTGATCGGCCAGTTCGGCGTCGGCTTTTACAGCGCCTTTATTGTTGCTGAAAAGGTCACTTTGATTACACGGGCGGCAGGAAGCGATCTGGCAACAAAATGGGAATCCGCCGGAGACGGAACCTATACGATTGAACCGGCAGAAAAGAAAACACGGGGTACATCCATTCTCCTGAATCTGAAAAAAACAGAAAATGACGAACAGGACTTCACTGACGAATGGGTTCTCCGGGGCATCGTCAAGAAGCATTCCGACTTTGTCTCCTATCCCATCGTCATGGATGTGGAAAAGACGGAACCGATTTTGGACAAGGACGGAAAACCCGAAAAAGACAAAACAGAAAAAATCATTCGGGAAGAAACGCTCAATTCCATGAAAGCCATTTGGACAAAAGATAAAAAGGAAGTCACGGAAGAAGAGCATAATGAGTTTTACAGCCACATCAGCCACGATTGGAATCCGCCCCTTACCCATTTGCATGTGAAACTGGAAGGGAAAACGGAATTCAACGCTTTGCTTTACATTCCTTCAAAGGCCCCCTTCGATTTATTCAGTCACGAGCAAAAACACGGTATTCAACTTTACTCCCGTCGCGTCTTCATTATGGAAAACTGCAAGGAACTGATGCCCCAGTATCTGGCCTTTGTCAAAGGCGTGGTGGATGCCCCGGATCTGAACCTGAACGTCAGCCGTGAAATCCTCCAGCAAGACGCCCTGGTCCGGAGCATTCGGAAGAATCTGGTCAAGAAAATTTTGGATCTCCTTTCAGGAATGGAACAGGAAAAATTTACCACTTTCTTCACTGAGTTCGGGCATATTTTCAAAGCCGGCATTTCCCAAGACTATGACAATAAAGACAAAATCGCGTCCCTATTGCGCTATAAATCAACGCAGTCGGACGGTAAATACACGTCGCTTTCCGACTATGTCAACCGGATGAAACCGGATCAAAAGGAAATTTACTACATCACCGGAGAAAACCTGACCGCGCTGGCCAACAGCCCTCACCTAGAACAGCTTAAGGAAAAGGACATTGAAGTACTGCTGATGACAGACCCAATTGACGAGTGGGTCATTCGCGATCTCCATGAGTTTGAAAAGAAAACCTTTAAGAGCGCGGAAAAAGGCGATCTCGATCTGGAAAAAATGGATGACGGCAAAAAAGAAGCGTTCAATGCCCTCTTTGAGTTCATCAAAACCAGCCTTTCTGAAAAAGTGAAAGATGTAAAACCTTCCACCCATTTGAAAGATTCGGTAGCCTGCCTTTCCGGCGATCAATACGACATGAGCGCTTACATGGAAAAAATCCTCAAAGCAGGCGGCGTGCAGTCACCCCAAACCAAACGGGTGCTGGAGCTCAACATGGAACATCCCCTTCTTGCCAAAATCAGGTCTATTTACGAAAAAGATAAAGAATCCAATATATTAAAAGATTACACCGATTTGCTTTTTGACATGGCGGTCATCTCCGAAGGTGGCAAACTGGACAATCCTTCCCGTTTCAGCAAATTGATCGGCGATCTCATGGCTGGAGCCATCATAAGCGAATAATGAAAACGTAAAGATCATTTCAATCAAAAAATGGAGGTAAATTATGAATCGATTTTTGAAGTATGCATCACTGGTTTTTATTAGTCTGTTTTTAGCTGTTTCCTTGGCACAGGCCCAAACCGTTATATCTTCAGGAACCCTCCTTGAGGGTTTTGTGCAGGACCAGAAAAGCAAAAACTTTCCGACGCTTGTTACGATTGGAACGGTCGATTCTGTAACCGGAAATTTTTCCGGCGAAATCTCCTGGCCGTCTCTGAATTCTGTTCATCGTATTGAAGGAAGAGTAACCGGCAATACTCTCGTTTTTAAGGAAGTGTCCCATATCAAAAGAGGCGGTGCACATTTGAACTGTGAATATGCACTTGTTCTTGACGGAAGTTCTCTTGATGGACGGTGGGTTGAACCGGGTCGTGACCGAGGAATTGTAAAATTAAACATAAAATAAGCAAGTTTTTGGCAAGGGCAGATCGATAACTGTTCATATGAAGCAATTACTGGGTCAGGACCAACCGGAAACCAAGGTTGCTGCCCTTTTGGGTTGGGCTGCGCCTGCCACGATATGATGTACGAGCCGAAGGTGCGTGGTAATACCAACTGCCTCCACGAGGAACACGGTCCGAACCGAAGGATGCCCCTTCAGGATTATTTTTAGGACTTTGTGAATAATACTTTTCACCGTATCGGTCTGCACACCACTCCCAGACATTGCCGCTCATATCATACAGGCCCAATCCATTGGGCTGTTTCTGACCAACCGGATGAGTTTTTCGGCCTGAATTTTTGTTATACCATGCATAGTTTCCCAAGGACAATTCGCTGCTGGTTCCCGCCCACTTCTCGCCTTTCCCCCCGCTTCTGGCTGCATATTCCCACTCGGCCTCGGTGGGCAGACGGTAACTTTTTCCGTTTCGGGCATTGAACCTGCGGATAAATTCCTGAACGTCGGTCCAGGACACATTTTCAACAGGACAGTTTCCGCCGCAGTTTGGAAAACGAGCAGGGTTATTTCCCATAACCGCTTTCCACTGACCTTGCGTCACTTCGTATTGCCCCATGTAAAAATCACTCACACATACTTCGTGAACCGGCTTTTCATCACTTTCGCCGTCTCCAAACGTGTCTCCCATCTGAAAGCACCCGCCTTTGATGAAGAGCATCTGCATGCCGGTAATCGGGTCTTTTAATGCGTCCTGCGTTGTGGTTAGCTCCCATTCCACCGAACCATGCAAGCCTCGTGGAAAATCCTTCAAAATATTCCAGCTAATTCTTTTTTCCGCACCGGTTTTCACCTTGCCGACATCCCCTTCGACATGAAGTTCCGAAGCCTGATAGATTCGTCCTTCAACCGTAAACGTCAGATGAACCTGAACATCTTTTTCCCTGCCATCCAAGTCATAGGTAAGAACCAGGCAGTTTCCCTCCTGGCGAGCATTTTCATTTTTGAGTTCCGCGGCAAAGGAAGTCGGAGTATAAGCCGTCAGAACCAGCATAATGATCGATGCCAAAAAAATCCATCGGCACCCTCCTGGAAAATGGAGAATAATGTCTGGCAAACCTTGAAAGTTCCTCAACATTTCATGGAAATGAGAAGAGGGAAACTTTTGAATTTTGCTTTCCTTTTTCATTTTCAACCTCGAAATCCGCGCCGGGTCAGACAAGATCATTTTTTGATTTCTTTTCTATTCAATCACCTTAAATCAAAGAAACGTAACCAGATCAAAGAAATGTAAAAATCCTTCTATGGGGAAGCTTGCTTTTGTATATTGATTCTCCTTCGGAGCGCGTCTGCATCCTCTCCAAAAAGGCTGTTTTGCAATTCCTGTATGGCCAGTGCTTTTTTTTCATCACTGAGCGAAAAATCGTTCAAAATGGCCTTCTCCTTGGCATAATAATCAGATTCCCTTAATCTTTCGTGTTCCATTTCCCGGTCAACCTGTTCAAGTTTGGCCATCTGTTCAGCGGTGAAATATTTCTCCCTGAACTCCTTGATTTTCCTCAATTTCTCATATTCCGTCAATTGCTGAAGATCTTTTTGGTAAAGTTCCTGCTTTTCCTGATATACTTCATACCTTTCAGAATCGGTTTGCGGGGCATCTTCCAGACGGACAGCGTCCGCACCCCACATTTCCTCTTTCAAATGGCTGATTCTTCTTTCTTTCTCGGCTCCATAAAGATTGGGATCGTTCTTGATACCGTTTTTTCGAATAGTATATTCATGGGCCTTGACTTCCGCACCCCACATGGCATCCGCAATCTCTTTACCGAAAATATCTCTTCGATAATCCTGCACGGATTGAAGATAGCGTAATAATTCTTCCGCTGTTTTCGGTTGGCCCCAGGCTTTTGCTTTTTCGTGAATTTGAATTTCATAATCAAGAAATTTCCGGTAAAGCGCGAACATCTCCTGCGCCTGAAGGGGCGGAAATTTGGAATAGAGATAGGCTTTCACCGCCTTGAGATGATCATCCATACTGGTAAATTCGATTTGGGTTTCCAGAAATTTGAAAAAACGCACTGTATAGGCATTGACGATTTCTCTGGAAAAATATTCCCGGGGGTCTTCCTCAGCCGATTGAGCCGGAAATCCTTTGATAAACATTTTGACATCCGATATGGGAATATTTTGCTTCATGCTGATAATATGTTCCGCGTCGGCATCATCCGAAAAGTATCCGGACAAACGCGGATAGAAAACATAGACAACCAGACAAGTAACAACAATCGTCACTACTGCCAGAACAATCTTCTTTTTCATATGTGTAATTCTATCTTTTCCAACATAAAAAAACAAGCCGTATTCCTCTGGAATTCATTGAGGTGATACGGCTTGTCTAAAAATAATCTTGTGGAAATGAGAATTAAAACCCTCTGTTCTTCAGGTCTGCGGCAATATTGGTAAAATGGGTCGGAGCGTCGTATCCGGGTGTCGGCAGGCTTAAAAGACCGACTTCCGACAAATGATTGACTCCAAACCAGCCAGTCAAAGTTCCCCGGTAATTACCCCATTTAGCTGAGGAAACAGAAACCAAGCCATCATTGGCACCTTCAACCGGCTTCACCGCCAGCCACAGCGGAGTCATAATTTGCCCTCCGATGATGGTTTTGCAGTCTGAACCGTAGCTCTGATAATAAACTCCGGCCATGTCGGGAACATTCGGATTAAAAACGGTTTTCATCCACCAGGTTGTTTCCTGAATTCCATTGATTTCACTGTCCGTTCCGGGAACACCAAATAAAAATCCATACACGAAATCAAGAAGACCCGCGATGGCATTGGTCAATCCCGTGGTTGCACCAAAGTTCATGATCGCGTCGGCAACCGGACTCCCTCTGTGAGGGCTGCTCATGCTGGTATAACTGGCGACATAAGGAGCCATGCCGAGATTGGTAATTGCATATCGGGTATAAAGCCCACCGTCGGAATGACCGATGAGATTAATCTTTTTTGCGCCGGTGATGGCCAGGATTTCTTTAACTTTTGCTTTCCATTCCAAAGCTTTGTATTCTTTGGATTGCATGGGATTGCCGCTGGTAATGAAAACCTGCGCTCCGTTCTCTCTTAAGGTCTTTGGAATTTTTCCCCAATAGTCGGTAATTCCCATTACCTCGGCGTTTGCACCCATGCCATGCGAAAGAACAATCGGGTATTTTGTTGCCGCCTTTGTTCCGGCCTGTGCGGAAAACATCGGTAATGCAAGAAGAAGAGCAACCATTACGAGCATCATTTTTTTCATAACAACCTCCTGGAGAACTATTTCATTTGACTTTCTACGGCTCATTCCAAAATAAGATTTATATCGGAATGCTCTCTACATGAGCATTTCACATGCCATTGTTGATAAAATGACCGATATATGTTTTAAGTATTGAATATATAGAACTAGTTTTTATTCGGCGAGCTGAAACAATAATATCTCAATTGGGGCAAATCGCCTCATTAAAAAATCACAAAATAAATTATAACGTAAAATTAATATTTTATGATAATGGGAATATATACCCCATCTTGAGGCATAGATAAGCAACTTCTCATGACTCATTAATGCCAAATTTTTGCATTTTCATAAAAAGAGTCTTTCGGTTAATGCCCAGGGCCGATGCGGTTCGGCCCCGGTGCCAATGATGTTCCGACAAGGCATTGATAATATGCTCTCTTTCCAAAGCCTTCAGGTTCAGAGTCGAATCCGCAAGCCTGATCTCAACTGGCTTGCGGAGAAACTGCTTTTCTCCCGCAATGACAACCTGTGGGGCTGATTCTGCTTTGAGAGATTCCCCGCTTTCCGGCAACCCTTCTTCGAGATGCACAGAACGAACAGCCGGCCCGCCAACAAAATCCAGCCTTTTCAGCGTCAGGTAACGATGCAGCACGTTTTGAAGCTCACGAACATTTCCCGGCCAGCCATAGTTCAACAAGGCTTCGGTTACGTGTCCAGGCAAAGGGGGAGAGTTCTTATCGTAAAGGTGAAGAAAATGATCAATGAGGAGCTGCATATCCTCTTTCCTTTCCCGCAATGGGGGAAGGTAAATGGGAAGAATATGAATGCGGTAAAAAAAATCTTCCCGCATGATTCCCTGTTTCACCAGATCCCTGAGATTCCGATTCGTTGCCGCAATAATACGCACATCGGCATTTTTTCTGGCGCTGCTTCCAACAGGCGTATAGCCGCCGCCGGCAATAGCCCGCAAAAGCTTTACCTGCATATTCAGCCCAATTTCACCAACCTCATCCAGAAACAGAGTTCCGCCATCCGCCTCGTCAAGATAGCCGGGCTTATCCGTATTGGCCCCTGTGAACGCACCTTTTTTATAGCCAAAAAATTCACTTTCCATCAGCGTTTCCGGGATGGCGCCGCAGTGAACCGTGACAAAGTCATTTTTGCTTCTTTCTCCCGTGGCATGGATCGCCTTGGCCACCAACTCTTTACCCGTTCCCGATTCACCGTAAATAATAACATGAGCCTGGGTAGCCGCCGCTTGAAGAATAAATTCGTAAACCTCCTGCATACTTTGGCTCTTGCCGATAATATCACAAAACCGATAGCGTTCCCGGATGGAAGAACGAAGGCGGATATTCTCTTTCTGTAAATGTTGCTGGTTTTCCAGCATGGCGAGTTCAGCCTGTTTTCGGGACGTAATGTCTGTAAAGGAAGCAATGAACTGGCCTGCTCCGGGAATGTGCCCGAGCCGCATCAGAACATCAAATTGTTCTCCGTTGCGATGGGCGATCCGGCACTCATTCTCAACCGGTTTGTTTTCCTCGTGGCGGGAAAAACAGGCCATAAGTGCATCACGGTCTTCCGCGGCCAGAAAGTCGGCAAAATTCATCCGGCCCTCAATCTCCTCTTTTTTGTATCCGGACATATCCACAAACCGGTCATTGACCATGAAGATCAACAGGGAATCCTCCATGATGACCATCGGAAGCCCGGCATTTTCAAAAACACTACGGTAGCGCTCCTCGCTTTTTTTTAACGCCTGTTCCGCAAGTTTACGTTCGGTAATATCTCTGCCTTCTCCAAGAATGGAAAGGGGGCGGCCATCCTTATCCAGAATCAGGCTGAAGGTAATTTCAGACCAGACTAGACACCCGCCCTTACAGATGGTCTCCACTTCCAGGGTACGTTTCAAAAAATAATCCGGAGGAGATTTCAGTGTCATGGGTAATTGTCGTGATCGAAAATCGGTCACCGCAGGATAGGAGGCAGGCGTGAGCAGCTTTTCCAGCGAACTCTGCTTGAGTTCCTCAAGAGTGTAACCCCATAATTTTTCCACAGAGGGGCTGATGTAGATCCACTGCAAGTTCAAATCCATCAGCCACACCTGATCTTTCATGTGGTCGGCCAAAAGACGGTATCGCGATTCGCTTTGTTTCAGCAGGTCTTCGGTTTGCTTGCGTTTGGTAATGTCCCGGAGATTAATAATGGCGGCTTCCACAACATTGTCACGAACCAGGTTCGATCCTATCGCCTCGAAAATCCGCCAGCTTCCGTCCTTGCACCGGATGCGTATTTCAACGCTGCTGACAAAATAACGGGGATTCCGAAATCCTTCATGGAATATTTCCGTCAGGACAACTACGTCATCGGGGTCAATATAGTCAAACAGATGAGTGCCAAAAAGCTCATCCGTTTTGTATCCCAATATTTTTTCAAAAGCCTGATTTTTATAAATAATCAACAAATCTCGATTCAAAAGAAGAATAATATCTGTGGATTGTTCAGCTAACGCACGGAATTGCTGCTCTTTTTTGTATAATTTGCGCTCAATCTCTTTACGCTCGGTGATATCGCGAATAATACCTCGAAATCCCACCGGTTGGCCCGAGACATCTTTTAAAAGCGTTGCGGAGGCCTCAACATACCGTCTCGACCCGTCTTTTCTGACCATTTGCCAGTCGAAGGCCTTGGCCGGTTCACCGGTCTGAAAAACCTTGTGAAACATTGCAAAAACATCGTCAGCGGTTTTCTCATCAATAAACTTTCGGTGGTTTACACCCAGAAGCTCCTCCCGGGTGCACCCGCCGAGTTTGCACAAAGCATTGTTGAAAAAAGTGAAATTGCCGTCCAGATCCACTTCATAGTAGCTGTCCTCAATATTCTCAAGAATATCTCGATACTTCTCATCGCTATAACAACGCAATTCCCCCCCTGGTCCGAACTGTTCGGCCGATTTTTGATACTCGTTTGGATTATCAGACATCTTGTCCCGCTTTCCCTTGTTCATTTTCACGAAACACGCGGCAAATCGCACAGAAGACCGTCCCATTTCAAGCAAAAATCGGGATCGCTCCACTGGATAAAATATATGAAGAATGATTTAATGAGTCAATGTAATTCTGATATTTGGTAAAGATATCTTAAAGGGTTTTCACTTTATCGGGCAAAGGGAATGCATTCTGCTGGACGACTTTGTCTCACAGCTCCCAAGAAGAACTTTCTTTTGATCACCCAAAAACCCAACAAACCGGAAGCGAAAAGGAGCAGGGTTCCCGGCAAAGGCACGGGTGCTGGATTTCTATTGTATTTTCTCAAGTCGGGAATAATGGGCATCCAGAACTTCAACTGACCATCTTTAAATTGCAAGCTGTAGGCGGCTGTAATCATGTGACCGGTATAAACCAGGTAATCAAGCTTAAAAACGGTTGTGGGAATATTGCCGGTAAAATTGAGATTCCAGTACACCGTGTCCGTAGCCGGAGGTCCGCTGGTTGTAGCATAGGTGGGATTGACTACCGAAGCCGTCCAACCCGGCGCCGAGATGTTTGTTAACCCCTGAGATGTCCAAGTGCTGCTATTTTTTGACGTAATAAAAAAATCAACTTTCGTAAAATTGGAATGAAAGCCCAGCACATTGGTTCCATCCTCGCCCAATCTCACCGACCAGTCAGCGTTTGCCGATGATAAAAACATCGCGAAGAACGCAAAAATCATAATGAAGGTTAAACTTCTTTTCATTTCAATGCCTTTAACACTAAAAAACATTCATTCACTGTAAGTCTAATGATTAAACATGAGAGTGTCAAGATGATTTATGAACGGTATCAAACTCTTAAACAAGACGAACAGATTGATTATTCAAGGAAGATGCTGTAAATGCCTGATCATTGTGATTACCCACAAAAAAGCAATGTACTGATGGCCTTTTTATTTGTGAAGCTACCTTCTAATGTAAGTTAGAGGGCGAAGCTGTATTTATACAACCTCCTAAAAACTCCTCGAAAGGTTATTGATCGGAAGTCTTCTGCCGAATTCAATTCCATGCAACAAAAGACATTATATTTAGGCTATCAACTTCTCACCGGCAAACTTGCACGTACAAGTTACCTTGGTGTGGTTGATCAGGCCATTGTTTCGGGAAGTAATTTCTTTACAGGGGTGCTCCTCGGGCGTTTTATTGCCCCTGCGGATTTTGGCGTTTTTGTCATCATCTGGACAACCCTGATGATCACTTTATCCACGGCAAATGCCCTGATATGCTCACCCATGTCCGTTATTGGCGCCCAAAAACCCGCAGTTGATATATCGTCCTACTGGGGTTCTCTGTGCGTGCTTCAACTATTCCTGGCTGCCTGTACGTGTTTCTTATTGATGCTGGTGGGTTTCATGCTCCAATTCATTTCAGTTATTGACATCCAATTCCCCGTTTTTCCCCAACTTATGATTACGTTTATTTTCTGTTGTTTCTTCATGCAATTCCAAGAGTTCTTCAGAAGACTTTTTATTTTCACTCATGATCTTAGAAAAGCCCTGCAAAATGACGTGATAACCCATGCTTTTAGAATAGCCGGACTTGGGCTTCTATTCTGCACCAATACGCTCAATATTTCCAATTGCCTGACCGTTATCGGTATGAGTTTATTAACCGGCACCGTACTTGGATATTCCAGCTTGCGTGACAACATCCAATACACTGCGGTAAATATGCAATCAGATTTCAGGGAAACCTGGACTTTTGGAAAATGGGTGCTGGCGGAAATGTTTCCTTATTCCATATCCGTTCATGGATATATTTACATTACCGCCTTGATGATTGGTACGAAACCGACCGCCGCACTGGGAGCATCACAAAACATTCTGAACGCCACCAATCTCATCATCCTGAACTTTTCCAATATTATCACCCCGGTTGCCGCCAGGCGCTACAGCGAAGGCGGCAACCGGCCCATGCTGAAGCTGATGAAGAAGGCTGGCATTCTGGCCGCCGCTCCAGTTCTTGGATTCTATTTATTAGCCATGATATTTGCCGAAGATATGCTGACTTTTGTGTATAGTCAAAATTACGCAGGATATGGAGTGCTTTTCATTATTTGCTGTGCATACTATATATTAAGTTTTTTCAATCGATTTATACAAATTATACTCTATGCCAAGAAAAAACCTGACATCGGCTTTATGGCCAAAATCGCTTCTCTGGTTGTCATGCTAATTCTGGCCTACCCTTTAATTCATCACTTTGGCGTATACGGCGCGGCAGTGGGTACTGTTATATCGCAGATTGTCATTCTGACCAGTTTATCTTTCTATCTTAAAAAAAACATAGGCCATGAACTTCGTACTTAAATATTTCTTTCCCTATTGCTGTATTCGGCGTTTGCCAAACGTTTTCCAACACAACCGGTTCCTAGGTGGCGAATCAGATCCATTATACAACGCCTTCTGGTTCGTCACATTTCTCAAACATGCGAACAAAAAATATTCATCAAGCATCATGCATATTTTGGCATGAGCACCGGCATAAAGATTGGTGATAGATCTCAAATCGGTGAACGGTCTTTTATAGGCGCGCATACAACAATTGGTAAAGATGTCATCATGGGACCGGAAATTGTTATCTGGAGTGTATCGCATCGCTTTGATCGCGTGGATATTCCAATCAATCAACAAGATGGTATTGAGCCCAAACCGGTCACCATTAGCGATGATGTATGGATTGGTCAGCGTGTCATGATCATGCCCTGTGTGCAGATAGGAAACCATACTGTAATCGGTGCCGGATCTATTGTGACGCGAGATTTACCCGACAGGGCAGTTGCAGCAGGTATCCTAGCTCGCATAATCCGAATGCGAAAATTGATAATAAACTGACGATCAGACTGACATTGCCATAAAGGAAAAACACAAAATGGCCTTAACATTCTTTTATTCCCGGACATCATTCACAAAATACTTCTTGTTTATGCTATTATGCATTCTGTTTTTCCCGGGAATATCCGGGAGCGCCACGTATTACGTCAGTTCCTCCTCCGGGAAGGATTCGAATTCCGGAATATCCCTACAGGCGCCATTCAAAACGCTTAACCGAATTTCCGCACTTGATCTCAAGCCAGGCGATAAAGTGCTTCTTAAAAAAGGCGATACCTGGCAGGAGAGCCTGACACTTCCGGGAACAGGTAATAAAAATGCCCTCCTTGTTTTCTCGTCATACGGCAATGGCGAAATGCCGGTCATCAATGGCGCCACTTTACTGAAAGACTGGACAAAATCCGTGCCGGGTACTTATTTCACGGGCTATATCGGAATGTGTAATGGATTATTGGAAAATGGAATACCGCTGAAACGAGCATCGTCCAAATCTCTGACCGACGGACAATGGTTTCATAACGGGGTATACATCCATTACCGGCCGACAAAAGATCTGGACGTCGCATATCGGGTTGAGCGATGTGCGCGTGGCTCTCTGTTCACCCTTGAAAATAAGGAATATGTATTGATTGACGGGATAACATTCTACGGAGCAAACAAGTATGGCATCCGCTTAATAGACTGCTCCAACATTACCATTGCAAATTGCAAAATCGTTTGCAACGGCGGCGAAGGAATCGGCCTTCACAGACAAAAAGGAGAATTAGTATGCAAAAATATCCTGATCCGGAACAACATTCTGGACTGGAATGCCAACGGCATCTACATCGAAGGCAAGAAAGGAGGCTTCAAGAGCACGGGATACATCAAGTCAATGATTATCAATAACTCCATCACCCATACGAACTTCCGCAATGTATGGGAACATAGCACAAAAGATGGGCACGCTATCGGCATACAAAACAGCAGCTTCTGCCGGTTTGAGGGAAATACCATAACGGATAATTATTCCGGTATCGCCCTCTGGACGGCGGAGTCTTTTATTTCACAGGGCAATATTTTTACAAGGAATTTTGTCGCCCGCAATCAACTGTATGGGATTGTCAATGGGGCTGATGGACGGGACAACTCGTTTCACAACACCTTTTCCTTTAACATCATAACCGAAAACGGATGGCAGACAGGAAACTGGGGAGGATTAAGAATCAACAAACCGCAGACAAAAGGCAACTATTATTACAATAACACTCTCTACAATAATGATATCAACATTTACCTGTATTCCTCTCCCGATTTTCATGTTATTAAAAACAATATCTCCCTGCATCCCAGAAAATACCATGTGTGGCTGGATAAATCCGCCGGCACACATAATATTATCGACAATAATTGTTATTTCTCCGACGAAAACAATCTGTTTCTTTTTCGCTCCTCAAAGGACATCTCTTTTGCCACATGGGTTTCACTCTCGCGATCGGATCAATCATCGATCTTCAGCGACCCGTTATTGAAATCGTCCAGGCCCGTCGATAAAAAGGATTTCCGTCTTGCTGAAAAAAGTCCCTGTACCAGCCGTGCAGCTAAAGATCATTTCGATCTGCAAAAAAATTTCTTCGGTTTGGAAAGTAAGGAAATGGGCGCTTGCGGCATCCAGTGATTCACCGTTCATCACCGGAATGAAACGGAAAACATCTCAAGCAAAACCCTGTAAAAAGGACAATGACAGCATTTATTACCATAATCGTCACGATAGCGCTTTTTATCTTTAGTGGGTTTATCCCCGGCCCGAGAGAATGGTGGCGTTCGGTGTTCAGGCAGCCATTCATTGCCAGCATTATACTGCTCTGTATCATTTCCGTATTTCTTGGAAATCCTCAAAACATCAAGATAGGATCAGAAAATACTATCGACGCTGTAAGGCTCGCTAGAATTGTCTTGCTTTGCTCTCTGTCTTGCCTTGCACTGATCACCATTTCATTTTACAGAAACCCTTCGCCGATGGGGTGGGGAATAAAATTCATGGCTTTATATGCATTGACGGCTATGGGATCATGTTTTTACTCCCCTTTTCCCCTATTGTCTTTATGGAAGGGCATGGAAATTCTCGCGCTCACAATCACCGGTATGATGATTGCCGTCATGCTGAAAGAAAGGGAGGCCATTCAGGATATCCTGAATACTCTCTATCTGGCATGCTGGTATTTCGTCCTTTCTTCCTTGGTGGGAGCCCTGTTTCAACCGGCACAGGCTTTCCCAAAAATGAAACTGAACGATTCCATGGCATTTGCCCTAGCGGGCATTTATCCGTACGTTAATCCGAACACCTTATCGCAGCTTTCTTCAATTGTCTGCGTGATATCCCTGATATGGATTTTGAACAAAAACAGCAACGTTCGCTCAATCGGCCATCTTCCGGTTTTCCTGCTCTCCTTTGGCTGCCTCCTGCTGTCGCACAGCCGTACATCAATAGCCGCCATGCTGCTCGTTTGCCTGCTCATCCTATTTTATTACCAAAAGATCTGGGCATTCCTGATCCTTCTCTGGTTCGGTATTCTTTTCGGGGTGTCCGGATTGATGGCAAATTATTTCATGCCCTATATCCTTCGAGGGCAGACACATAAAGCATTTGCAACCATGACGGGCAGGATGATTTTCTGGCCCGAAGTGATGGAGTTGATCAAAAAGGCGCCTTTCCTTGGCCATGGTTTCTATGCAAGTCAGAGAGTAACATGGCATGTGTCCAGCGTGGACAACATGTACCTGGAAGTTCTTCTGGGTGTGGGATTCATCGGTCTTTCCATCTTTCTTCTTCCCGTGTTCAGCGTATATAGAAATCTCTGGAAAATCAGGCCATGGAAATTCAGGGAGCGGGCAGATGCCACGGAACGTTTTCTGTGGATACAATTGAGTAGCATGTTTATCATTATCGTCATGAGAAGTTTTACCGGACCATCCTTTCAAAATCTTCATATCAATTTAGTCATATTTATTATTCTGGTCATAAGCGCTTACCGGTTACAAAGCCTTCAGCAAGTCCATGAACATTCATGAAATCGCAAAAAAAGCAGTCGCCATGCCGGATCGTTCAGGTTTTTCGTCTGCTCCGAACGTCTCCTTCCGTCATTCGAATAATGTCGGCATTTTTCTGAAATCTTTTTTCGAAAAACTGAACCGGCGGAGAGCACGTTACTGCGTGCTTCATGGGTATGAAGGCCTGCCGGACTATGCACCATCCGATGTCGACATGGCCGTTGCGTCGGAGCATTTGCAGCTTGCTGAAGACATGATATTTGAAACGGCCCGCAACCTTGAATTCCGGGTCGTGCAAAAACTCTACTACGATATTCCCCGCTGCTTTTATTACGTAGTGGCGTTTCGGGATGAAAACGGTCATCCAGGAGTGATTCAGATCGATATTCTCAATGACGATCCGGGAATCGGCCGATACCTTCTGCCAACGGAAACTCTGCTGACGAGAACCCGAGAATTTAAAGGATTCCGAATACCATCTTCTCCCGTTGAAGCCTGTTATCTTCTGATAAAAAAAATCGTAAAAGGTGTTTGGCTGCCGGAACACGAGAAGAAATTCAGAATCATTCTCCGCGACGATTCTCCCGCTGCCCGGGCTTTTATGAAACAAATCTTCGGGAATAACGGAATGACCGTTATCGACAAACTTCTGGATGAGACGGATAGAAAACGCAAGAATTTCTTCCTGCAAGAACTCAGAAGAATCCTCTTTCTGCGTTACACGCTTCTCAAGCCCAGGCGAACCATTGTTCAAGCCATCTGGCTGGTAAAGCGCATCCTTGAACGCCTGGCCGAGCCAACCGGACTTGTGGTTGTACTTGTCGCCCCCGACGGCGGAGGAAAATCCACGATAGCCGACCATCTCCTCCAGCGTCTCGGTTTCGCGTTTCGCAACATCACGCGCATGCACTGGCGGCCGTATCTCCTGCCTCCCCCGCGTAAGCTGCTGCGGCCGGGCACGTGGCATGAACCGGAAACGCCAAACCATACTCCACATGATAGTCAGGCCAACGGCAAACTGAATTCACTGATTCGCTTCGGTTACTATGCCATGGATTATCTGATGGGCTTCCTTCCGAAAATCCTGTGGCCTAAAATCCGAACGCATCTTGTGATGATTGAACGCTATTATTACGATTTTCTTATTGACCGTAAAAGATACCGTCTTGACATACCCGATTTTCTCCCCGAACTTGTCATGCACCTGATTCCTCATCCCGATCTGATCTTCCTACTCAGCGGTTCTCCCGAAACCATCCATGCCAGAAAGCAGGAAATCTCTTTGGATGAAATCAGCCGTCAACTCGTAGTGATCGAATCGCTGGCTGTCAGGATTCCCAACGCGCATTTCATCGACATTGACCAGCCGCTGGAATCCGAAGTGACCCAAATCGAGGACATCATCCTGAAAACGCTCCAGAGCCGCCTTCTGAAACAACGCGGGCACAGGTAACATGGATCCCCGGATATCGGAAATCTGCCACCTGCTTCCCGGAAGTCGTTATGCAAACTGCCTCCTGTCCGGTTTCAGCGATTCGCGGGTGATCAGGGCTTTTCGCGAAAAAGTACAGCATCTTCAATGCGGCGGCATATCCCCTTCAACATGGTCCAGAAATACTTTTGACCTCATCTTTTTCCAGCCGTCAATCCCCTGTGAACCGTCCGTGGCTCCAGGCGTTTATGCCGCTCTCCGGGACGGCGGTACTGCAGTGGTTCTGGTGCCCACCGGGTATGTCGGTCCATTGTGCCAGAAGATTATGGAATCGCAAAAACCGTTCTTAAAACAGGACAGCATGCCTATCAGCGGTATTTACGGTCTGACGCCGTCGCTGGAGGAAATCCGTCTGGCAGTTCCTCTGGAAAATAAAGCCTGCGCTTCAGCGGCACTGGCTCTGTACCAGCCAAGCCTTTTTAATGCCAGTTGCAGAAAGCAACTGGCTTATTTACTCGGCCGAATGGGATTGGCCAGACTCTGGGCGCCTTACGCGGTCGTCCTGGTTCAGAAGGGACAGAAGTGGACATGGTCAGGACTGCCTTGGATAATCAGAAAGACAATGAAAGACAATGTTCTGCTTGCCCTGTTTACCGGCACGCCGGGATATCTCAGGAAAAGCACGGTTCAAATCATGGATGATGGAGGTTCAATCTTGGGATACTGCAAAACGGGCGATACGCCGCAGACCAAATCCGTTCTGCAAAATGAAGCGGTATCGTTACAATATATTTCATCTCTCGCGCTCGGCAATGCCCTAACCCCGACACTCCTGCATGCCGAAGAATCCGATAATGGAACATATCATCTGGTTCAGTCTTCCCGTAAGAAACCTTTATCCTCTGCTCCGCTCGTGCCCGACGACAGACACCAGGACTTTCTGACCCGCATTATGGAGCAGACAAAAATCCCCGGCATCTTCCGGGAAAGCGCGTGCCACCGTGAAGTTGCGAAACGACTTGACGACGTCGGAGGGACAACCGCATCAGAATACCTGCCCTGCCTTCGGGAAGCATTCTCGTGGTCATCGGAAGTCCTTCATAAAAGCAACGTGATCCTCCATCTAGCCCACCGCGACTTTACTCCATGGAACACTTTTATTACCAATGGGCGGCTCTATGTTTTTGATTGGGAGTTTGCCCGGACAGGCTGGACGCCGCTGACGGATGCATTCCATTTCATTCTCCAGAAAGGCATCCTCGTTGACCGACGCACCCCGGAAGAACTCTGGTGCAGACTGACCTCCGAGAAAACGAGAGAAGGACAATTTATCCATCAGTGCACGTCACACGTAAAGGCATCTAAAGAAACCTTTCTGGCTCTGCTGGCCTTCTATCTCTGCGACATCATGACCATGTACATTGATTATTATGAACGGGAGGGATCCATTACCCGAGACGGGAAAAGACTGCTTACCGCCTGGGAGCAACTTTTAAAAATGATTTTAGACCTGAAAGGACCCCGCCATTGAAAGTCCTTGTTTCCGCATATGCCTGCGAACCGGACAAGGGTTCCGAGCCGGGCGTCGGATGGCACTGGATTTGCGAAATTGCCAAGAATAACGAAGTATGGGTATGCACGAAAGCAAATAACAGGGAAAGCATAGAAAGAGAACTTGATAAAAATCCAAATAATCATCTGCATTTTATCTATGTTGATTTGCCAAAATGGTTAACTTTCTGGAAAAAAGGACAGCAGGGCGTTCACGCTTATTATTACCTCTGGCAATTCGCAGCGCTTAAGCACGCCTTAACAGCACACCGGGATGTCAACTTTGATATCGGGCATCATGTAACCTTTGTCAATGCATGGCTATGGACTTTCTTAGCGCTCATGCCTCTCCCATACATATGGGGACCAATAGGTACAAACAGCAAGATGCCCCCACAACTATTGCGTCACACTGGAGAAAGGATAAGAAATTCTTTACGTTACAACGTGCAGGCATTCATAAGAATAATGGATCCACTTTATTGGATTTCAGCATTACGGGCCAGCTTAATACTGGTGATCAACAGAGAGACACAACATATCTTTCCCTTGTATAATCTTGCAAGACGCAAGATTCACATAGAAACGGCAATCGGTATTGAACAACCCAATGATATTAAAAAAAGAAAAAACAACAAATTGATTATCATTTTTATCGGTCGATTTCTGTTAATCAAAGGCATCCATCTGGCGATGGAAGCCTTTGCTAAATTTGCCAGAAAGAAAAACGATGTAACTTTCCAGATTATTGGAGAAGGGCCTCTGGAAAAATCATTACGCGATTTTGTTAAAAGCGCAGATCTTACCGATAAGGTCGAATTTATTCATTGGATGCCCCGTAATTCCGTACTTGGATTCCTGCAACAGGCAGACGTCTTTTTATTTCCAACAATGGAAGGTGCCGGCATGGTCGTCCTTGAAGCTATGGCTTCAGGCCTACCTGTCGTTTGTTTGGACTTTGGAGGCCCCAGCACAATGGTTGATGAGAAATCTGGCTTTCGAATTAAAATAAAAAATTACAATGAAACCATAGAATTATTGGTTCAAGCAATGCAAATCCTATACGAAAACAAAGATATTAGAAGAAAAATGGGATCCTCCGCTCTAAAAAGAGTTTCTGAACGGTTCACATGGAATAAAAAAAGTCAGATCATCAATATATATTATAATGAAATCATCGATAGACAATGCCGCAATGATCAGCCATGATCGAAAATCATTATTGTGAAAATCCTACTGGTTCATAATTACCTCAGGGCGCCAAGTGGCGAAAATACCGTGTTCGAACAGGAAAGAGATCTCCTTCTGTCCAAGGGGCATTCCGTCGTAACCTATACACTTTTCAACAGAGACATTGAAAAGATGGATGTCCTGAGAAAGGCCATGATTCCTCTTCGGTCATTCTGGTCTTTTCAGGTCTGCAGCGATATCAGCGCAATCATTGGAAAAGAAAAGCCTGATGTGGCTCATTTTCATAATATTTTTCCACTGATCACGCCGGCTGCCTATCACGCATGCAGCCGCAGAGGCGTTCCAGTGGTCCAAACGCTGCATCATTATCGGATTGTCTGCCCGGGAGCACAATTGTTCAGGCATAATGCCGTATGCACGGAATGCGCCGGCATGCATTTCCTGACGGGAATTCAATACGGCTGCTACCGCAATTCCCGCCTGTTTACCGCCGGCATCTCAAGTATCGTGCTCTTCCATAAATGGATCGGCACCTGGCAGAAGTCCATTGACCTTTACATTGCCTTGAGTGACTTTGCTCTTAAGCAATACAAAAAATTAGGGTTTCCGTCCGACAATTTCTTTGTAAAGCCCAATTTTCTCCAGAACCCGGCCGAATCGCGCCATCAGGATAACGGGTATGGCATTTACATGGGGCGGCTCGGAGAAGAAAAGGGTATGAATTGTCTGCTTTCGGCTCTCAATAACTGTCCGGACATCCCCTTCAGGATCATCGGCGACGGCCCCCAGCGCGATGATGTCATCCGGAAAATATCGGAATGGGGTATGAAAAATGTGGAATACATGGGGATTCTCCCACATGAACAATGCATGCATATCCTAGCAGGTGCTCGCTTTCATGTGCTGCCGTCATTGTGTTATGAAGGAAACCCCATGGTCATGTTGGAAGCCATGTCCGCCGGAAAGCCTTCCATTGTCTCGGACATCGGGGTCTTGGCCATGATGGTCAGGGACGGGGTTGACGGCTGTACATTTCAACCCGGGTCAGCCGTCGGCTTGAGCGGACAGATGCGCTATTTACATGATCACGCGGAAGAAAGCAGGACAATGGGGAAGAAAGCCAGGGAAAGGTTTGATCAATATTATTCTGCGGATGTGAATCATCAACTGATGATGGAATCCTACACCAGAGCAATGGAAATTCATGATAGCAAAGGCGCAGACAGGTAAAACAACGCCGAAAATTGCCATGATCGGCTCACGAGGCATTCCCGGGAATTACGGTGGATTTGAAACATTTACAGAAAGGCTTGGAATTGGCCTAGTCGAGCGCGGCTACGACATCACGGTCTATTGTCCGTCTGTGTCAAGTACCATAAGTGAAAGATCCTATAAGGGCATTCAGCGGGTGATTGTGCCTGCAATCAGGGCCAAATCTCTGGAAAAAATCAGCAGTTCTCTTCTTTCCTGCGTGCATGCGACCTTTGGAGATTACGATATCATTATCTTCCTGGGTGTATCGCCAGCGATGTTCGCATGGCTGCCACGGTTAGCGGGAAAGAAACTGGTTATGAATATTGATGGTCTGGAATGGAAGCGAAAAAAGTGGGGAAAAATCGCGGCGGCATATCTGAAAATCTCCGAACGGATAGCAAACACCATCTGCCATATAATTGTCGCGGATTCCCGCGTCATCCGGACATATATTGGGAATGAATATCTGCGCGAAGCCGTTTACATCGCCTATGGAGCCATCCCCGGCAAGTACAAAGACGAAGCCGTGCTGGCAAAATTCGGCCTGAAGGAAAAGTCTTATTTCCTCCAGGTGTGCCGGCTCGAACCGGAAAACAACACCGATCTGATCATCAGGGAATATAACAGGGTAAGCACTGACATGCCCCTGGTTATTCTGGGTGACGCTCCGTACGCCCATGGATACAAAAAGAAACTTTTCGCGATGGCGGATGGAAGAGTAAAATTTTTAGGTGGTGTATACGGCCATGATTATGACGTTCTTCGCAGCTGCGCTTTCACGTATCTTCACGCTCACGAGATCGGCGGAACAAATCCTTCTCTTCTGGAAGCGCTTGCTGCAGGCAATTGCGTTGCCGTCCTCGATGTCCCGTATAATCTGGAGGTTATCGGCAATGCGGGATTATCTTTTTCCAAAGAGGAAGGAAACCTGAAAAGTCTAATCGAGATGCTTCTTGCCAATCCCAGGATCGTCGACGACATGGGGAGCATTTCCGTAAAAAGAATTGAAGAGCATTACCGGTGGGATCTCATCATATCCGGGTATGAAGATTTATTCCGACAGATATTGAAGGAATAAAAAAAAAGAAATATGACGAATATCCTGAATGATGTAAAGAAAATCAGGCCATCAGGTTGGTGGAAGGGTATCGTTTTTGCTCTCATCATCGTATACATCTATCAAGCAGCTATTAAATATCTTGTGCTCCGTGATTGGCTGCGGGAGGATTATTCGCACTGCTCCCTGATCCCGCTTGTGGT
>ENA-UPTA01002056-UPTA01002056.1-activated-sludge-metagenome-genome-assembly--contig:-NODE-2056-length-21358-cov-6.524668_pt1 | contig 21358 bp, 18 predicted proteins | sample MGYA00238184_ERZ773361 | MGnify/ENA primary metagenome ERZ773361 (study PRJEB29100, sample SAMN05720205) | activated sludge metagenome | isolation source: anaerobic digester from wastewater... | reverse complement strand
AGCTCCGTAGGAGCGACATCATAATAGAGAAATTAATCGCAATCATTACCATAAAGCTCCGTAGGAGCGACATCATAATGCAAAATCAAATGGCAAATACATACACACAAATATATATACACATCGTGTTTTCGGTAAAAGGTCGGCAAAGTCTGATTCAAAAAAGTTGGAAAGAAGAATTGCACAAATATATCTGTGGTATAGTAAGTGGAAAAGAACAGAAGGTATATGCAATTGGTGGCGTAGCAGACCACATACATATATTAGTCAGCATAAAACCGAATATTGTTATTTCGGATTTGGTGAGAGATATTAAAGCCCATTCATCTAAATGGATTAATGAGAAAAGGTTCGTAAAAGGAAAATTTCAATGGCAGGAAGGCTTTGGTGCATTTTCTTATGCCCAGTCACAACTCGATACCGTTATTGCATATGTCAACAATCAGGAGCTACATCACCAAAAGAAATCATTCAGAGATGAATACATGGAATTACTACAAAAATTTGATATCACATTCGATGAAAAATATCTTTTTGAATGGATTGAATGATTTCGTACCTGCGATGTTTTATAAAAATTGAATGGAAATGTTTTATGAAATGTAGAGTTATGTTGCAGTTTGTAAAACCTGATACATTATATTTGTCACATTTCTCTTTGTATAGTATTTAGCCTTCATCACTCATCTTTTCTCCAGTGCCTGTATCATGGCACGGGCCTTCAGCAGGCATTCTTCATATTCCGTTCCGGCTTGGGCATCAATCGTGAGTGCGCTGCCGGCCTGCACCGATACGTAGCGGTTCGCGGCATTGTATAAGATACTTCTTATCACCACGTTGAAATCAAAATTACCCTTGGGGGTAATATAGCCTACCGCACCGGAATAGATGCCGCGCTTCGTCGGTTCATAACGGTCTATCAGCTGCATCGCCGACAACTTGGGGGCGCCGGTCATGCTGCCCATCGGAAAAACCGCCCGCAGGATATCCGCCACACCCGTGTTTTCGGGAACCTCACAGATGATAGTAGAGATCATCTGATGTACCTGCTCAAACGTGTAGATGCCATACAGTTCTTCCACGCGCACGCTTGCAGGCACCGCGATGCGCGAAAAGTCATTGCGCACCAGATCCACAATCATCACATGTTCGCTGCGTTCCTTTTCATCGGACAACAGATTCTCTTTGAGTTGCGCATCTTCCGTTTCATCCGCCGCCCGTCTGCGCGTTCCCTTGATAGGCTGCGAAATCAGCGTGTGGTGTTGCTTTTTCAGAAAACGCTCCGGCGATGCGCACAGCAGATACTGTTCTTCCATTTTGAAGAAACAGGAAAACGGCGCACGCGAAATGGCATTGAGCGTATTGAATACTTCTACCGGATGAATGGTGACCTCTTCCGCATAAAATTCCTGACACAGATTCATTTCATAAATATCGCCTCGCTGCAGGTGTTCTTTAATTTTGCCCACCACTCCGGCATAAGTTTCCTGCGTCCATCGTGGTTGCATGCGGATGTCTGTTGCCATTGCGGAATGCACACCGGCCGGAGTTAGCAGCAACAATTTGAATGCCGCCAGTTCCGTGGCTTCGTCTGTATCTGCTGTCAGGCACAGTCCGACTTCCGCCTTTTCGCCCGTTATCCGCACGATAAAGCGCGGTACAAAAAAATGCAGCAGTGGTGCTTGTATGCCGTCGGTTTTCGGATAGGAATGTTGCGTCAGTGCAGGCTCCGTTTCATTCTTGAGGTCGTAACTCAGGAATCCGAACAGCCAGTCCTGATGTCGTTTTGTAAACGCTTCCAATGCGTTCAGTGCTGCGGAGTCTGCGGTTAATGTATGTACAGCGCCAAGTGCAAACAGCGACCCGAAAGTGGAATGCGGATAATTGGGATAGTTGTTGCTGTCCAGATAACAGAAATACGGCGTATGTTCTGAAGCACGCAGCAGTTGCTGCCTGAATGCAGGCAGATCGTCAACCGGAAATGGACAGAATTTTCTCATAGTCGTGAAGCCACAGCAATATGCCGCGTGTGACAGTAAAGATAAGTGAATCCTGGATGGATTAGGCCAGTAATTTTCCTTCGGTAAGGTCGATGAGCTGCTCTCTGCCCGGCCCGTTGGATACCATCGCCACCGGAATATTGAGGTATTTTTCCAAGTAATCGATATAGTTTTTCAGCTCTTCTTTCAATGGCTGATCATGCTCGATATTGCCCCAGCTTTTAAAGAAAATGGTGGTCGGTTTGATTACCTTATTCACCATGTCGTAAGGCAGATCTTTGGTTTCCTTATTGTCGTATTTGTAGTGTGTAGTCACCCCAAATTCATCAAAGGCATTCAGAATGTCCGCCTTGGTGATGATGATTTTAGTAACGCCGTTGATAAGGCAGGCGTAGTTCAGTGCAGGCAGGTCAATCCAACCGCAACGGCGCGGACGACCAGTAGTGGCGCCGAATTCACCGCCTTCCTTGCGCAGCTTCTCGCCCACTTCATTGTCCAGTTCTGTCGGGAACGGGCCGCTGCCGACACGGGTGCAATAGGCTTTGGTGATACCGATGACCTCCCCGATATGTTTGGGTGAAATGCCGAGTCCGGTGCAAACTGCCGCGGAAATGGTGTTGGAAGAAGTCACAAACGGATAAGTGCCAAAGTCGATGTCGAGCATGCTGCCTTGTGCGCCTTCCGCCAGAATGCGTTTGCCTTTTTTCAGGGATTCATTGATGAAGTAAACAGACTCTACCTGTCTGTATTCTTTCAACCTTTCCACAGCGTTCATCCACTCTTCTTCCATCGGTTCGAGTTCGAAACTGTGGTTGTATATCTGCAGCAATTGCAGGTGTTTGTTCTTCAGTAATTCATATTTCACGATAAAATCCTCTTCGAGGATATCACCGATGCGCAATCCGTTGCGACCGGTTTTATCCATATAGGTCGGTCCGATACCTTTGAGCGTAGAGCCGATTTTGGAACTCCCTTTGGAAGATTCGGAAGCGGCATCCAGGATTTTGTGTGTTGGCAGAATGAGGTTGGCGCGTTTGGAGATTATCATGCGCTCTTTTACCGGCACGCCTTCTTTTTCGAGCGTGTCAATTTCTTTCATCAGCGTGATAGGGTCAATCACGACACCATTGCCGATATAGTTGATTTTTCCTTCGCGGAAGATGCCGGATGGCACCGTGTGTAATACATGTTTCTTGCCGTCGATGACCAGCGTGTGGCCAGCATTCGGACCACCCTGAAAACGGGCGATAATGTCGTATTTGTCAGCTAAATAGTCTACAATTTTTCCTTTTCCTTCATCGCCCCACTGGAGGCCCAGAATTACATCTACTTGCATGATTGGCTATAATTTATCGTCAGAAATTTATGTTCAATTGGAGCAATGAAGTTGATGAAATAATTTAGGAAATACAATTTTTGCAGATAAAATCTTTGTTACTCTTATGCAAACAACCGGAAGTGATGAAAATAATCACAGTAGCGATTTGTAAATAGTATAAGTGCTGGTGGAAATAATCAATATGCCTACCAGTCGCATAATGGTTTTTGGTGCCATGAATCGGAGAATATATGCGCCAATCGGAGCAGCGATAACACCCCCGATAATCAGGGCGAGGACCGGTTTCCAGGCTTCAATACCGAGGAAAAAGATGAACACGCCGGTGCTGAAAAAGGTGACGAAAAATTCGGCGGTATTCACCGTGCCGATGACTTCGCGCGGTGAATTTCCCTTGTCGATGAGGTTGGAAGATACAATGGGGCCCCAGCCGCCGCCACCGATGGAGTCAAAGAAAGCACCCAAAAAGCCGAGGTAAGGCGCAAAGCGCCAGTTGCTTTTGCTGGCCTTGATATTCCTGAAACTCTTGTATAAAATGTAAATCCCTAACAGCAACAAATACCCTGCGATAAATGGTTTTATCGCTTTTCCGTCGAGGATGTCGGAAATGAGATACGCCCCGATGACGGCTCCGGCGACACCGGTGAATACCAACCGGAAAAACAATCTTTTGTCGATGTTACGCATGAAAATATGGGAAAGTCCGGATACGCCGGTGGTAAATACTTCTGCGGTGTGAACGCTGGCGGAGGCGACAGCCGGAGGCACGCCAATGCCGAGTAGCATGGTGGAACAACTGACACCGTAGGCCATCCCGAGCGCACCGTCAATAATCTGTGCGACAAATCCAGCGAGTATGAATAACAGAAATTCCTGGTCGAAACTGAAATTGCTGAGCGGACTGGGAGAGGTGCTATATATCTTCCAGCACAGAAAGCCGATCAAACTGACTTTTAAAGATATCATGGCCGCCGCCACATATTTCATGCTGATTTTCTCCATATGGTTTTTTTATAGTTTAGTGGATCCTGAACTTTTATCTTTTTGTTTTAAGTGTATATGGTGCACAATGCCCAATCGGAATATATTGCGGTCGAAAAATTTATCTCCCGACGTCCTTTGCTGAAACCAGTTGATATAGCCGACTTCAATGCCTATCTGCTTGATGGGTGCATATTGCAGGGCGACCCCAACGCGGTTCTGATCAAAAATATTGTAGGTGACCTTCTTCCCGAAGTTCAGCATCAACTCATCCATAATCCTCAGTGTTAGCGCGTGTTTGCTGTTTTTATCGGACTTTTTCAGGAAAATATCGAGACCGAACTGATAGCGGAAGCGCATACTGCCAAAGCTGAATCCGTCTTCCAGTTGCGGGCCGCTGCTGTTTTTGAAAAAGCGGGCTTCCAGCCTGTAGCGGTGACTGATGTTTACCCGTTTGAAAGCTTGCCTGTTGTTGGCTTCGATAAACGGACGTACTTCCGGTACTTGCAGATCATAGTCTGACGTAGGGTCTGTATTGGAAATGAAAAAACAAAAACCCGGCCCGAGATCCCAGTTGTTTTTAATGGTCGTTCGGAACACGGAACGCATTACAAACTGACTTTGCTTCAGAGGTGCAACAAAGTGCCTCTCTTGCACATCTGTACTTACTGTAAACCGGTCGTTGATTTTCAGATGTTGTACATAGGCATACCAAATCAGCGTTTGGTGGTCCACTTTTTTCTCCGCAAAGAGTGATAGTGTCGCCAAAGTGCAAGTCAGATAAAGCGCATATTTCTTCAACATGTAGGCAAAACTAATAAAAACTATTAAATCTACCAATAGTATAGAGTATATAGGTTTTATCAAATAATTAACTCGGTCGGTGCTCACGGCAAACGGATGCTGCTAATTGCTGAATAAAGCGTATTTTTGCAGTATGAAATTTGAGGAATATCCGATAGCTGCGGAGATAAAGCGAAATATAGAAGCGTTGGGCTACAAAAAGCCAACGGATATTCAGTTTAAATCTATTCCGGCCATTTTGAACAAAGAAGACGTGCTGGCCATCGCGCAGACCGGCACCGGTAAGACCGCGGCCTTTGCTATTCCCGTCATTCATCTCATCCACGAGCGCAAGCGCAACCGCGCGAAAGATGCTATCAAGTGTGTGGTGATGGTGCCAACACACGAACTGGCGATTCAGATTACACAGGTGTTCAACAGCCTGGCGAAACATACCAAAGTGAAAGCGTTTGCATTGTTCGGAGGCACGGAACAACAGCCTCAGATAGATAAACTGTATCAGGGTGTCGATATTTTGGTGGCTACACCGGGACGCTTATTCGATTTGCGCAGTCAGGGCTACCTCGACTTGTCGGACATCGAAATTCTGGTGCTCGATGAAGCCGACCATATGCTGGATCTGGGATTCATCGGTGATATTGAGGATTTGATAAAATTCCTTCCTAAGCATCGTCAGACGTTGTTTTTTTCGGCCACTATCAACGAGAAAATTAAGAAGCTGGCCTACTCGCTCGTGCATAAGGCGATTCGTATCCAGATTTCTCCGAAAGATCCGGTCGCGAAGAATATTCAGCATGCTGTAGCACATATTGAGATGGACGACAAGCGGTTTTTTCTGGAGCGTGTTATCCGGGAAAATGAAGGCAAGAAAATGATAGTGTTTGTACGTACCAAAGTGCGTGCGGAGCGCGTAGCGGCAGCCATGCAAAAAGCGGGCATCGATACATTAACCATCCACAGTGACAAAGACCATAAAAACCGCACCGATGTGATGCGACAATTCCGCGAGGGCAAAGTGCGCGTGCTGATTGCAACGGATGTGAGTGCGCGAGGCATAGATATTCCGAATGTGGACTTTGTGGTCAATTACGACTTGCCGGAAGTGCCGGAAAATTATGTTCACCGTGTCGGACGAACCGGCCGCGGGATGCAGAAAGGACAGGCGGTTTCATTTTGCAGTAGGGAAGAAGAACCTGTGCTGAAAGAAATTGAAGCCTTTCTGGGAAAGCCTGTCGTAAAACTGGCAGTGGATCAGGATACCCGCGAGGAAGTGCTGGATTATACGGAAGCGACCAAATTCACCATCAAAGATGTGATGCGGCAAATATTGGAAGCCGAACAAACGCCTGTGAAGAAAGGCAAAAAAAAGAAGTAATTATTTTTTGGGTTTGAAACGTATCAGATCCACCGGCGGTAATTCCTTTTCTTTTACAAAATAATTTTTCTGTGATTTCAGTCGTTTCTCGAAATCAGCATAATTTTTCCCGGAATTATTTGTCCAGAGTGATTCAGACATGGCTACAATTCTCGGGAATATCTGATATTGCAGTGTTTCCGTATCTTCAATAAATTCTGTCCAAACACAAGCCTGCCCGCCCCAGATTTTTTTTTGCGCTTCCTTCGATTTTATTTTATCCAGTGGATTGAAATTATACACTTTATCCAAAGGTAAATAAGTCATGTAAATGCCTTTTTTTTCATCGTCCCAGTCTTGCGGATAATCGAAATAGCAGAATGTACGTGGAGTCATAATCACACGATGCCCTTTTTCTGCTGCTTCTGTGCCGGCTTTGGTATTTCGCCAACTCATAATCGTGATTTCTTTTGCAGGGCTGGTTTCCAGTATCTCGCCCCAGCCAATCAGATCCTTGTTTTTAGAGGACAGTGTTTCCTGCATGCGTTCTATAAAGAGAGCGTGGAAAGCATCCGGTTTCAGGTTGTGAGCCGCGGCATAGGTTTTACCTCTTTCGCTTTGTTCCCACTGCTTTGTCGGCACCTCATCGCCCCCGATATGGAAATATCTGCCCGGAAACAGGTTCGTGGTTTCTTCCAGAATATCGGCCAGAAAGCGGAAAGTCGCGTCGGAAGGACACAGTATATTTTCCTTAATGCCAAATGTATTCGGTACCTGAATACTGTCCGGATAGCATCCAAATTCAGGATAGGCGGCAATGATAGCGGAACTGTGACCGGGAATATCTATTTCCGGAATGATGGTAATAAATCGCTCTTTGGCATATTGCACGATCTCTTTGATTTCTTCCTGTGTGTAATAACCACCGTGGCGGCTGCCGTCTTTCTCTGTGCGCCAGGCACCTTTTTCTGTTAATCTCGGATACTTTTTGCTTTCTATCCGCCAGCCTTGGTCGTCGGTCAGGTGCCAGTGAAAATAGTTTAGTTTCAGCTTGCCCATTACATCCAGATATTGTTTGATGACATCCGGCCCGAAAAAATGACGGCTCACATCCAGGTGCATGCCGCGATAGGCAAAGGCCGGCGCGTCCTTGATTTGCATACATGCAATCTGTTTGGAGGTGTCCGCATTCATCAGCTGAAACAAGGTTTGCATCCCATAAAATAATCCCGCATTGGTGGCGCCGGTAATGGTAATCTGATGGGGGGTTATGTTTAATTCATAAGCCTCCGTGGTCAGTGTTTTCTCTTTTTGGAGATTTAGATAGACGGTGTTGGGTGAGGAGGAAATTACATTGACTTTTTTGGCCGACAGAAATGCCAGTAATTGTTTGCTAACTTGCTTGGTGCCCTCATCGCCGCGCATGATTTTTACTTCCATTTCTTTGGAGTAGTCGAATACGCCGGTGCTACGGATGATATCATTCGGCAATGGTAATACCGGTGTCTGCTGGGCCCTGATAATGCAGAAAGCGCACAGAAAAATGAGTACGAAAAATGGCTTTTTCATAATTATATAATTAGGCTGAATTGAAGATAGACAAAAATTATGCCTTTTTCTTATGGCTGCAGTTTTCTTTCTGGCAGTTGCCGTATAGTGTCAGCGAATGACTTTTGATGGTTTGCTGAAATAGCTCGCCTGCAGTCGTTTTTACCTGTTGTAACCGCGGATCGCAAAATTCAAACACCTGTCCGCAGTCGATGCAAATCAAATGGTCGTGATTGCGATTGCCATAGGACTTTTCGTACATGGCATGGTTTTGTCCGAACTGATGTTTGGTGACCAACTCGCACTGCACCAATACGTCCAGCGTGTTGTATACGGTGGCACGGCTCACATTGTAGTAGTTGTTCTTCATCTGTAGATACAACTCCTCCGCATCGAAGTGGTCTTCGCGATTGTAGATTTCTTCCAGGATAGAAAACCGCTCCGGCGTTTTACGCTGTTTGTTATTTTCTAAATAGGTAGAAAAAATGTGCTTGACTTCTGCGAATATTTTCGGATCCATGGCCATGACGGTACAAAGGTACAATTTATGTTCGAAAAAGGTATGCAAAAATCAGCGCGACCTGTCTGTCCTAAATCTCTTCGCGTATAACGGAGGTAATGCCGTCAATGGCCTTCAGCTTGGCAATCAGTTTATTCACCTGATTGTTATCCTTTACAAACACTTTAATGATGCCCTCAAAGATGCCTTCATTGGTTTCCAGTGATATGGACTGCATATTCAGTTTCATCTCACCGGAAATGATGCTGGTAAGTTTGTTGATAATGCCGATATCATCGAGACCCACCAGTTTGATGGTCGTGAGAAATGCCGGCGTTGTCTTGGCGGTCCAGCGCGTTTTGATAATGCGGTAACCGTATTTGGAAGCCAGGTTGATAATATTATTGCAGCCGGTGCGATGGATTTTTATCATGCCGTTAATGGAAATGAATCCCATTACATCGTCGCCGGGAATAGGGTTGCAGCATTTGGCAAATTCATACGGAAACTGACTGGAAGATTCGCCGAAAATAACAAGTTCCGCGTTTTTCGGAATATCTGATTCTTCCGTATAATTTTCCTGCACCTGTTCTTCTTTCGGGCGACCGATTTTTTCGGGTTTCACAATTTCCAGATGTCCGCCCACTACTTTGAGCTGCTTAAGTTCATTCAGGTTGAGCGTGCCTTTGGCAATTCCGTAGAATAAATCGAGCGAACTGGCAGCCTTATAGAGGTTGGACAATACATTGATATTGTCATTGGTGAAGTGGGCCTTCATCTGATTCAGCTTGCGTTCCAACAGTTCTTTGCCTTCCTCCGCAATCTTGCGTTTTTCTTCCCGCAGGGAATTCTTGATTTTTGATTTCGCCCTGGAAGTCGTGACGATATTCAACCAATCATCATTCGGCCGTTGTTTTCTGGAGGTAATGATTTCCACCTGATCGCCATTCGCGAGCACATGGCTGATAGATACGAGCTTGTTGTTCACCTTGGCACCGATGGTGGTGTCACCGATGTTGGTGTTGATGGAATATGCGAAATCGAGTGCGGTAGCACCGGCGGGCAATATCTTCAGTTCGCCTTTTGGCGTGAAGGTGTATATTTCTTTCTGATACAGCTGGAGTTTGAAGTCATTGATGAATTCTATAGGATTGACATCCTGATTTTTCAGAAAATCCCGCACCTGCATCAGCCAGCTTTCAATGGCTTCCTCCGCGGTGTTCTGCGCCTTGGTTTTATTTTCCTTGTATTTGAAATGGGCAGCCAGACCTTTCTCGGCCACTTCATCCATGCGTTTGGTGCGTATCTGCACTTCCACCCATTGTCCGCCGGGCCCCATCACCGTAGTGTGCAGCGATTCATAACCGTTGGCTTTCGGATGGGAAATCCAGTCGCGCAAACGGGTAGGAGAAGGCGAATATTTATCCGTTACGATAGAATAGGCGCGCCAGCAATCTTCCTTCTCTCTTTCCATCGGAGAGTCGAGGATGACACGGATGGCAAATTTGTCATATACGTCTTCAAACTCCACCTGTTTTTTGCGCATTTTATTCCAGATGGAAGAGATGGATTTGGGGCGCCCGAATACGTCCGCCTTGAGTCCCGATTTATCCATTTCTGCCTGCAGTGGCCGCACGAAATCGTTGATGTATTTGTTGCGATCTTTTTTGGTAGATTCGAGTTTGTTGGCAATGTTCTTGTACTGCTCCGTTTCCGTGTATTTCATGGCCAGGTCTTCCAGCTCTCCCTTGATGGAGTATAAACCCAGCCGGTGTGAAAGCGGTGCGTAGAGATAGATGGTTTCAGAGGCAATCTTCAACTGGTTCTTGCGGCTCTGGCCGTCCAGCGTGCGCATGTTGTGGAGGCGATCCGCAATTTTTATCAGAATAACACGGATGTCATCGCTCAGGGTGAGTAGTATCTTGCGGTAATTTTCCGCTTGTATCGATTCTGTCTGATGGGAAATCTTGCTGATCTTGGTGAGTCCGTCGATAATTTTGGCCACGGTGGCGCCAAATTCTTTGCGGATGTCTTCCAGCGAAACTTCCGTGTCTTCCACAGTATCGTGCAGCAGCGCACAGATGATGGAGGTAGTGCCGAGGCCCATGTCGCCGGCCGCAATCTTAGCCACCGCCAGCGGGTGGTGAATGTAGGGTTCGCCGCTTTTGCGGCGCATGTGTTTATGGGCGTCCAGTGCGAGCTCAAAGGCATGCCGGATGCGCTTGTCATCGCCCTTGTGCATGCGCGGCCGCGCTATGCGCAACAACTGACGATAATCTTTTAAAATGGCCTGCTTCTCTGCTTCAACATTGATTTCCATACTTGCGGTTGCTTACTACTATCTGCTAAAATAAAAAAAGTTCAGGGGAATGCCTGAACTTTTTTGTGTAGGATAACGTATTCGTTTATTTTTTCTCTTTTTTGTAAGCAGCGTTCATACCATCCAGGATATCCTGCGTGATGTTGTTCGCTTCGTTCACATACAATAAGTTGATAGTTTCGCGGGAATACGGCAAAATGTATGTATAGCGGCCATCTTTGTTGTATTCTTTCAGATAGTCGATGATTTTTTTCTGGAATTCGATATTGAAGTCCTGCGTTTCTTTCATGAACTGCATTTCCATAGTTTGTTTGCGCTGTTCAATCTTTTCCTGCTCCTGCATCAGTTTTTCCTGGGCAGCCATGCCTTCCTCTTCTGTCATGGTGGCTGCCTTCTGCTGCAGACTCATTACCTTGCTCTGGAAAGCACTCACGCTTCTTTGCAATTCAGATTCCATCGCCGCCTGACGTTTTTCCAGTGCTGCGCTTTTTGCCTTGAAATAGTCGTAATTCATCTGGAAAGTATCGATGTCGATATAGGCAATCTGGGGTACCTGAATGGATTTGCCGTCGGTTTGAACGACTTGTACGGCACCCGGTTTTTTGCTGCTGAAATGCAGATAAAATAAAACGCCTACCAACACAAACAGCACGGCATTTAATGCTAAGGATAAATTTTTCATGCCGCAAAGATAGTGTTATATTTCTTTTGCTTCAACAAACAAACAGAATAATTGCACCCGGAATCTGATAAACATCGGAATATTAAGGATTTGTGAAGAGTGTTGGAGTGGCAAAAATCAGTCGGGCGGATACGGTCAATTAAAAAATAAATTGTATCTTTGCGTTCCATTTTGCGGGTGTGGCGAAATTGGTAGACGCACTAGACTTAGGATCTAGCGGGCAACCATGGGGGTTCGAGTCCCTCCACCCGCACAAAACTGAATGTTGTCATTCTGAACGAAGTGAAGCATCTTGTTCAATGTGGCAACATTTGTTATTTACAACTAAATATTTTATATCGTGAATATCAACAGAAACAACATCGACGATTTGAATGCTGTTATCAGCATCGAGGTAAAAAAAGAAGACTACCTGCCAAAAGTGGAAAAAGCTATCGCGCAGGCGAAAAACACCATCGCTATCAAGGGATTCCGAAAAGGACATGTGCCGGCAGGGTTGGTAAAGAAAATGTATGGTAACTCCATCATGCTCGATGAACTGAATAAAACCGTAACGGATGCGCTGAATGGTTATATCGCGGAACAGCAACTCGAACTGCTGGGACGACCACTCCCGAAACCAAACGATTCCGTAGAGTTCGACGTAAATAATCCGATTGATTTCACCTTCGAATATGAAATCGGTCTGGCACCTGCGGTGAAAGTGGATGTGCTGGCTAAAAAAACAAAAGTGAGCAAGCCGCTCATCACCATTGATGACGCGACGTTGGACAGCGAACTGGAAAAACTGGCGAAGCGATATGGCACCGTAACGAACGAAGAAGAAGTGAAAGAAGGAAAGGAAGCGGTTGTACAGCCTGCCGAGTTGAACCAGGATTTGTTTGATAAAGTATACGGTCCGGAAGTAGTGAAAAGCCTGGAAGAATTCCGTGAACGCGTGCGCAAGGAATTGCAGGATTTCTCCGATCGTTCCGCAGAAAATAAATTCAAGGATGAGTTGTATCTCACGCTGATGGAAAATACGGAGATTAAATTCCCGGATGCATTCCTCAAAAAATTCATTCAGGCCAGCAATGAAAAACCGATTTCCATGGAGCAAATCGAGCAGGAATACCCGGAGTTTACCAAAGGACTGAAATGGAACCTGATTACAGGCACTATTGCCAAGGAAAATAACCTGAAAGTGGAGTTTGAAGAGGTGAAAAACTTTTCCAGACAACAACTCAGCGCACAACTGGCGATGTACAACTCCGCCGGTACGGGCATTGAAGACAAATATATCGATATGCTGAATGATAGCATGATGGCTAAAGAAGACCATGTCAAAAAGTCATACGATGGCGCATTGGAACAAAAATTGTTTACTTTTATAGAATCGCAGGTGACGGTGGAAGAAAAAGCCACTTCATTCGATGAGTTTTTTAACAAAAAGGCAGAAGCATAGATATTGTTCGGAGATATTAGGCTCCGGCAGTGCTATCGGACGCCGCATTATCTCACAAACTAAAATCTAAACAACATGGACTACGGAAAAGAATTCAGAAAATATGCCACCAAGCACCACGGCTTGTCAAGTGTGTATGTAGATAATTACCTGCAAACTTCCATTACGAACCTGACGCCGAATATTATTGAGGAGCGCCCGATGAATGTGGCGGCACTGGATGTGTTCTCCCGTTTGATGATGGACCGTATCATTTTCCTCGGAACCGCCGTGGATGATTACGTTTCCAATGTAATTATGGCGCAATTGCTGTTCCTCGAATCTGCGGATGCCAACCGCGATGTGCAGATTTATGTAAACTCTCCGGGCGGCAGCGTATATGCCGGTTTAGGTATTTATGATACCATGCAGTATATCAATCCGAATGTAGCAACCTGCTGCGTAGGTATGGCAGCCTCTATGGCCGCGGTACTGCTGTGTGCCGGTGAAAAAGGAAAACGCAGCGCGCTCAAACACAGCCGCGTGATGATACATCAGCCAATGGGCGGTGCACAAGGTCAGGTGTCTGAAATCGAAATCACCTACAAGGAAATTACCAAGCTGAAAAAAGAGTTGTACGATATCATCGCGTTGCACAGCGGACAGCCTTATGAAAAAGTGGAGAAAGATAGCGACCGTGATTACTGGATGACCGGCGAAGAAGCCAAGGAATACGGTATGATTGATGAGGTGCTCATCAGAAAATAATGCAACGTATCGCGATATTATGTCGTCTTACAGATAACAGGTTGGTGCGTGTTGATTGATACGCACCAATTTTTTTAAAACACAGACAACTACTACATGTCAAAAAAGAATACCAGCAAATGCAGTTTCTGCGGCCGTGCAAAAGAGGATGTGCAAATCCTGATTACCGGCGTGGATGGATATATTTGTGAAAACTGCGTCACGCAGGCCAAGCAAATCGTGGATACGGAAGTGTTGCATTTACACGCAAAGACATCTTCCAAAGTCCAGATGGAGAAAAATTTAAAGCCAAAAGCGATTAAAGAATATCTGGATGAATATGTCATCGGGCAGGATGAGGCGAAGAAAGTGATATCGGTAGCGGTTTACAACCATTACAAAAGATTGAATCAGACGGTGGAAGCCGATGATGTGGAAATTGAAAAATCCAATATCCTGATGGTGGGAAAAACCGGAACCGGCAAGACGCTGATTGTAAAATCCATTGCGAAATTGTTGAATGTGCCGTTTACCATCGTGGATGCCACCGTGTTTACGGAAGCCGGATATGTGGGCGAAGATGTAGAGAGTATTCTGACGCGTTTGCTGCAGGTGTGCGATTATGATATCGATGCGGCACAGAAGGGCATCGTATTCATCGATGAAATTGATAAAATTTCCCGCAAAGGAGATAATCCGTCTCTGACAAGAGATATAAAGGAAGGTACGCAACAGTCCCTGCTGAAATTGATAGAAGGTACAGAGGTGCTCGTGCCGCCGCAGGGTGGCAGAAAACATCCCGAACAGAAATTGCTGAAAGTGGATACCAAAAATATCCTTTTCCTCTGCGGAGGTTCCTTTGATGGGATTGACAAGATTATTTCAAAACGCCTGAACACATCCGTCATCGGATTTAAGAACGGAAATGCTGAAGAAGAAACAAATAAGGAAAATTTGTTGTCTTACATCACGCATCAGGATGTGCGCTCTTATGGATTAATCCCGGAATTGCTGGGTAGACTGCCGGTGTTGGTGCACCTCGAGGAACTGGACAAAACAGCCTTGACCAATATCCTGACGAAACCTAAAAACGCGCTGCTGAAGCAATACAAAAAATTATTCGCGCTGGAAAATATCGCATTTGATATGGATGCTTCCGCGATAGATTTTATCGTAGATAAAGCGCTGGAATACAAACTGGGCGCCCGCGGACTTCGTTCCATCTGCGAAGCGATTATTAATGACGCGATGTACGAACTGCCTTCTCAGCCCAACATCAAAGAATTTGTGGTCACCGCTGATTATGCCAGAGAAAAACTCAGCAAATCCCGGATTGCGAAATTGAGAGTGGCTTAAGGAATTTATTTTTCTTCAACAGGGAATAGCGGAGCCTGAGGTTTTTCGAGTGTCGGATATTCTTTGCCGAATAAATTCAGGCATTCCTGATATAAATTATATTTCCTGAGTTTGGGATGTAATTGGTCAAATTGCTCTTTTAACCTGATTCGGTTATACAGCATAGTATCATGCCCCGGATTATCAAAAGTATAGGAGAGCTGTTGATGGATATGCCCCAATGTCAGATAGGAGGCAGGATGTGTTTCGTGAAATTTTCTAAAGTGAATTTCCGAAATGGAATCGCAGTACGGCAGATATTTTTGCAATAATACCTGAGCGCTATCTCTGTTCATACCCGTGTAAGGATATAATACGGCATGCATGATGCCGTATTTTTTATAAAGACTATCCTGGATGCGCATTTTTTCATGGAACTCAGCGTTTAATTTTGAACCTTTAATATATGCATGCTTCGTTCGGAAATCAATATATAATCGGTACCTGCCCTTGCATAAGTAAAATCGCAGGATATTCTCCGGATGGTTATTGATATATAATACAGCAGGTATTGGATCCTGAACCCTTAAACTGATTTTGTCTTTTCCTTTCTTTAAGGCAATACTGTCAAACTGATAGTACAGAGACTCATTACTGATGTATGATTTGGTCGATAAGTTTGAATCTGTGTTCTTGAGTTTTACAATAATATTGCAATTCTTTTTTCTGTGAGAGTGTGCCTTTTCAATGGTTTCCTTATTGTTGGGAAATAAGATAGTTGCATTCAGTAGTATAAATGAAAGTAACAGGAGAATGTCATATTTTTGTCGCTTTATCATGGATTAAATATAATTATTTTGTTGAATAGTGCAGCTTCTTGTGAAATTTGTTTTTGTGAGCCTGTAAGATGAATGTTCGGTTTAAAGCGTACGAGTCGCCGATATTTAAAAATGTAACTTATCGTGCATACAAACAAAAATTAACAACCTTCACCTCCGCAAGATTGTTATCTTTGTATGCATTAATTTATTCATTCACTCAAATAAAATCTAATACAATGGCTTTTGAATTACCCAATCTGCCGTATGCACACGATGCACTCGAACCGCATTTTGATACGCTGACCATGCAGATTCACCATGGCAAACACCATAACGCGTATGTAACTAACCTGAATGCTGCTATTGCAGGTACAGAAAATGAAGGAAAATCACTGGAAGAACTGATGGCGAATATGTCCAAATTGCCGGCAGCTGTTCGCAATAATGGGGGCGGTCATTATAACCACTCTTTATTCTGGACCATTCTGTCACCAAACGGTGGCGGCGAACCTACAGGTGCTATTGGCGATGCCATCAATGCGACTTTCGGTTCTTATGAGAAGTTTAAAGAAGAATTTACCAAAGCTGCTACTACCCGTTTTGGTTCAGGATGGGCTTGGTTGTGCGTGAAGGCCGACAAATCCTTGTGCGTTTGCTCTTCTCCGAATCAGGATAATCCACTGATGGATATCTCTGAGTGTCCGGGTACACCGGTTTTGGGCCTCGATGTGTGGGAACATGCTTACTACCTGCACTATCAGAACCGCAGACCGGATTATATCGCGGCATTCTACAACATCATCAATTGGGATGAAGTGAACAGAAGATATGCGGAAGCTTTGAAATAATGTACCAATGGGGAAATGTACCGATGTACCAATGTAATAATGAGATGATTTCCCTATCTGTCAAAAGAAGAAACGCCGGACTTTGTCCGGCGTTTCTTCTTTTATTTCATTGGTATATTGGTACATCGATACATCACTACATTACTTCGTCTTCTCAAAATCCTGCATCGCCTGCACCAATACCTGTACACTCTCAATTGGCAGCGCGTTGTAACACGAAGCGCGGAAGCCGCCCACCGTGCGGTAGCCTTTGATGCCATGGATATGATATGGTTTCACAAATTCCAGGAAGGCGGCTTCATCTTCCGGGTGCACCGGTACAAAATTGATGTTCATCCGACTTCTGTCTTCCGCTACGGCATGCCCTTTAAATAATGGATTTCTGTCTATTTCCGCATAGAGCAATTCGGCTTTTGCCTTGTTGCGTTTTTCCATTGCTGTCAATCCACCCAGTTTTTTCAGCCATCTCAGCGTCAGCAGACAAGTGTAAATCGCAAATACCGGCGGTGTATTGTACAGCGAATTATTTTTTGCATAAATGCCGTAATCCCACATTTTGGATTTGGCGCGTGCTGACCGCCCGATTAAATCCTCGCGGATAATCACCATCGTGATGCCCGCGCTTCCCAGATTTTTCTGCGCACCGGCATAAATGAGTCCGTATCTGGAAACATCCACCGGCCGACTGAAAATATCAGAGCTCATATCCGCCACGACCGGTACGTCGTATGATTTGTCTTCAAAAAATTCCGTTCCGTAAATAGTGTTGTTGGACGTCACATGCAGATAAACCGAGTCTTTCGGCACTTCAAATGTTTTGGGAATGTAACGATAAGCATCCGGTTTGGAAGAAGCTACGATATGTGTTTTCCCGTAAAGTCGTGCTTCTTCTTCCGCTTTTGCCGCCCACACGCCGGTGTCCAGATAAGAAGCGGTTTCGTTTTCATTCAATAAATTGTAAGGCACCATCGCGAATTGCATATTGGCACCACCCTGCATCAGCAACACTTTATAATTGTCCGGTATCTGCAGTAGCTCACGGGTGAGCGTCAGCGTTTCATCCAGAATGGCTTCAAATTCCTTGCTCCGATGCGAGATTTCCAGCAGCGAAAGACCAATGCCATTATATTCCAGGCATGCCTGTGCACTTTGTTCAAATACTTCCTGCGGTAAAATAGAAGGCCCCGCGCCGAAATTGTGTTTTTTCATACTACTTTTTTTCATACTTATAGAAAGACAGCAGATATAGTGCGTACGCCCCATGGAATATGCTGCTTAACGAAATTAGTAAATTAAGCGGCAATGGCAGATTATAGAATTATTAATGCTAAAACATGTCTGTCCATGCCGGATACAGATATTTGTATCTCCGTTCTGATTATACTACCTTCGTACTTTATAAACAGAATATGACTTTCGAAGAACTCAATCTCACCAAGCCGCTGCTGAATGCAGTGACGGATGCCGGATATACAACGCCTACCACCATTCAGGCAAAAGCTTTTTCCGTTATCATGTCAGGAAAGGATGTATTGGGAATAGCCCAGACCGGTACAGGAAAAACGGTGGCCTATCTGCTGCCGAGTCTGAAACACTGGAAATACGATAAGTCGAAACTCCCGCAAATACTGATACTTGTGCCCACGCGCGAACTCGTATTGCAGGTGGAGGCAGAAGCGAAAAAGCTGGCAAAATACACCAATGCCTCGGTTGTAGGTGTCTTTGGCGGTGTTAATATGAAACCACAGGCCGCGCTGATAAAAGAGGGGGCAGATGTGCTGATTGCAACGCCCGGCCGATTGCTGGATCTGGCACTCAATGGCGCACTGAGCCTGAAAAATATAAAACGACTGGTGATTGATGAATTTGACGAAATGCTGAATCTCGGGTTTCGTTCTCAATTGACGCGCGTACTGGATTTATTGCCTAAAAAACGGCAAAATCTCCTGTTCTCAGCCACGGTGACGGAAGATATCGAAGACCTGGTGGTCACCTTTTTTAATTTTCCGGTTAAAATAGAAGCCGCTCCGACGGGCACTCCGGTAGAGAAAATTAATCAGACAGCTTATCTGGCGCCTAATTTCTACACAAAAATAAATTTGCTGGCTCATCTGTTGCAAATAGATGGCGCCATGCAAAAGGTGATTGTATTTGCCAGCACCAAAAAACTGGCGGATCTCATTTTCCGACAAATGGAAAAACATATCCCCGAAGGTCTGGGTATTATCCATTCCAATAAGTCACAACCCCAGCGTTTACAGGCGGTGAAGGATTTTCAGCAGGGCGAAATGCGCGTGCTTATTGCTACCGACATCATCGCCCGCGGTATAGATATCGCAGAGGTGTCTCATGTTATCAATTTCGATATTCCCGAAGTTCCGGAGGAATATATTCACCGCATTGGCCGTACCGGCAGGGCGGATAAGGAAGGCATTGCCATCGCTTTTATCGGCAAAAAGGAAAAGCCGCTTTTTACAAAAATTGAGAAATTGATGAAAATGAAAGTGGCAGCGCAGAAATTGCCGGAAGAAGTGGAGGTGTCAAAGGAACTGATTGATGAAGAATTGCCGGTCTACAAGGAGAAAATTATACAGATAAAAACTCCTAAAAGGGAGGATGCCGGTGCAGCATTCCATGAAAAAATAGCGAAAAATAAAAAGGTAAACAACAAAATCCGGCACGAAGAAAAGATGAAAATGAAGTACGGTAAACCCAAAACACGCGGCCAGAAAAGAAAGTAAATCTTTAGAACACAACTTTTTTATAGCTGTTATATAATGATGAAATAGAAGGTGCGTTGCTGAAATTGTGTAATTTTGTGCCAAATTTCAGAGGATATGTCAGCTGTTTCTGCAATAGAATTGATGGCGCCGGCCGGTAGCTATGAGGCCATGGTGGCCGCGATAAACGCCGGCGCTAATTCCGTTTATTTCGGTATCGAACAATACAACATGCGCGCACGCGCTACGATGAATTTTACGTTCGAAGATCTGGAGAAAATTGCCGCCATGTGCAGCGAAAAAAGTGTGCGCAGCTATCTCACGCTGAATACCATCGTGTACGACCACGATTTGTCTGCCATCAAAACGATTCTGAATGAAGCCAAACGCGTCGGTATCACCGCCGTGATTGCCAGCGACCAGGCTGTGATTGCATATGCCAGAAGCATTCAGCTGGAAGTGCATATCTCCACGCAGGTGAATGTCACCAATATCGAAACAGTCAGATTTTATTCACTATTTGCCGATACTATTGTATTGTCAAGAGAACTCAGCCTGATTCAGGTGAAAAAAATTACCGATCAGATTAAGAAGGAAAATATCTGTGGACCATCCGGTCGCCTGATAGAAATAGAGATTTTTGTACATGGTGCCTTGTGTATGGCCGTTTCCGGCAAATGCTACCTGAGTCTGCATACACAAAATGCTTCGGCCAATCGCGGCGCATGCGTGCAGAATTGCCGACGCACTTACACGGTGATTGACAATGAAGATGGCCACGAACTCGCTATCGATAATGAATACATCATGTCCGCAAAGGATTTGTGTACCATCGACTTTCTCGATCAGGTGCTGGACGCAGGCGTGAAGGTGCTCAAGATTGAAGGCAGAGGCAAAGGTGCTGATTATGTGAAAACCACAGTAGAGTGCTATCGCGAAGCAATTGACAGCTATGAGAATGGTACTTACACCAAAGAAAAAGTGCAGGACTGGTTGGCTCGCCTGGAACGGGTGTACAACAGAGGCTTCTGGAGCGGATATTATCTGGGGCAGGAACTCGGAGAATGGAATGATACCGCGGGTTCCAAGGCCACCACGCGCAAGCTGTATCTAGGCAAAGGACATCATTATTACGATAAAATCAAAGTGGCTGAATTCAAACTGGAGTCTTACAGTCTCGCAGTGGGAGATAATGTACTCATCACCGGCCCGACTACCGGCGTGGTGGAAACAACGGTTTTGGAACTGCACACTGCGGAAGGCGCAGTGACGGAAGCCCGCAAAGGGGATTTGTGCGCCTTCAAACTCGATGTAGCCATTCGTCCCAGCGACAAACTCTATAAGATTATAGAAGAATTAGCATGATTACTATTATTCAGCAAAGAGCAAAATGTATCGGGTGCAACTACTGCGTGGAGCTCGCACCTGCCCGCTGGCGTATGTCCAGGAAGGACGGAAAGAGCGTTTTGCTGGGCGCCACCGATAAAAAAGGCTTCTGGTCCGTGAAGGTGAGAGAGGATGAACTGGAAGAAAATCTGCGTGCAGCCAAGGCTTGTCCTGTGCATATTATACAGGTAGTCGAGTAGAAATGCTCCGAATCGTGTCAAAATCCCATTAGTTACTAAAATTCGTCTCGTTGAGCGTTTAATTGCAAAGCAGATAATAGTCTTTTTGTAGGATACACGTTATCAGCCTTTTCTGATATGTCATGTAAAACTGTTGCATTTTATTGGAAAGCAAATTTAGTGTGTTAATTCTTATTCAATCAAACGCAACAATTCGTTAAAGTGGTGTTGGTATTCCAGTAAACACTGGGGTTTTGGAGTATTTAGGAGTTGTGAGTAGGATAAAAAGGTGGTATTAGATTTTGCGGAAGGCGGAAGAATTAGTACCTTTGCGCTCCGCCGCGGATAAAGCGATAAAAAGTGGACTTGAGGCGG
>ENA-UPTA01002054-UPTA01002054.1-activated-sludge-metagenome-genome-assembly--contig:-NODE-2054-length-21360-cov-6.215114_pt1 | contig 21360 bp, 16 predicted proteins | sample MGYA00238184_ERZ773361 | MGnify/ENA primary metagenome ERZ773361 (study PRJEB29100, sample SAMN05720205) | activated sludge metagenome | isolation source: anaerobic digester from wastewater... | reverse complement strand
TACTACCTTATCAGGGTCACATTTCCTTTGTGGTTGTAATGGTCCTGATTTAAGCAGGTAGCTTCAAAAAAGAAAACATACACATCGGGTGGCAATATTTTACCTTTATAAGTACCATCCCAACCCTGATCGTTGATATTATCGGACGCATAAACAACTTCGCCCCAACGGTCGAAAACAGCAAAATACATGTCGGTAATCAGGTGCAGTGGCGCATAGGGTTTAAAGTAATCATTTTCACCATCACCATTGGGAGTGAAAGCCGTGGGAATATAAATAAACGGGTCGGAACAGATTATATCGCTTACACGTATCCGCACAGTATCGGTATTTGTACAGCCGTCTTCATCGGTCATAACAACAGTGTACAATATCTCGTTTTCAGGAGTGGTGGTTGTATGCTGACTGGTTACCGACGCAAGATACAACGGAGGGCTCCACAAATATGAACTTCCGTCAGGTCCAATTGCATGCAATAAAGTGCTTTCGCCACGGTAAATAAAATAAGCATCGGCATATACATCAAGCGGCGGAATATAGTCTTCGTTTACAATCGAGTACGAAGCTGAGATTGCACAACCGTTATTATCGGTAACAGTTACCTGGTAAAACCCTTCACATAACTGTTGTGCATTTGATGCGTTGGTTCCGTTCGACCAGTTATAATCATATCCGGGTGTTCCTCCTGTAACATCGAGCATAACAGAGCCATTGCAATTACCCGTACAACGCATATTTTCGGGAATCCCTGCAAGTACTAAGGGAGTTGGTTGTGTAATTTCCACTTCAGAAGTATCGCTACAGTTATGTGCATCTGTAACTGTAACCGAGTAGCTGCCGGCTGAAATTTCGCTGACCACATTGGTATTGTCACCGGTTGACCAATGTATCAGATAAGGTGATGTCCCACCATTAATTTCAATCTGAACACTTCCGGTTTGCCCATGACAAAGAATGGGTTCAAAGATTCCGGCCAGGCCAATAAGTTCGTCGGGTTGCACAATGAATGCGTATTTATGGATTACACAATTTTCGGAATCGATTACCGAGACAATATACGGTCCGCTGCACAGATTGTTAATCGTGCTGCCTTGCATGCCATTTGACCACATATAGGTAAATGGTGGAGTCCCCGATGTCCCCAAGGCTGTTAGCGACCCATCGCACATGCCAAAACATGATATATCGCTAAGGGTTTGAATTTCAGCTGCAATACCACCTGGAGGCAACATAGTAACAGTAATTACCGTGTCGCATCCGTTTTGGTCAGTTACCGTTACCGAGTTGTCACCTGTGAGTAGTTGGGAATTTGTGGGATTGCTTCCACCGAATTGCCATTGATAAGAATATGGGGGCGTCCCTCCTGAAGGGGTAACCGAAGCGCTCCCGTAACCGACTCCATCGCATTCCGGTTGAATAATATCAGTGAATCCGGCAACCAGCAAAGGGGGTTGATTTATTGTAACAGTTTGTGTGGCAGTGCACTGCAGGTTGTCGGTAACAGTTACTGTGTAAGAACCTGAACAGAGACTATCATTAATATTGCCTGATGTTTGATTACTCCAGAAATAGGTGTACGGAGGTATTCCTGTTGCTGAGACTGTTGCGGTTCCCGTGCATTCACCGAAACAAAGTATATCCTCTGTAACAGCAGCAGCGAAAGTGATATTGTTTATGGTAACCGGCACTTGCGATGTTGTGGTACAACCAATCTGATTAGTCACGGTTACAGTGTAAGTAGTGTTTACAGTGGGGGCTACAACAGGGTTAGCAGAATTGTCCCCACTTACAATGGATGTTGTTGGTTCCCAGTGATAACTCAGAATATCGGAAGGGTTATTATTTACAATATGCAATCCTGTCTGGCCGCCTGCGCATACAATAGCTCCTGACGTTATCGTGTAATTGAACTGGTGTACCTGAACAATGATTTGTTCTGTCAAGGTTGTATTACATTCCGGCTCCTGAGCCCGCACATAGTATATTGTTGTGGTTTGTGGACTAGCAATAATGGTATTTCCAACGCCAATTACGGGGTTGAAACTTGGTGAAGTCGACCAAGTGAGTGAAATATTTTCATAACTGCTCGATGCATGAAGGGTAACGGTTCCTCCCGGACATATCAGTGTGTCGGAAGATGCGAAAAGATCGATAGGTGGCTGGTTGATAGTGACTGCCTGATACACCGTGTCGTTACAAAGGCCATCAATTACCAAAATATAAGTGATATTCTGAACGGGGCTAGCAACCGGATTTTGCACTGTTGCGCTGGTGAGCCACATTGGGTTAAGCCAATGAAAACTAGCATCACCATAGTTACCCTCAGGTCCGATAACGACTTGTTCACCGGGGCAAATTACAATATCAGGCAAGGTATCAACTCCTGCGTCCATAACAAAAATCTCCCTTATAAGGGTATCGGCAAAATTGCACGACAGCGGATCACTTACAACGAGCATTACCTGATAGGTACCGCCTTCGGTGTAGGTATGGGTTGGGTTGAGAGCACTGCTGGTGCCTCCGTCTCCAAAAAACCACTGGTAAACACTTCCCTGACTGTTGTTGTTGAAATGTACAGTATAAGGAGAGCATCCCGCAGGAACAGGGTCGAAGTTGGCAATTGCAAGGTTTTCGATGATTTGAATTTTAAATGCTGCATTATTGCAGTTATTGTAGTTGACGCCATCACCATTCGATTCACTCCAAACTCCCGGTGATGTTGGAAATTCCTGACACCCTCCGCAGCTCGCACAAACCGACTCAATAATATTACCCTTTTTGTCGAAACGCGATGTTCCACCATCAACATGATCATGCCCTGAGTATCCGCAACCATCGTAATGCACCTCTCCGAAGAAAGTGGCATATTCCAAACTGCTTGCATCTTCAGAGAGTACCATGATATAAAAGTCCTGACCATCGGTATTCGATTGAATGGCATCTGCAGTTATATCCATTCCTTTTGTACCAAACACATCGGTCCATGCGTAGTATTGCCCGGCAGAGTTGTAATAATTGTAAGGCCATATTCTGCCCCATCCGGCAAGGTAAATACGGTTACAAATATCAACGGCAAATGCGGTTATCGATATATTGGGCTGTCCACTACCCGTTCCAAAAACGGTTGACCACTGGATTGCAGAAAGATTGGGTTGAAATTTTGCAATAAACTGACCACTGTTTGGTTCATTGTAGGATGCATTAAAAATAAGGGTGGAGCCGGTAGCTTTTGTCTGGCCGCAGATAAAGGGGTTATTGCTGTCATCGGTCCTGACGAAATAGGCCTGATCGTACTGATTGCTTCCAAAGTAGCTGGATGCAAGAAGCTGGTTACCGTCGGCATTAATTTCGGCAACAAAGCCATCGGTTGTTCCACCCTGAAAGCTTGTTTTATAGGCACCGAAAGTAGTGGGAAAGTTGGTTGATACTGTTCCCCCTGCAACATAAATGTTGTCGTCAGACCTAATGTCAAGAGAGTAGATTGCATCGTCCTCAGAACCTCCGAGATAAGAGCTCCAAATGAGCTGCGACAGGTTTCCTTTTAGCTTAAATACAATACCGTCCTGTTTTCCGCCAGAGCTTGTCTGAAACCCATTATTTATTCCCTGAGGGAAATTCATGGAAAATGTATTTGTGGCAACGTAAATATCACCTTTGCTGTCGCAGATAACTTCACCACGCGCACCATCGGCATAGTTAAAATACAGTGAGTCGTTACCATGCATCATTGTCCAATTAATATTGTACACCGGATTGTTTTGTGCGTAATATTGTTTAAAATTCAGTCCATCATTACCACTTCCTCCTACATAAGTGCTTCCCATGAGAGAGGATCCGGTGCTGCTGAATTTTGCAACATAAATGTCAACGCCGTTTGAAAAGGCTACTACGTTATCATATACTACACTGTCGCCGCCGTTGAAAGTGTTGTCGTAGGCTCCGGCAGTTGTCGGGAAATCGGGGGAGCCTGTAGTCCCCATTACCACAAGATCGTTTTCTTCCGTGACCACAAGACTGTGTGGCATTTCCTGCCCGCCTGAGCCGCCCAAATAAGTCGCAAATAGGCGCTGTGTGCCGTTTTCGTTATATTTAATTATCCCTACATCACAACCCAAAGCGTAATAAGTGGAATTGGGAATAGGAGGTGTGCCCCCTGCAAAATTAACCTGATATGCTCCCAGTGTGGTTGGGTAACCCACATCGAATACAATTCCACCTGAATACACATTATCGCTGAAATCCCATGTGGCCGTAAACCCCCAGTTATCGCCCGTGCTCCCTGTGTAGGTGCTAAAAACAAGTGATGGGTCAACTACCAGAGTCCGCTCTGTATCGTAGCCCCGGTCAAGTTTGTAGTTTACCCTGTTTTTTTTTATATTATAAATACATGGTATGGCAACCTGTTCGCCTTCAATTATCTGATATACCAAAGGCTGCAACTCAACCACATCGTTTACCGTAGTAGTCACAACCAGGTTATTATTGTTTATTGTAAGACTTCCCGCACCTTCATACTCCAGCACAATGTCGTCGACATCGCCATTGGGGTGCACAATGAAATCATATTTCAGGCCTTTGTCTGTGATATAAAGTTTTAAATCGATGTTATCATACAGATTATGATACAAAATCTCCTGATATTGCTTTACATTTCCAGCCCATCGCGAAGGGTCATTCCCAATATAATAATTCAGGTAATCGCTTGAAGGAAGAGAGCTCTCAACTTTAACATCGTTGTTTGCACCGATAAATGTCACACGATAGGCATGCCCGTCTATTGTCTCTTGATGATTCTCCTCGGTAGCTCCATGATGAGCAAATGAATGGTCGTGTTCTTCGCGATTGATGAAGTTAAAAGTAATGCAGTCTTTTTCGAGAAACATCGATCCATTCGATAATTTCATCTTATAAAGAATATGTGGTTCCCACTGATTTTTATTTTCGATAAAACGTAGTTGCCCAAACGAAAGGGCAGGTATCCCGAAAATAATTAGTGCAATTATTAGATTTCTCGTCATGTTGATTACAGAAACAAATCACTAAAATTAGTTTGTCAATTTACAAAAATCAAAGGGAAAAAACAAATAAATTATAAAATGCTAAAGGATGAGGGAATTAATTGTTTTGATAAAATATCTACTTAAGCCTGCTACGATTTTTTCTTAATTTAAGCGACCATGCTACACCGGTAATAACTGACAAGAACAGGGCAACGGGGTAGCTGTATTGAAGCGGAATATTAAATCCGCCTGTTTTAAAAGGTGCACAAAGCAAGTATGTAAAACAAACAAAGCTGAGAAACAACGCCGGGACTGAAATAATCCAATGAAATTTTCTTTTCATTGCCAGATACATTGCCGCTGTCCATAGCACAATTGCAGCCAGTATTTGATTTGAGATGCCCACAAAGTTCCAGACTACTGCAAATTGTTTATTGAATGCAAATGTGAGCAGGAATCCTAATGCAAATAACGGTACGCTCACAACAAGTCGTTTATTAATTGAAGTCTGGCTGAAATTAAACATATCGGCAATTGTGAGTCTGGCGCTGCGAAAAGCGGTGTCTCCGGTTGTAATAGGGCATGCAATAACACCAAGAATAGCTAATATAGCGCCAAATTTGCCCAGCCAAGTAACTGAAATTTCATGCACTATCCACGCCGGGTTGTGACTAGCCAGCGTTGTGTTTAAATCAGTTGCTGTACCGAAATAATTCATCGCTGCGGTAGCCCAGATAATTGTAACTATACCTTCCGCAATCATGGCGCCATAGAATGCTATGCGGCCATGTTTTTCATTTTTTAAGCACCGTGCCATCATCGGTGACTGCGTAGCATGAAATCCTGAAATAGCACCACACGAAATCACGATAAACATCATCGGGAAAATAAAGGTTGTCGTCTTCTGGGCATGATGATTAACCATACCTGCAGCAGACAATTCTGTCATGGGCATGCTCCCGTTTGTGGCTTTAATAATGATTACCCCACCTATAAGTACTGCCATAACCAGAAGAAGAATTCCGAAGAATGGGTATATTTTCCCGATGATTTTGTCGATTGGAAGTAATGTGGCAAGAATATAATAAACGAAAATAACGAAAAGCCATATTTGATAACCGCCACCGGTTAACGATTCGAGTAACCCAGCAGGACCACTGACAAATGCAACTCCAACAAAAATCAGTAGAAATAGAGTGAAAACCCTGAGAAAATTTTTCGCGCCCTTTCCAAGATATGCGCTTACGAGCTCTGGTAAACTGGCTCCGTTGTGACGTATCGAAAGCATTCCGGAAAAATAATCGTGCACAGCACCCATGAAAATACAGCCCAGCACAATCCAAATATATGCTGCTGGTCCGAAAGCTGCCCCGAGAATTGCTCCGAAAATGGGACCCAGGCCGGCTATATTTAAAAACTGAATTACAAATATTTTCCATGTAGGCATTGGTATATAATCAACCCCGTCATTTAATTCTAGGGCAGGGGTTACTCTGTTTTTTTCGATACCAAAGAATCGGTCGATAAAACGCCCATACAGAAAATATCCTGCTATCAGAGCTACAATACTTCCAATGAATGTCACCATTGCTCAAGGGAAATTAAAGCACTAAAATAATCGAATTTGAGTTTGATTATTATGATTTCTGTTATGTTTAGCGATGAATGCTACTAGAAACGTAAATGTTTTACCGATTGGTTCTCATTTTTTATCATTTCAAGTGCGTTGATGCCGATTTGTACATGGTCTTTAACATAGCGCAGCGTAACTTCCCTGTCGCTCTCAGATGTTTTTATTCCGGTCGAAATCATGGGCTGATCCGATACCAGCAAGAGTGCTCCGGTGGGTATTTCATTATCGAACCCAACAATAAAAATCGTTGCAGTTTCCATATCAATGGCCATGGCTCTGGTTTTCTGAAGGTATTTTTTAAAACGCTCATCGTATTCCCATACTCGTTTATTTGTAGTAAGCACAGTCCCCGTCCAGTAATCTTTACCAAAATCACGTATTGCCGATGAAACAGCCCGTTGAAGCATGAATGCAGGGAGGGCAGGAACTTCAGCCGGCAGGTAGTCGTTCGAAGTACCTTCTCCACGAATAGCTGCAATGGGTAATATCAAATCACCCAATTCATTTTTCTTCTTTAGTCCACCGCATTTGCCGAGAAAAAGTACTGCTTTGGGGTGAATAGCACTTAATAAATCAAGAACTGTAGCCGCATTTGGACTTCCCATCCCGAAATTGATTATCGTGATGTCGTCGCTTGTGGCACTGGGCATATTTTTATTTAACCCTTCAACAGGCACATTACAAAGTTCAGCAAATAGCTCAACATAGAGTTGAAAATTTGTGAGCAAGATATGTTTACCTAAACTGTCGAGAGGCTTTCCGGTATAACGGGGTAGCCAGTTTTCTACGATTTCCTGTTTCGTTTTCATTGCCATGTAATTTGAGCAAATGTAATAAATTGTTGTAAATAATTTGCCATCGCAGATGATTTGCCTCCATTCGGAATGAAATCGTATCCGGAAGAAATGCTGAAAGAATTCCTACTGATTGTCGTAATACGGTATTAAAATGCACATTTTTACTCCTGTTGACTTGAACGTAATATTCAAATCCTGTTGATGAGTTGGCACTGTAGTTGGGTTTAAATACTGGTCGACTGGGTGCATGTTACGATTCATGTCGAAACCAAGAAATTTGTTGGGAGCAATGCTGATATAGGGTTGCAGCCAGATGTAACCACCATAGGGTGAGTATCGTAGGAAAAAAGTGAATGTCATGACCCCTGACTCATTCTTTGCCAGATTTCCCGACCATTTGTCGTTGTTGATATAGTCGGCTTTGGTCTTTGTTTTCACCGAAAAAACTCCAACATTCATACCGATTCCTGCTGCAAAGTAATTGTATTCCTTTAGCCCGGTGCAAATACCGATATTAATATCAAATGTTCTTAGCCTTGCCCGTAGTTGTTTTTCCACCCAAAATCCCGAATCGTACATACCAGAGCTAACAGTTTGGGTAGCCCCTGTATATCCGATTTCTGCAAATAATGGCTCGTAAGCGGTGCCAATTGCACAAGTAAAACCGTCCATATAATAGAAATGTTCCATGGTCTCCTGAAGATTAGGGTGCTCCCAGTTGTAGTAATCCACCACCAGATTCAGATTGTCCATTTTTAAAGGACAATTGGCGTTATAACCTGCAATAACATAGTACTGAGCGCGAAGCACTGAAGCTGATAATGTTAGGATGATTGCTGTGAGCATTGCCGACCGGAGAAGTATTGCAATGATATTTTTACTCATTTCGACTTTTATTAATGGAGGTTTTATCCGTTAAAAAAAACATTTAAAAGTAGCAAAAATTATGCTAATATTATGTGGTTTGTGTTAGCAAAATAACAACGCATTTAACGAAACAAGTTGTATTTTTGAAACTCCTTAATAAAAGCCTGTGAGAAAGAAGTTGTTTATGTTATATGGGGCGGTTTCGTTGTTGGCGGGATGCATTCTGTGGTATGTGTTTTGTCTTCCTGAACCTCTTTTCAGCGATCCGGTGAGTATTGTGTTGCTCGATAACAGAAACGAGATTCTTGGAGCTCAAATTGCCAGTGACCAACAATGGCGTTTTCCATACAAAAATGATGTTCCTGAAAAATACCGGAAATGCTTGATTTGTTTCGAGGATAAACGCTTTTACAGCCACGCGGGATTCGATCCTATTGCTTTTGTCAGGGCAATGGTTCAGAATGTTTCGACCGGTGAGAAGAAAAGTGGCGGCAGCACTATTACCATGCAGGTAATCAGGTTGCAGCGCAAAGGCAAAGTTAGGAGTGTTGGAGAGAAGATCATCGAGACTATCATGGCAACGCGGTTGGAGCTGGGTTACTCAAAAGATGAAATACTTGCACTGTATGCATCGAATGCACCGTTTGGCGGGAATATTGTTGGGCTCGATGCCGCTTCGTGGAGATATTTCGGGAGAACCCCCGACAAACTTTCGTGGGCAGAGTCGGCTATGCTTGCTGTACTGCCCAACAGCCCTTCACTCATCCACACGGGTAAAAACCGAGAATTACTCAAGCTCAAACGCAACCGTTTGCTGAAAAAACTATATCTGAACCACGAAATCGATAGCCTTACCTATGTGCTTGCACTCGATGAGGATATCCCTGCTCACCCGTATCCATACCCAATGCATGCACGGCACCTTGTTGGGAGAGCAAATTCCGAAATACCCAATTCAAGAAGGCTTGGCCCGATGATTACAACTATTAATAAAGAAATTCAGGAAAAGGTACTTGCAATTGCTACGACCCATCAAAGAAGCCTGGCTCATAACGAAATTCAGAACCTCGCTGTACTTGTTCTTGATACGGAAACCGGAAAAACACTGGCCTATGTGGGAAATGTTACCGATACTACGAATTATACCGGAAGTCCATGGGTAGATATGATTACAGCCAACCGGAGCAGCGGTAGCATTCTGAAGCCTTTTTTGTATGCCGCTATGCTTAGCGCGGGGGAATTACTGCCACACTCTTTGGTCCCCGATATTCCAACACGAATAGGAGGCTTTGCTCCAGAAAACTTCAGCCAGCAATATACGGGTGCGATGCCTGCCGACATGGCGCTTGCACGTTCGCTGAACATCCCGGCGGTTTTAATGCTGAAAGATTATGGTGTGGCGCGATTTAAATATGTGTTGCAAGATATTGGTCTTACTACCATTAATCGTAGTGCCGACAATTATGGGTTATCGCTTATTTTAGGCGGGGCAGAGGCAAAACTTTGGGATTTGTGTGGGGTATACGCATCTATGGCAAGGTCTCTTTTGCATTATACCCGTTATAACAGCCGGTATTTTCCCGAAGATTGGCACCCTGCTTATTATTTGGCATCCGATGAAAAACAATTTGCCTGCGATTATAAATCGGGTTCAAACAGTAGGCTCCTGAGCGCATCGGCAATTTGGTATACCTTCGAAGCCATGTTGAATGTGGAACGACCCGAAGACGAAGGTATGTGGCAGTATTTCGATTCGAGGCAGCAAATAGCATGGAAAACCGGTACCAGTTTTGGTTTTCGCGATGCATGGGCAGTAGGTGTTACCCCTCGCTATGTGGTGGGTGTTTGGGTAGGAAATGCAGGTGGAAACGGGCGACCCGGAATCATTGGTGTACAGGTTGCAGCCCCCGTGATGTTCGACGTTTTCAGATCGTTGGCTGCTTATGACAACTGGTTTGCACCGCCTTACGACGATATGGTGCAGGTTGCCGTATGTAAGAAAAGCGGCTACCTTGCTTCGATGTACTGCTCCGAGACAGACACGTGCTGGATACCTGCCATTGGAACCCGGTTTTCGGTTTGTCCGTACGATAAGTTCGTCTACCTCGATAAAAGCGGTACCTACAGGGTTTTTGCCAATTGCTACCCTACTACCGATATGCAGCAGACTTCATGGTTTGTTTTACCTCCCACTATGGAGTGGTATTACCGCAATACCCATCCCGACTACAAACCTTTGCCGCCGCTGCTGCCCGCATGCGACGAAACCGGAGCTCAGAGCGAAGAAATTATGGAAGTAGTGTATCCAACCAATCTTTCACAGATTTATATTCCCCGCACAATGAGCGGTGAAAAAGGCCGCACAGTATTCGAAGTAACCCACCGCAACCCGGATGCAATTATCTACTGGCATATCGATGATGCATATCAGGGATCAACTACCGAACCGCATAAGATGGCACTTTACATTCAGGCCGGAAAGCATACCCTAACGTTAGTTGACGATCAGGGTAATAAAATTTCCCGAAAATTTACCATATTGGGTGAAAGACCATAGCTATTCAATTGCAATAATTAGCAATGCAGGGAAATAATGATTCCTTTTAATGCGTAATGGTATTTTTATATTCTTTACTACAATAGAAACCTGTAAATTCAAAATGGGGATTAAACATTGGTTCTAGAAATTCCCCAAACATTATTTCTAATGATTTATTATATTTGCTTTTTATAAAAACAGTTTCATCATGAAAACAAATATTACATTGGCCATTATTTCTATTTTGTTGATATCGTTTGTTATGGCACCTGTATCCTTTGCGCAAATAAATGTTAAAGGATATGTAAAGGAAAAAACCCGTGAAAAAGCCAATGAAGCCGTAAAAGAAGGATTTGGCAATATTTTTAATGCAGATGAGAATGATGACGGGAACACCAGTGAAGAGGTGAACGATACTGAAAGTGTACCGGTAGGTGAGATTGAGGATGTGCCGAGCGACGCTGAAAATGTTGATAATGAAGACAAATCTATGCCAGATGACAAGCCCAAAATGGAAAGTTACACCCAATACGACTTTGTGCCCGGCGATAAGATTTTGTTTTTCGAGGACTTCTCACAGGATGCTATAGGCGACTTTCCGGCTTTGTGGACTTCGAACAGCAGCGGCGAAGTAAAAACAACCAACATTGCTCCAGGTAAATGGCTTCACATGAATGGCGAGGATGCAACCTACTGCTATAGCAAAGAAATTGAATTTCCGGATAATTTCATTATAGAATTCGATATCATTCCCGATGCAGAATATTACGATGGCATTACATTAACTTTGTATCAAGTCGATAAGAACGATGTCCGCGAAGTTGAAGACGGCTTATATCCGGGTTTGCAGGGTCTTCATCTCAAGATTGGACCTGAAAGGTGGAATACGATAGGCTATGGCGTTGATGCCGAGGGCAACAGCAGAGATTGGTTAGAAGGTTCTGCTACTAAAAATCCTGTTGTAAAAGAAACGGTAAACCACGTTATAATTTGGATACAGAAACGTCGTGTCAGAATCTACCATATGGGTACGAAAGTGTTGGACGTTCCCACGAATATTTATCCAGAGGCCAGATTCGACCGCTTTCGTTTTATTGCATGGGATAGTCATAGCTATCCCTACATTAGCAATGTTAAAATTACAACCGCTGCTCCCGATATGAGAAGCAAGCTTTTAACCGAAGGTAAGCTTATTTCGTATGGCATTTATTTCGATAGTGGCAAAGATCAGGTTAAGCCGGAATCTTATGGTTCATTGATGGGAATTGCCAATGTGCTTACCGAAAACCCTGATGTTACAATCATGATTGTGGGCCATACCGATAATGATGGCGAAGATGCAATGAATCTTGATTTATCGAAACGACGTGCCGCAAGTGTAAAAACCTATTTGGTTACAAAGTTTAACATTGCTGCCGATCGAATCCAGACAGATGGCAAAGGCGAGTCGCAATCATTGGTCCCGAATACGGGTGCTGAGAATAAAGCCAAAAACCGCAGGGTTGAATTCATCAAGCTCTAAATCATAACAGTTTTCCGAGACCTGCTAAGTTGGATTTTACTGCCATGCTTAATATTTATATTTACACTAAAATAGCATCACATCGTAATGCCCATCCCGAAAAGCTCGCGAAGGCGTGATTGGCGGTTTTTGGGTACCCGAAGACCTCTCCCCGCAACCTGTTTTGAGTGAATTGATGCCTTATTGATTGGTTCTGATAATTTTCTTTTCAATCATAGTTATTCTATTTGGATAGCCCGCAGATAGTACATGATGTTAATATACATCTTAATTGCTTCAAAGTAGCGTTTATACAGCCACATCGGTATGTTTTGTGTAGCTTTATGCATAGTTTTGGTGTATACTATTTCATGCTAAAAATAGAGAATATTTGTAAAAAATCAAAATATTACAATGGTTAAAACATCAAACAGAGAATGTATCTTGGTAACATTTTTAGTTATTATGCGAAACACTCCTGTCATTTGTACCGCAACCCTGCGTGGCGATTCCGCTTACAACTTGTTGTAAATGAAATTGGTCATTTTGGTGTAGAGATGCATGCGGGCGTTGCCGCCATAAATGCTGTGATCGAGGTTCGGATAATACATCGTTTCGAATTGCTTGTCCGAATCGATAAGCTTCTGTACCAGCTCCACCGAATTCTGGAAATGAACATTGTCGTCGGCAGTGCCGTGAACCAGCAGAAATGAGCCCTTCAGTTCCGAAGTATGATTGATGGGGGAGTTGTCGTCGTAGCCCGAGGCATTGTTCTGCGGCAAACCGTTATATCTTTCGGTGTACACCGAATCGTAATACCGCCAGTTGGTAACCGGAGCAACGGCAATACCCGCTTTAAAATAATCAGCGCCAATGGTCATGCACAGTGCAGTCATATACCCACCATAGCTCCAGCCAAAAATCCCAATCCTGCTTTTATCGACATACTTCTGGGCTCCAAGGTATTTCGCTGCTTCAATCTGGTCGATCACCTCGTACTTTCCGAGCTGACCGTAGGTAACCTGGCGGAAATCTTTACCACGCGCACCGGTTCCGCGGTTATCAACCGAAACAACTATGTATCCCTGTTGGGCAAGCATCTGCCACCAGGCAAGGTTATAATCCCAGTCGTTGGTTACTGTCTGAATGCCGGGGCCACCATACACATAAAAAAGCACCGGATATTTCTTGCTGGCTTTAAAATTGGCGGGTTTAATCATCCACCCATTCAGCTCAACTCCTTCCGAAGTGGTAAATGTGAAAAATTTCTTTTCGGAGAAACAGTATTTATCTTTTATATCCTGTCGTAAGGCATTGTTGTTCTCTATTTCGCGTATCAGCTCTCCCTCCGAATTGTTCAATGTTACTATATAAGGGGTGTTGGCATCGCTGTAGGTATTGATGAAATATGCAAAACTGGAGCTGAATTCAGCTTCGTTGGTACCGGTAGCAGCGCTGAGTAGCTTTTTACCGCTGCCGTCGAGGTTGACCGAATAGATGCTGCGGTTGATGGGTGAAGATTCACACGATTGATAATACACTTTGCCGGCATTGTTGTCGCAGCCGTACAGTGTCGTCATTTCCCAGTTCCCTTTGGTTACCTGATTTATCAGTTTTCCGTTGTTGCTGTAAAGGTACAGGTGGCGGTAGCCGTCCGATTCATGCGAGAACAGGAAGCGCTGCCCGTCTTCGAGAAAAGTAAGATCATCGTTTATTTCGATGTATTTTTTTTCGGTATAAGTCAGTACATCTTCGGTGTTTCCGCTGAGTGCATCGCCGAAAATTATTGTTAGCTCATTTTGCAGGCGGTTCAGATGTACGATCGCCAGTGTGTTTTCGGTATTTGTCCATTTGATGCGTGGAATGTAGTCGTCCTCTCTGCCGGGGATGTCCATTTTCACTGTGAGCCCCGATTTAAACTGGTAAACATACACATCAACCTTTGAGTTTTCTTCACCGGCTTTCGGATATTTATACTCATAATTGCTGGGATACAATCCATCGAATAGCTGAATGGAATATTGTTTTACATTCGATTCGTCGGTTTTAAGAAATGCCAGATAATTTCCGTCGGGCGACCATTCGTATGCCTTGCTGAACGAAAATTCTTCTTCGTACACCCAGTCGGGAGCGCCGTTAATGATGTGGTTCCATTCGCCGTCGGTGGTGATGCTTTGTTCAATGCCGGTTGCCAGATCAACAACGTAAATGTTGTTGTTTCTCACAAAAGATATTTTGCTGCCATCGGGCGAGAAACATGCAAGTTGCTGGGAACCTTCTTCCGAAAGGGGCTTCAGTGTTTTTTCTTTCAAGTCGTAAATGTAGTAATCTGCTTTGAATGAATGCCGGTAAATCGGGTCGTAATTGGTGCTGATCAGCATCATAGTTTCATCGTGATTGAACTGGTAATCGAAAATCCAGGGAATTTTCACATCTTTAAAGTCTTTGGCTTTAAACAGATTCTCAACCATCTCTCCTGTTTTGTACGAATATTTGCTGATGGTATTGCGACCCATATTCAGGGTGGTGTAATGTTCTCCGTCGTTCATCGACACAATGCCATCCACGGTGTTTGGGTAGAATGTACCGGCACCGTAAATGTCTTTTAAGGTGATTTGGGTTTGTGAAAAAACTCCTAAAATGCTGAAGCATAACGCAATGAGTAATAATGTCCGTTTCATTTTGTTTCGTTTTGATTTCAAATATAACAGATTTCTAGTTAACATTTGTTAAAATAGATTTAAACCTTGCACCGGATTGCTGTGTAATTAATTTTTTTCACCCTTGGTTAATCGCTTTGTCACCCTGAGTTAATCGAAGGGTGATGTCCGAAGTCGCATTCCAGCATTCCCCTGTCTATGCTTCGATTAACTCAGCATGACACCCGAACTCCGAACCCTGCTCAGAGTTTATTCGAGATTTTGTGCCCCAGATAGGTTTCATATTGCCCGCAACCGAGTCCTCCGTTCATATAGCTCGACCACACACTGTCGCTCCAGAGCCTGCAGCCGTAATGATATTCATAGAAATAACCGTCAGCATCAAGGTATATTTCCCTTCCCATCAGCAGCAGGCTGGAGTCGGATTCACCATAGGTAACGCTGATTATGGTGTCGTATTCATTGGAATAGGGCTCCCAGCATGTTCCATAACTGTTTATTGCTACATGCACCTGATACTTACCAATGTATGGGTTGCGGAAATCATTGATGTGGCAATCACATGAGCTTAGAAAAATCAGTGCCATAAATCCTGAAAGAAACATTATTGTATCGGTATAATGCTTCACTGAAAACCAAAATTTGCTGCGTTTCATACTGTCTTGTTAAAATGCAATATACGCATAAGAATCAATCAAATCTACAAAATTGATTCGTAGTTTCTGAAAACTTGAAGTATTATCTTATCAATTTCCGGTTGTGAGGTGTTCTGCTTTTAGTTTTTTTACCTGCCAGCGCAGCACGATAAAACTCAACAGCGAAGAAAGGAAATCAGAAACGGGAATGCTAAGCCAAACACCTTTTAGTCCCCAGAAATGGGGTAAAATCAGCAGAATGGGTATGAAAAACAAGACCTGTCGTGTGAGCGCAAGAAAAATCGAGAATTTTGCCTTGCCAATCGATTGGAAAAAACTGGAAGTTACCACCTGAAATCCAACGATAGGAAACATCAGCATGCACAGCCGCAAGCCTTCGGTTGATAATTCGGTCAGTTGACTGTCGGTTGTAAATGCCGATGAAACCGTATGGGGAATGATTTCGGCTAATAGGAACCCGGCACATGTAACTATGGTAGCGGCAAAAACCGTAAGCTGAAAAGTTCTGAGTAAACGCGGAATTTTCTTTGCACCGAAATTATAGCCCACAATGGGCTGCATTCCCTGATTGAACCCAATAACAATCATGAAAATGAGCCCGGAAATGCTGTTGATGATGCCGAATGCCCCGATCGCAAAATCGCCGCTGTATTTGTACAGGCTGATGTTGATTATCGAAATCACCACGCTGGCGCTGATAAGCATGATAAAATTAGACATCCCGATTGAAATGACCTCTTTTACAATAGAGAACTTTAGTTTCATATACCCGGGCAGGAAGTGCAAAAAACTTTTGATCTGCGAAAAGTGAACTATCAGCACAGCCGTTCCCACCAGCTGACTCAATACGGTTGCCCATGCCGCACCCTGAATACCCCAGTGGAAAACGAAAATAAACAGGGGAGCAAGAATAATATTCGCTGCTACTGTGATGAGAGTAGTGTACATGGCTTTCCGCGGATATCCCGATGAACGCATTACGCCGTTCAAACCGAAGAACAAATGGGTAATCACGTTCCCGTACAGGATTATTCTCATGAACTCTTTGGCATAGGGTAGTGTTTCGTTGCTTGCTCCGAGGATAATGAGTATTTTATCAAGAAAGATCAGCGTAACCACTGTAACAAGAATACCCAAAATCAGATTCAGGCTTACTGCATTGCCGAGTACCTGTGTGGCTCCTTTGCGGTCGTGCTGCCCGAGGCGTATTGACACAAGGGTGCTTGCACCTACGCCCACCATGGCTCCAAATGCGGTGGTAATATTCATGAGTGGTAACGTAAGCGACAGTCCCGAAATGGCATACGCCCCGATACCCTGCCCGATAAAAATCCGGTCGATAATGTTGTAAAGCGACATGGCTGCCATGGCAATGATGGCTGGCAGGGAGTATCGGATAAGCAGTTTTCCCGGTCTTTCCGTTCCCAACTCATGAGCGTTCGGTTTATTTCCCGGGCTTTTCGACATGAATGATAATAATTACAGCCTACAAAAATAGGATATATTTCAATCAGCGATAAGGTAATGTAAGCCAATTAACATTTGCTGCAATAATATTTGTTCGCCAGGCAGGTAACCTGTTCCGGCTTGTCGAAGTACAGATTGCTTCATGTTCGTACCTCACATTCGCAATAGACGGGCTCTGTCTTCCTCTCCATCCGAATCACTCAGATAGGACTCGGATATTTTCATGCTTCCCAAAGTTTGGGGATAATTCTTATTCGAAATATACCCAAAATATTTTAAAGATTTCTGTTAACGTAAGCGCTGAATATCAAGGTAATACAATATTGAGTTTTTGAAAAGTGCCATATGGTACACGACCGTACACGACCCCTATTAATTAATATGGCCAACAAAAATCATTTTCACCCGTTTCATTTGTGTAAAACCCATTTACACCATTTTTCCGCGAAAATACTATAATTCTATTTTCTTCATGTGGAATGTGATTTTCTTCGAATTCAAGTTCTTCATATCTGAGTGTATTTTTGATGAAATAAATGGTGTCATTTCCTATGATTTCACTATTCATCAATTTGCTTTCCATTAATAAAGCAGGGTCAATTAATGAACAATTCCTTTGTGTTATCCAAAATTCCTTGTCAAGATTTTCAAAATTCAAAATTGGAATTTCAGTTACATTATTTAACAATGGTATTAATAAATACAAATTATACCCTTTAATTCCTAATCTAACATATATTGGCTCTTTCTTGAAAGATGTTTTGATTATGCAATCATAAGTGCATAAGTATTTCGATGTGTCGTAATCAGGATGTAATTTGCATATTATTAGTTTTTTACTATCAGATATGTTATTCCCGAAATAGAAATAATCTGAACTGCTCAGGTCATTGCTATCGTTGTTGAAATTACAATTGGCAAATAAGCCTATCGAAAGTATTCCCCCAATTATAAAAATTTTATTAATATATTTTACCTGCTTCATATAGTAAATTTTTAGCTATTTGATCAAGTGATTTAATAGATTTTTCAATCTCATTTTTTATAATTCCTGCCGGACTATCTTCTGGAATGTCGTCATAATCAATCGAATATCCTTTAAGAAAACTATTTTCCTCCCCATCCCAGTCACTCTCAGAGGACTCGGATATAATTGGGAATGACACTACTGCTACCCGGCACAAGAAACACAAACCAATTTATAATCACCATCTAACATTTTGAAATGAAATAATCTTGAATATTCGTCCGTCATTTCACCTACATTATCCAAATTCTTGTATTGTATTGAGACAGTAAACGATGTTGAATCACGCAAATCAACCCCCACTTCATAATCATCTATTTGTTGCGAAGAATTTAATTTATCCTTAAAATATATTAACCCAATCAAAAAATTGTCCCCGAAAATATTGTCAAAGTCAATACTAAAACTTTTCATCTCTACTAATATCCCTTTACTTTTATCAGAGAAACATTCTACCTGTAATGGAAAAACAGTTTTATTAATCAAATTCAATGTATCATTATTTTTGAAATCATTTATAAGCGCATTACAAAAATTAAGTATGTTCTCTTTCGTATTGTTTTGCGATAAGGCATTGATGTTTGTATTAATTTTATGGGAGGATATGTTATTATTTGATTTTGTGATGTAATTACATTTACTAAAGAATAACGTCATTAATACTAAAACAAAATATGATTTTCTTATCATCTTTTTTTCCTCCCCATTTGAGTTACTCGTATAGGACTCTGATATGTTCAGGCTTTTCAAATTTTAAAGATAGTTCTTATTCGAAATATACCCAAAATATTTTATTGGAATTTGTTAACATATATGCAGATTAACAACGAGTTGCAAATTTGTGTTTAAAATAAGTGCCATATGGTACAGTACCACAGATTATCAACGAGTTGCAAATTTGTGTTTAAAAAAAGTGCCATATGGTACAGTACCGACACTATCTACTACCACGTTAAAACTATTGTTGGGTAATGAACTTCTAAATATTCAATTTTAACTTTATTTGTATAAATTTTATTTTTAAAATAATTGTCTAATACTTCCTTATAATTGTTATTATTGACTAAAAATTCATTTAAAACAATTAAGAATTTAACACTAATTAGTTTTTTATTTTCAGCATTAAAATAGTAAGATTCGGTAATAGTATAAATGGTATCTGATTTAACGTCTTTTATTTCAGTATAAACGATTTGTTTTGAATCGGATAATTCATAATCATAAAATCCGTACGCTTTATTTTTAAATTCTCCTAAATCCATGCCTACAAAAAATTCATTTGAAACAAATCCCACATAGTTTTTTTTACTACTTGAGCAGGCAAAAAATAAAATGCTAATTATTATAGCACTACTGAACAACTCTTGCTTTTTCAACATTATTTCTTTTTTCTACTTGTATTTGTACTGTTTTTATCCCATTTGTATTGTTTTTCACTTCTATGATTTGGTTTATTGCATCATTATAAGATTCATTTGAAGTTTTATTCGATTGATACATTTTGGCGCGTGTAACCATTTCTGCAAAAGATTTAGTTTTGTATATTTGGTTCTTAGGAATAAACCCAAAGCATCCATATGAACCTGCTAGTTTATTTTTAGTGCCGTTATTATAATAACCACCTATATGGAACATTACCCCATTTGCTATTCCTAAGTTTTCTCTAGCATCATCAATTGGTTCCCCATTCAAATAAGTATTCATATCTTTTGTAAATGGCTCTGCTTCAAGATTTGCATTTCCTTGTCTTCTTAAAGCATAAGCCGAAAACCCAGAAGGGTAGTTTAATGGAACTGTTCCATATAAATTTTTATTTCCATCTTTTGGTTCAAATGCCCTATTAACTAAATGTGTTCCTTCTGAATTTGTACCTCTAGAATACCAAGCATCTCTAGTTACTCCAAAATGAGCAATTTCTTTACTCGGATTCTGGGCATCAATCAAGATTACATCATAAACAGGCACAGTAATTTCTGTAACACCTAATTGATCCCCATAAATATGTTGAGAGGTATATCCAATTATATTATCTGTTATTAATAATTTTGCCTCCAACCCGTCCAAATCAATTGCTATTATTGGTCTATTACTCGCATACTGGTATGCCGAAAGTTCCGGGTACTTCTCATTTAGAGGGTCCACCGAAATAAACCTTGCTATCCACGCCGCATAATACCTTGCTCCATAGTAGTAAAGACCAGTTTCTTCGTCGCGTTCTTTACCAACGTATTTATACCTTTTCAGCGATACATCAACTTCGTTTCTTCCACTGCGGTAACTTGTCGTTCCAAACGGATGGTATTCCTCGTAGCTTATTATTGCAGCGCTTGCGTCAAGCTCCAAACAAGCAGAACCAAGGTGGTTAGAATACTGATAACGTACTGTTTCAACCGGAGTTGTTAATGTTGTTCCATTTTCGACAGTTAGAGTGTCAATTATTGCAAAACAGTCACGGTCATCCATTATGTGAACGGTTTCCCGTTCTTTATCGAGGCTGTTGCTGATGTATTTGCGGTAAACTTCGTAACCGCCGCCGGAATAGCTTCCAGAATAGGGCAGGGGCGATATAGTTGGGTTGCGGTGCAAAGCCTGATTGTTAGTTTTTCAAAATTACACAATTTTAATTCTGTTACGCCGAAATCTTTCCTCTTTTTCCCTCTCCATCCGAGCCACTCGGAGAGGACTCGGATGTAACCGAATTTCATTTCCATTTAAGTAGCACCGAGTCCCGTTCCGGTGACTCGGTGCGAGAGGTGCGTAGTTTCCTATTTAAAAAGTGTTTTAATAGAAAATCTTGTTAGTGTAACAACCTCCTCTCCATCCGAGTCACTCGAAGAGGACTCTGATGTAACCGAATTCCACTAAGTAGCACCAAGTCCCGTGCTGGTGACTTGGAGCGGGGGAAGAGGAGGGGAAATTGGTATCTTTGCCGCATGGTATATTATCCAGCGTTTGCCAGAATCAATATTGCTGATCATAATTAACTGACCTGCTAATTCTACCATGTATTAAATAGGTTATAAAATCCAATATATACAAGACAACCAAGAAACCCCATTAAAACTACTATAATTTTAGTTGATCTTAATTTGCTTATAAATACCCCTATTAATGTATTAATTATCAGAATAATTATAAATACTAAAGTATAACTATGGTAAAACTGTTTTACTTGAAAGGCTGCTTCACCCGAAGTTTTATTAAAAATGAAAT
>ENA-UPTA01002052-UPTA01002052.1-activated-sludge-metagenome-genome-assembly--contig:-NODE-2052-length-21368-cov-6.185474_pt1 | contig 21368 bp, 21 predicted proteins | sample MGYA00238184_ERZ773361 | MGnify/ENA primary metagenome ERZ773361 (study PRJEB29100, sample SAMN05720205) | activated sludge metagenome | isolation source: anaerobic digester from wastewater... | reverse complement strand
TCTACTTCCATTTTCTTTCCTTTCTTTGAATCTTGTTGTCTCTCAACAAGATTAATTGTAATCCTTGTTCAGTAACACGATAGAAAAATATGTTTCAACGCCAGTTGTATCTGCATCAAATAGATTAACTGAAGCACCAGAACAGTCATACCCAGCAGCTACTGAATGTCCAGCAGGTAAATATACAGACCATGTTGACTGTGCATAACGAGAACAGTAATACGCACCAAGTAGCCATATTGCAAAACTATCTGTTCCAGATTTGTAAGGTACTAAATCGTAAGGACTACTTTGTCTTGTTCTATAAAGCAAAGGACATAAGCCCCAAGCAAATCCAAGTTCAGGGTTAAGGCGAACTGATATTTCAACTTGATACCAACCCTTAGCTGTCACTTTAAATTGATTTCCATTTATTATTTCAACATTAGGACTGGTAACGTCTTCAGTATCAAAAAAGCCGTTTTCAAATATGTTTCTTCCACTTATGGCATTTTTATTTGTTGTTGAAGTACGGGAAATTTGAGCACCTGCTGTTGATGATGGAAGCAGTTGCGCCCCGATTGTTGTTGTTGGCAGTCTAGTTACATCTACTGTGCCAAATTTAATTTTTGAACCATCAAGTGCCGCAATGTAATTCGCTGCAACAGAACCAGCATTGATTTTAGACCCAGAAAGATCATTGATTTTCGCAATCGTAATTGCATTGTCAGCAACACGATCAATGGGAAGCGTTCCGGTAGTTAGCTTTCCAGCGTCTACTCCGCTAGCAATTTTTGTATTGGTTACCGCGCCATCAGCAACCCTAGCAATAGGAAGCGTACCAGCAGTAAGTTTTCCAGCATCAAGGCCACTGGCAATTTGAGCATTTTGAAATTGCCCACTCTGAATTTTTGAAGCATCAAGTGCCCCAACATAAGTCGCAGCGACGGTTCCGGTGTTGATTTTGGTGCCGGAAAGGTCACTGATCTTTGCGTCAACAATTGCGTTGTCTGCGATTCTGGCCGTGCCAAACTGCCCGGTGCCGATTTTTGCTGCATCAAGTGCTGCAATGCGATCCGCTGCAACTTGACCAGTCTGAATTTTTGAAGCATCAAGTGCCGGAACTGCTTGTGCCGCAAGGGTTGCCGCCGGGGCAGGTTGACCGAACAAACCATTGAACAGACTTTCAATTCCATCAATGATTCCTTGAATTACCCCGCCGACGATTGGGATTCCGGTGAGGCCGCCGATTACCGCGTCGATTACGTCCTGAACCCAATTACCTAGATTAGTCAACGCATCATTAAGTCCCGCAACCATTTCCATTGCATATTGACCGCTGGTGATTTTACTTGCATCCAGACCAGGGATCATGACGGCTGCGAGATTGGCAATTACTTCAATTGGATTATGCCAAAGATCATAAAGAAGCTGACCAAGATTTGTTAGCGCACTATTTACTCCGTTAGCCAAATCCGTTAGGGCAGTGGTCAATCCGTTGACCATATCCTGAGCAAGCTGACCGCTGATAATCTTGCTGGCATCCAAACCGGGAATCATAGAGGCTAGCAAATTTGCAATTACCTTAACCGGGTCATTCCAAAGGTCATAAAGCAATTGTCCCAAATCGCTTACCAGATCAGAGATTCCGTTACCCAAATTTGTTAGGGCAGTACTCAGTCCCTCAACCATGTTTTGACCGATTTGACCAATTGTACCAATCGGGTCATACCAAAGATCATGAATAAGCTGGCCCAAATCGGTTATGACACCGTTGATTCCATCCCAAATAGCTTGAATTGCAGAATCCAAACCATCAATCATATCTTGAGCAAATTTTCCGGTGGTAATGACCGTTGCATCAAGACCTGGAATAATGCTTGCGAGAACCTTACTGAGAATGTTGTTCTCGCCAAAGAAAAATGTAACTATTCCATCAATGTAGTCAATAATTCCAGAGACTAGATTTCGCGGAAAGTCCAAAATCCCTTGTGCGATACCGGCTCCCCGCGCTTGTTCCCCGGTACATGAAATGTCATCTATCCAAACGGTTCCCGAATTAAAAGATGGAGTAATTCGGCAACCAATTTTGAAACCATCTACGTTTTGTGGCGCAACAATTATTTGACTGATTTTGACCCAATCACCAGTTGCGCCGTGACCCTGTGGAAGATTTACGTTAGTTTGCGTAACTTCTGTTGCGCCAGAATAGAATACGAGACATGGACCGACGGTATCTTCATTGACTGGAATTGAACTCCATTTTATATACCCACTAAGGAAATAACTTTTTCCTGGTATAGTGGGCGTAATCTCTTGTGTGAGAACCCTTTTCGCTACACCATTTCCGATTGTCTTAAAAGACCCTGGTGACGTGTCGGTGGTGTAATGAGGAACGGTCCACCAGCCGGTATTAATTCCGGTATTGATTTGATCTGCACTGGTATGTGTAACAGTAGAATCGAAAACCCAACCAGTATTTATGTTAGAACCGACAGTCCAATCAACTGTACTTCCAGAAACGTCTGGAACTAGTTGTGGCCCAATGAATCTCATGCCGGTTGAACCCAAAAGGTTTGATGGGTTAATGAATTTGACCAGCCAAGTAAGAGATTTGAAGATAAATACAACGATGTTGGAAAGAACATTCATCAGCAATTCATTTGGACCCTCAAGAATGTTGTCCAGAAAACTGCTGATAGCGGCCCAAAAGCCTTCTAGCCCAGAGAGATTGATGCCGCCGGTCCCCAAACCAAAAGCCTTGAAAATGGCGGTGAACATGTCACCAATTACATCAAATGTATCGTCAATTCCATGATAAAGGTCAACTACCGCATCATCGAATTCCCGAATTGCATCAACAGCTTCTTCTGAAAACCCAAGCGAGACAGCCCAAGCCAGAATTGCATCAAAAATTACGTCAGTGAATTGAGGCAACGGAACAATAAATTGGTCAAACATATGACCAACTGCCTCAATGAGATTCAAGGGAAATGGAGTATTTGGGTTAATGCCAAACAAAGAACCAATCGCTTGGAGAATATACTTCAAGTCTCCCAAGTCAATTCCGGTCGGTTCCCCGCCAGCGATTAGCACGAAAATGTCGGCAATTACACCTTGAATTTGGTCTACGACATTCTTATTTGCGCTGTCTACACCAGCCTGAAGTTTTTGTGTATAAGCCGAAAGCGTATCTACTGATTGATTCAGCCACGCCATATTCTTTACAAAGTCTTTATTGACGAAAGTCTTTGTGCTGGAATCAATTTGGCGTAATGCGCCCGATTCCACGGAGGCGGGTTGCGGCGGTCCAAACCCTGTCATTTATCAAACCTCTTCTGGCTCAATGTAAACGATAGGATCGTAACTAAATGCACCCTCTGCCAAAAGTTTAAGCTCAACAGCATTTTTCGCTTCATCCCAAGCTATCATCATGATTTTATGCTTTTGGTCAATATTTCCATGCCAAGCACTTGGACCCTGTACTCGCACAATGTCTCCCACATCATATTCTCCAAATGGCGCATTTGGATGATATGGGTCAATTGAAATCGCCTCAAAATAATACGGAACCTGCCTGCGTGTCAAGAGCCTATGCGCCCACGCGGCAGTTCTTTCGTTTGAATCTACATGCAAATCAGTCTCATTCATAACCCGCCGGAAACGGTCAGGATCGGCGTTGGAAAGCGTTGCGCTGTACTGCTTTCCAGGGAAAAATCCCTTAATGGTTATATCGGAGAACCAATTCTGTTCTACCTCTACCTTTGGCGTTGCGCTGGTTACATTTTCATTCATTCTGAAAATCAAATCCGTTTGGTCAACACCACCAAACGGATAACCTAGCCGAATCTTCTTGGTAATACCCGTTTTTGAAGGGTTCCAAGCACTTTCTTCAAAATAATCAAACGGAATATCTCTAGCCAGCTTGTTTATATAGTCACCGCAGTCAATCATGTCAACTTCACGAATAAATATCGCAAAGAAATCCTGCACGAATTCCTCGTTGTTGAAAGAGAATCCAGGCAACATTTGCATCCCAGACGTAGTGGGATAAACACTAACTCCAAGATTTCCGTTTTGATAGCTTTGAATATGGTTCCAGATACGAACCACGATTTCAAACGGGTCTACTGCAATTGGGTTCCAATTCTCAAGCCACGGAATACCTTTCGCGTAGTTGCTGAAACCCTCCGCTTTCAGAGTCATTACTCCGCTGGCGGGATCAACGTCAGACGGCTGGACTATCCCACTCGCCCATACCTTTTCAGTACCATCAGCTAAATATTTACATGCGTGGACCCATTGACCCCAAGGTTTGAATTGAATTGGCCCACTTCCATTTGGAAGTTGAACGGATGGGTCTTTAGGATGAATATTGAATTCGATTTGCGAAGGGCCACTTAGTATTCGGACCACTTTTGCATTTTGTGGCTGAAGATCACGCGCAAGAATATTACCGTGAATATCCTCAATTACGAAATGAAATCTATCGTAATACTTCTCGTTGGTCACATCATCACCTGATATGCGTCATGCCAAAAAAGCCTTACTGAAGTCGAACCGTTGTAACCCGTTCCGGTCCAAGACATTTGAGTCACTACACCAGGGTGAAATTTGATTCTATCCAAATACGGATCAGGGCTGGTGTTATACGCCGCCAGTGAAAGACCGTCGCTATTGATTATTCGACGTGACCAAGGATAGCTTGAGATTTCTACAGCTTTTCCTGATGGAATAGTGGTATTTAATGAAATCTGTTGTGTCCCAAAGTCAATCACTGGATTTTGAATAGGGCCATTAATAATGAATCGAACCCAAGATGGAGCATCACCGCGCACTCTTGCATAGTTTGCTGGTGAATTGCCAAGTGTCACATAGTATTCCGTATCTGAGTAGCAAAGAGTGTCTGCTCGACGAAATTCAGCAACTACTTGGTAATATTCGCTTTGAATTTGTCGATGCATTTTGTAAGTGAATTTACCTGGGCGACCGTAGAATTGGCGGGTCACACCATCAGTTCCACGAAATAGAAGTGGCTTTAAAGCTCCCCATTGAAGACGTATATCTTCTGCTCTCCATTCTCTTTGAAGATCGGAAAGCGTTGGGTCAACGTAGGTTATGGTGCTAGACCTCACTAATGCAGTGATGTTCGGCAAAGACCTATTTGCTATAACGTTGATGGTCAATTGAATCGGGTTTGGCTTCAAAGTGTCTGTGCCAAAACGCAATTCATCACTTAAAACGTTTTGAAAGTCCTGGGCATTAATATCGTAATTCCCAATATCAATAGACTCAATTTTAAACGGAGTGTACGGTCCCATAACCAAATTGCCGATTTGGAATTGACCAATCTCAAGTGGCATAACCAAACGCTCCTATTCCAGAAGAACGCACCGCAAACATTGCGTCATTCATTGTGTCCCTTGGGTCTTGGCCCGGTCCCTGATAAATATACAAATTATTGGTTGGTGCTGATCTTCCCGGTCCAACATTACCCATAGAACGTTCAAATGTGTTGAAAGTGCTTTTCATTTGCGGGTTTTCGCTTGCATACACTTGCAATTGACCGTTCATCGTATCAAGCAAATATTTAATATCGCTTGCACCCGGCAAGCCAAACCAATTCTGAAGTGCGCGACCAAGATACTTAGTACCAAGCCGATAAATTTCTTGACCAATATCAATCGTTGCATTCACTGCTGAATAGACTTGAGAGACAATACTTGCGATACCAGATGCCGCACCCAAAGCTGCTGCGGCACCAGCAGTCCCGCCGGATGGGTCACCTGCTGCGCCCATTCCGGTCAAAGTTGACGCGAAACCTAGTACGTCACTTGTGGTTTGGGCAATATTCTTACCCAATTCAATAAATGACTGAACGTTTTCTACAATCTTGTAAACGTCTTCAGTGTTTGCAATTCCACGCACCAAAGTATCGCCAATTTCTTTGGTGCTCTCAACGCTTTTCAGAGAAGAATCAACAATGTTGAAAATGTCCCCTGCGATAGCAGCAACATTTTGCGTAATTGTTTGGGCTGTATCAAGAGGATTCGCAGCTTCTTTCATCCCATAGCTGCTCATTATTCCTTCGCGAACTTGACCAAGCGCAGTCGCATTCGCTCTACCAAGATCGGTATTTAGTCCTTGCTGCTGACTAATCACAGAATCCAAGTGCTGCAACGCATTTGAGGCTTGTTCGTCTGAAAGGATGCCGCTGCCAACGCCTCTCGACGCATCAAGTGCTTGCCTGAGTAGTTCATCGTTCTCAGCCAGCGCGTCGAGGCCGGTGAGCGGCCCACCCAGCGGGTCAGGAATAGCCCCTGAATCCGCTTGTGCGTCAATGGAATTCGGACCCAAGGTGACTGGCACCGGCTCGCGCCCAAATTTGCTACTCAGGCGAGTGTAGCCCTGACCAGGAACCGGAATTGACGTATCAAATGCGGTATGGAAATGATCTGTATGTTCAATATAATCATTTTTCCCACGCATATAGTAACCAGGATCAACACTTCCAGCTAAATCAGGGCCGACTGGTTTTCCTTTAAGAATTCCAATTCGTAATCCTGTATTTGGGTTTTGATAAATTCCTTGATTAATAGCTGGATTGTCAAGGGAGAGAAGATATTTGGAAAAAGCTTCTAAATCTTCTGGTTTGCCCCGCCAGTCTATGCCGGTGTTCTTCCCATTTCGCAATTGATGGTTAGGATAAGTTGACGCTTCAATTCCAAATGATTTAGCCAAGTCATAAACCCAAGATGGAAACCCAGATTTACCATAGTTAATATTTGTTCCGGCTGCCATTCCAAATGGAACAGATTTGAAATTTGAATTGGCTTGTGGCGCAAAGTTTTGCAAGCCCTTTTGGACTTCTTCTCTATAACCATCAATGTACTGCTGAGCACCCGCCCTTGCCCGGTCCAAATGACCTTTAGCTTGATTTTGTGGATGCCAAGGGCCGCCGATTGAAACTTGAGTGCCCAATTGCACTCCGCTAGTAAAGGTTTCGGGAGTTAAACCTCGTTCAGCAGCAAGATCAAAATATGCATCAATGTTGTCTTGAGCATTTATCATTGACCCAGGTCGATTCCCCCAAGTCCCAGGAGTAAACTGGAAAATTCCGCGAACATCACCAGTGCCATCCTGGTTACCACCATTCGCATTTGGGTCAAGACCTGATTCACCAAAAGCTTGAATTAAGAAATCATTCGCTTGTTTACGCGAATACCCTTGAGACATAGCCTTTTTGATGATGTAATCGGCAATGTCTTGTTTTTCTGGATTCTTAGAGAGACTTCCAGGCTTTACCGCAGAAGATTGATTTGCATTTGGTACATATTCCGAAACCTCAGGCTTCTCAACCTCTTTCGGATACCACGGCGGCATACCCGGTCCACGCTTTTTAGCGTTTGGATCACGTTCATAAGTTTTTGGAAACAGGCGACCGCCGGAAATTTGCTGACCAAGATTCATAACGTTAAAAGCTATGTCTGTCAACGAGTTTACGAGATCAAACACATGTTTGCCGAAACTGACCCATTCATTAGCGTCTTTCATTAACCTACCGAAAGAATCAGTCAATGGATCAGAAGACGCAGAAGCTATTGAAAGTGCCGCTCCCCCAACGGCTTGCTGACCAGATGCAATACCTTCTGCATATGCTTCTGAATAAGTGCGGCCACGGAAGTAAGTCCATCCGCTACCAGCAAGTGGTCCAATCTTTGCTGGTGAATGTCCAAGGGGATCGGTTGAGGCAGTTGCCAATTCAAGAGCAGCTTGCAAAACTGCTGGAATGCTATCTCGAATACCCTGAGCAAAACTTTGACCAAAATTTATACCCTGTTGACGTGCGCCTTCAGTCAAACGAGCATCATTGCCAAGAATTTCCTTGGCAGAGAACATGTTTGAAACTTTTTCGCGTTCGCGACTGAATCGAAATAGCCCGCCGGTGTCGGTCGGTGCAATAACATCAGGTGGCAAAGGCTGAGGCGGGAAGACTGTAGTAAGCCCTCCCCCATGATCTTTCGGTGCAATATCAGGAATATCAGGAGAAGTAACCTGATTTTCCTTACCCGGTACGGGAGCGATTTGCGGCAGCAAATCCCCATTTGGATCAGGCAATGGTAACGGCGGTCCAAAAATAGGAGCTTCTGGTCCCGGAACTTCGACTTTTGGCAATTCGCCAATTTCAAAATCAAGAATCGCAGGGATTTTCAGGGGATTACCGTCATTGATCTGATTTATAATTTCATCTTTAGTGGTGATGACTTTGATTTCAGAATCAAGTTCGGTCGGAGTTGCGTTGACTAGCTTATCAATTAGAAGCTTTGTCTTGTCAATGTCCGTTTCAGACGGCACTTCAATAATTGCCGTTTTTGTAAGTTCATCATACTGATTCCATTTCAGACCCATTTCCTCAATGATTTTCTTGAGGACTTCTGGATCATCTGCTGTAACAGCAAGATTGAACTTATTTTTCCCATCTTTCTTAGCTTGTTCAATATTTTGACCAAGCTGAATCAAATCGCGCTGAACATCGTCTTTGCCAACAGCCATGAATTGAAGTTCAAAGTCATGTTTCGGCAAAAGGTAAGTGTCGATTAGCTTTTCAGCAGCTTGTCCGGTAATACCGAATTGTTCGGCAACCTTCATCAAAGCATCTCTGGTTCGTTGCCAAACCTCTGCGGGTGAATAATCACCTGTTGCAGCTAATTCATATGCGCTTTGACGAATTCCCTCAAGGGTTGTTCTAAGCGTTCGACCGTTCTTTGAATTGGTATCAATTTTTCCATCAAGACCAACAAGAGCATTGCCCGTAATGCTAAGTATATCAACAAGATTGGAGTTGTATTGCGTGGCCTCATCAATAGCTTCATTGAAGTTTGCAAGCGCATCTTCGCCTTCGCCGGGAAGACGATTAATGTCTTGCAAAGCTTTGATGAGGTTGTTTGCTTTGGTAGCTGCGTCAGTTGATGAATCATCAAGTCCTTCAAGGGCTTTCGCATAACTTTGTGCAGCGCGACCACCGTTTTCAAAACTGTAACGGAGATTTTTCAGAACATCAAGCAAAGCCTTTGGTATGTTGCTCTTTTCGCTTAAAGTTTTAAGGAATTTTTCCCATTCCTCATCAGACCCTTCAATAGCTTTTCGTGCATCTTCACTCGTAATGCCAAGCTTCCCAAGGGCATCCGTAAGTGTAATGAGTTTGGGCGCACCATCTTCTGAAGCATCAACCAAATCATTGGCATTATCAACGGCATGTTTTGCCTCTTTATTGAGCTGAACTAGGTTGCCCCATCCATCAACCAAAGCGCCATTCAGACCAAAAAGTTTTCCAGTTGCGCCATAAGTGTCATTTCCGAATTCACTCATTACATCTGCGAGTTCTCGCAAATTTGCAGCAATACCATCACCGCTAAAAGTGTCGAAAACCCAAGCGATAGCGCGTGTTAGAGCAGAAACACCCTTAGATAGAGTCCCTACCATTCCCAAAATAACGCCAACGCCGTTGACAATTACAAATCCAGCACCAATTACAGCCACGCCTAGCAAACTCCAAAAATCAATCAAACCTTTTTGGTGCTCTTTGAACCAGTTTGCTAAATCAGAAAGAGTGTTTTGAATTCCCTTGATAACACTGACAATTGCAGCCGGTTTATCTCCAATAGGGGTAAACAAGGGAGCAAGAATATTTGCACCAAGACGTTTAAATGCAGTACGCATATTTGCAATTGAGCCGGTGATGCTATTACCCATAATGTCGGCAGCTTCACCAAAGTTGTTGCGAATAGCCGCATTAAAGTGAGCCGCATCAATCTCACCGTTTTCGCGCATTTTACGCAATGCGGCTTCAGATTTGCCATATTCCTTAGCCAACATTGGCATAATATTTACACCGACGTATTCAAGTTGGGAAAGGTCTTCGCCTTTAACTCCCATTGTTTGAACACGATTCATCATTCGTCCGACATAATCAAGTTCCATGCCAGTTACAGCAGCAAGACCTTGAATGTCTTTCAAATATGCTACCAAACCTTCACCGGGTTTAATTCCGGCCTGAACAGCACCAGCTGCAACATTTACGGCTTGATCTAGCGAATACTGCGTTCCCTCAACAGCTTTCAAGGTATCTTTCATAACTGCTTGAACTTCGCCAGCTTCAAGCTTTAATGCTTTTAGCTTATAAGTTGCAGTATCAATACCCTGAAGACGGCCAAACCCGCCAGCAAGCATTGAGCCAATTCCGGCCAAACCAGCAACTGCGGCTGAAGCAGCAACTGCCACAGTAGATTTCAAACCCATTGCCAAAATGCTGCCCATTGCTGAGCCAAGACCACCGCCGGATTTTGAGCTAGTCTGCATTCCGGCAACAGCACCACGCTCAAACTCTTCGCTGAAAGCTTTTGCAGAAAGGCTTCCCGCCCTCGCCATTTCCATTGGCAATCTGCGGTTTGCCTCGTTGGCAATCTTAGTTATATCAATGAGAGATTGCTGCGCTGTATTTGATAATTTGATCGCTCGCAGCCGCTCCATCATTGAAGCAGTTCCAGAGCGAGTCAAGTTATCCTGTTGCAGCGCAAAGTAATTCGCCGTCTTTTGAGCTTCTGCAACTGCGCGTTGAATTTGATTGACGCGGGATAGCTCTGCGCTACCCATTCCAATCTTATTGGCCCAGGTTGCGAAAGATGTTGCAGTGCTTTCGGTTTGCGACCTGATCTTTTCAAATTCTTGGGAAACCCTTGCAGCACCGCGGGATTCGTATTCAATACGAACAACGCCCCTGGCAGTACCAACGCTAATGTCAGACATTAAGAATCACCCGCTATTGAAAATTGAAAGATCAACTTTTCCTTCGCCACTAGCTTTTTTCGCTTGTGGCACAGGGCTTTTCGCCTTTGACTTGATTATTCCAGGTTGACGATACGCAGAAACGGGTGAAATTCCCATTAGTTTATTGTATGCAGCCAATTTTGCTGAGTGAACGAACATTTCAGTGCCCTTTTGATTCTTCATCTGATTTCGCACTGTTGTTTCCGCTTCGTTCATTTTTCCCTCAACAAAATTAGCCCACCAGTACAACCCTCTATCTAAGTAGAATGCCGCCAAAGGCCAAGTGATACCGTATAATTCGCTAGGGCGCAATCCCAGTGCTTTGGCCTGATTCCACGCTTGCCAAGCCAGTAAGCGATTCTTCGCGAAAGGGCTGAATCACCGACAATGGCTTATTCAACTCACCAAAAATCATCATTTTGTCAGTGAAATCGACTGCGCTGGCATAGGTTTCGTTTTCCTTTAGCTCAGGCAAAGGATGACCAAAAACCTTAACGTAATCTTGCGGCGACATTTCAGAACCAGTAATCAAAAACTTAGTTCCATCATTCCTGGTCGCAATTTGAACACCATCATTAATGATCCGTGGACGTTCAACTGCTATCTCTAGCAAGCGATTTAGAAGATCAATGAACTTGCAACGCTTTTCAAGATCAGCGAGAACTTTCCAAATTGATCCACCGTCGTCTTCTTCTTGAACCGGATTTCCTGACGCATCAATGTTAGATGGAAAGAGTCTTTTAGTGAAAAAGTCCAAGTCCTCAATGAGATTTGCCTCAAGCAAATCCATTGTGTTCAAATGCTTTACAAGAACTTTTTGCCCACTTGGGCAGTTAACAACGAACCTTACCCGCTTGCTCTTTGGCTTCCAATTCGGTTTAAGTTCAAACATGTCAGAAACAGCTTGGGAGACAACAGTTTTGAACTGATCTTGAGGAAATGCCAAATGTTCGTCGCGCAAAGCGGATTCGTGCATTTGCTCAGAAGCCTTAGCCAGCAATGAGTTAGGTACTGGCATACCGCCTGAAAACTCCTGTGTCCCAACAGGATTCGTCTGGCTGTTCTCAGGCGGTACAAAATTCGGATAGGACATTTAAACTTTCCTCTTTCGGAATGATTTTTTGGTTGAAAAAATTAGGTGGTCGGATTTGCACTAGGCGTAGTGGTCAAAGAAACAGCAGTCTCATTCTGAACAATATCGTAAAGAATTTTAGTGCCGGGAAGCGGAAGACCAATACCATTTGCACTGGAAACAAAGAACTTTCCATCACCAAACTGACCACTAATGTCACCGTTGCACTTTGCACGATAAACAGTTGCGGTAACGTCACCACCAGAATCAGACATAATCTGACCGTCGATTCGGAAGTAGGGACGCGAATCATCACTGCACTTACGAAGTGTCACAGTACGATTCGGAGTGGTTCCAGCTTCTACAATTGCACCGCCGGTAAAGATTGCCCAAGCCTGAAGCGAAATACCGCCAGCCTCAAGAGTCCACTTAACCTGTGCGCCAGCACCATGCGTTGCAACCAAATCATCGTCGCCACGCAAATCGGTGAAATCCTCAGTATCAGCAAAACTGAAGGTCTGAGCGTAAGGAAGATCGTAACCCGTTGTGGCAAGGGTAGTTCCAGCAGCATCAGTGTAGGGATAAATCTTGCAATCCCGCATACCAAACGGAAGTGCGGTAGGGAGAGTAGTCATTTAATTTGAACCTTTCGGTCGAACCGGACGTTTTGGGTCACGGTATTTCTTTGTATGGTCTAACTCGCCTGATTCGACGTTAAAGTAGTGCAGGACAACAACTCCCGCGCCTCTTTCAGCGCACCACTTATCCTTGCATCGAACTTCAAGAAGCCTTTTCCCATTTGGGTACTCTTTGATAATTCCTTGCAATTTGCTTCTGCAACGAAGCTGAATTACCGTGGGCGCAATAGACATTATTCCGTTGTCTCGCTTTGGATTTCATCATCTACAAGCTGGAATCTACCATCCTGATTAAGGAGATAGTTTAGCTGTTCATCACTGAACATACTCTTGGGAAGACGCATCTTATTAAGATAATTCCATTCGCAATAAAGGTCAGAATTAATCCCAAGAGTGCGCCAGTCAACATCACACAAAATGCGAACCGTAGCAATTCCTGTATATTCAACCCAAGGCCCGGTAGCATTTGGGTCCGGTGGAACCAAATTCATTGGGGCACTTACTGTTTCAACAGTGACCTGCTCATTTGCAGCAAACTCGTTGGTTTCTTCTACCTTATCATCCAAAGATGTATCGAAAAAAGATGTTTCAATTTCTGACATTTTCTATTCCTTTACGTTTTTCTAAACAAAACTTCATAGCTAGCATTCTTTGTAATCGTTTGAAAGCCATCGTCTTTCAGATCACCAGAACGTCCAGTTGGCCTAACGCATGTTACCGTGTAGCCATCAATTCCAGACTCCCCGCCCAGGCCACTAAGGAGATTATCACAAATGTCAATGGCATTGTCGAGTTTGGAAAAATCATTTGTCTCTTCAGACGGCCAGTGAAACCAAATCGTAAGGCGCATAGGGGGATTCACGCCAATAAACGGAGGTCGATCAATTTCACCCCATCGAAGAATGGCAAAAGGACCGCTAGCAATGGGCCGTTCTTCTAGAGAAAAGTTATGAAAGACTGAATTCTCATTGATACCAATGATATTCAGGTCTTCATCTGAAACAATCGCATCAAAGACCGCTGCTCTACTCATCGTAACCACCCATGCCGATCTTATCAAAAACGCTCGACATTCGATTAATAATGAGTTTTCCAATGAAAACGATTGTGGGAGAAATGATTTGGTACTTACCAGACCAACGAGTTTCTAAGTAAATACCGTAAAACACGCTATGTGCTAGGTAAAGTTCCCAAAACTCTTGAGTCATGCCGATATTCACGCCGGAATGCAAACCAGCCCTTGCGTTTCCGGTCTGATCTTGCCACGGCGCATTTACTTTTGCGTGAGCCGTTGCCAAGTCAGCGTGATACATAAACTGACCTGTGATAATGCGTTTTACCCGCTGGTCAGTTTCCTTTATCAGACCGGCGATTTTTTCGTCATTTTGCCATGACATTTGAATTTTAGCTGCCATAATTCGGGTCTTTTCCGAAACCTGTTACAATAGCACGCTTTTCGTAGTCATTTTTTGGCTGAATGGCAACAATTCGATAGGTGGTTTCTCCATCCACCCAGGTATCGCCAATTTCCATTTCAGCATCGTAACGGCCAATTAAGTAGTATGACCATTGATGTACTTGGGCACCTTCAGAAGCAACCACACCGCCGCTCGTTGAAGTGATACCTGAAAGAGTTGATTCAACCGGCTCGACCATGAAAGTCTGAGCAGCCCTTGGGGTTTGGGCTTCAAAATCGTACAGTCCAGAACCTTTGTCAACTTTGACGTGAGGCGTGAGAACAATCGTTCGCGGATCAACATTAATCGCAATTTGAGTCACCTTCCGCAGTGCCGGAAGATATTTCGCGACACTTACGCTAAGTGTCATATCTTCTCCTAAATCTGCCTACCCGCTCAATGCTTCCAAATGTCATGGGCCGCTTACTACCTGGACCCTTTGCATCTAATCCATTTACCTTTAGAACATTATCCCAGTACTCAAGCATTGTTTTTGCTTGAGCATGAATTTGGGTCAGCGGTTTACCATTAATGTCCAGGTATTCGCTTGTCTCATTTACTCTTTGGAGCCAAAAATATCGAACAGCTTCCGTTGGACTCAATTCCAAATCGACCATGTAGTCTTCAATTTTGGAAAAAGTCCAACCATATTCAACCGCTGCCGTGGGCAAAAGCGATTGAACTAGAGAAACTTGCTCAACTGTTGGCTGCATCTTCCTGTTCCTGAAGGTATTCTGCCAGTGCAAATCTCATTTCAGCCTCGTCACTGAAATCAACAGAAATGTGAGCCTTTTTCAATTCGGCCTTAAGCTGAGGCAAAGTGCGAGAACTTACAAATTCATAGACTTTTTGACTCAACTCAAGAACGTGCGAATCATCTTCTGGCTCAACAACTTCCGAACCAGGAGGAAATTTCTTCTTATTTAGCTCAACTTCCTTTACGCGACCGCGAGTTAGCTGATAAGCAATTTCGTCCTCAGTCCAAGGATGATCGTTTTCGATAACCCTAGACATTTTCTGTCGGAACCTCTTCTGCTACAACGTCTTCCGCAACAACATCTACCGGAACGTCTTCCGCAACAACTTCCGCAACGGCATCCGGCACGATGTTGTCCAAAGCCTGAGCTTGATCCGAAACCGCAGCAAGAGCGGCATTTACCGCCGAAAAGTCAACGGACTCACCAGCATTGGAGAGAGCTTCCAGATCAGCAATCTTTCCACGAACCTCTTCCAAACCACGCGAAAGCTTAACTGAAACAGCAGAAAGCTGAGCGGCAATTCCGTCGATAGTTTCCTGAACGCCCATAATCTCACTCCTAATTGTCTGTACTAATTTAAAAGTTGAAAATAGGGGACCAATGAATAGGAACGTAAGAAAATCTTTCGTCCTATTCATTGAAATCCCCTATCTTTCAACGTCTTTCGTTAAGCAATGAAAGTACCGCTATTGCGGTCGAAAGCAGTTGGACAAGTGTAATCACTGTCGTCGCTAATCTGCATAACAACCGCGCCAGCACGCTGACGAATTCCGGTGCCGAAAGCCCTTGTGTAGTAAGACTCAATCAGCGGATAACGCTGATCGTTACCGGGCAGAATTCGCAAACCACGATAAACCGGATTCCGGTGTTCGCGCAGGCCAACGAGATTCTGAAGATTACCCGCCCCGCCGGTGCCGAACATCAGGAAATAACCATCAGGAATAAAAGGCTCTTCAATCAGCAGAATATCTGCATAAGAGCCATAAACCCGAAGACCATTCCAAGTGTCAGGCGGCAGCGAACCAAGCAAACCCATTGGTACATCAAGGAATTGGGCAGGCTGAGAACGAGCGGGAACGAAGTCATAATTGGCCTCGACTCCGTTATTGTTCTCAACTCCCATTCGGAACTTGCGAACTTCCTTAAGCTGATTGCGATTCATGAGGCAAACAATTTGCGTGCCAGCCTCAATGGTGTAACCATGCTCAGCGATATGTTCGTAAGCATCCTCAAGATCAGCGGAATCAATCTTGGTGTTTTCGCTAACCATGTAGTGAGAGTGCGTGCCGTCGAAGGTGTTTCCACGATAAGTGGGCGGGACGGTCCCGTCGCCATTATAAAGCGGATAAACCTTATACGCATTGTTGCGAATATCGGTTTCGCGATTAGTCGGATCGAAAATCGCAGCCATGACCATCTTGAAAACAAGACGTTCATCAGCCTGAAGCAATGCGTTATTAATTGCCTGAATCTGGCGAGCATCCATGTCCCGCAACGCTTTCCAAGTGAATCGCGTAGCGCGGTCATAATCTGCAAAATCGAATCCAAGCTGGAAATAACCGATCTTCAGGCGTTCGCCCTGCGGCTCACCGAACTCAGAAGCCAACTCAAAACTGGCCTCACCAACCTGCGGAACAGATTCAATTTCGTTAACAACAGGGTAGCTCAAAATATCAACAAGACGAGAACGTCCTGCATTCCAAACCGCAAGTGCCGCTTGGGCTTCTGCCCAAAGAGCGTTAAGGTCAACACCATCGTTAGTGGTGAAAACAATATCGCCCTCAGTCCCATAACCTCCCGAATAGTCTTCCCCACCAAAGGGATTCATTCGGAGGATACGGTCATGAAGTTCCATCTGCCGATCCCTTTCTGTACCAAAGCTTTTCAGATCAATTGAAGTGTTCATGTTTTAATTACCCCTAGCCCGACGCACCGCTAGCACCGGAAGCACCTTCAGGCGCAACATAAGTGTAGGTCGAATCGGTTTCGACACGAACAATCAATCGCTGAGCCTCAACAGTAAATCCGACATAAACACCGTCGGAACCCTTTGTGGCAGTGATGGTTCCATCATCATGGGCGTAGTAATTAGTTCCAGCAGTACCAAAATCAGTACCGGGAACCTTACCGCTATCACTTGGTCCGAATTCGGTGATTTCACCGGCAGTCATTGGATCAACGCGAGTTCCGGCAGGATGAGCCTTGGTAAGAACCAAAACACCCTTTACGCCAGAAACTCCCTTACCAATAACAAGACGGCCATTTGCATCGTGCCCAACTCCAAGAGCCTTTTCGAGATTAACCTTATCGAAATCGGCTGCTAGAGTAGCACGATACCCGCCGGTCTTGGGATCGTACTTATCATAGCGTGCCATTGTTTTCCTCCATTTTTGCTTCTCCGTATTTGCGAAGGTAATTAATGGCTTGCTCCATAATTAGAATGTTATGATCTAGCAGGCCAATCCCAACATTGCAATTACTGCAAAGTAGTCCACGGTTTTTACCCGTTATGGCGTTATGGTCTACACAAAGCCTAAGTGGCTTACCATTACGCCCAATTCGCGTGCGAGTTTCAGGTTGACCGCAAATTCCACAGCAGCCGCCCTGATCCTTTTCCATCTGTCGATATTCTTCAGCGGAAAGATCAAAGGTTTTCAAAATTCGGCGCAAACCCCAACAATCGTAGCAGTACTTACGTTGATAATTACCATTCCACTGAAACTCACTGGAAGGCAGCATTTGATGACAATCAATGCATTCAATTGACCTAGCCATTTTTTACCTTTCAGTACCCGCAGGGAATTTCCTTGTCCTGCAATCAAATTCGATTAGCAAGAGCCGGATAATTTTTTGCCAATTCAGTGGTATTTGTCAAAGTACCACCTTGATTAGCCCCGCCCTGACCGGGCTGAAAGCCTGTTGGCCCTTGATCGTTAGGCGGCGTTTGATTACCGCTATTCTGTTGTGCGCCTTTGCTTTTCAGCAAATAGTCATGGTCTTTGGCAATGCGGGAAAGTTCCTTTGCAATACCCTCGACCTTTCCATCATCCGTTACCTTTACAACCGCTGAACTTAGCTGTTGCGCAACGATTTCCGGGTTGTGCCATTCAAAACGAGAATCCTGATTGATAGCATTGATAATTGCCAACCTTGCATTAGTGGCTCGCAAAGTTTCAATCAATGAATCTCGTTCTGTCACATCCTTTTCCAGCTTCTGTTCCTTAGAAAGCTGAGCGTCTTCTGCTTCCTTGATTTTCTTTTCAAGTTCAGCCTTGGCGGCTTCAGTTGAACTCTTTGACATTTCGGTATCTCGCAAGAGGCGACGAAGCTCTTTGGCAGAAAGACCCGAATACGGATCGTCCTCGTCATCCCCTTGAGTTTCCGAATTCGATTGCGGCGCAACATTATTCGTTGCATTGCCATCCCTGAAAGTGCCTGCCGCACTTGGAGATTCGCCCACCTGTCCTGAATCTTCCTGAGATTCGGCTCCAAAAGGAATGATGGGCCACAAACTAAACGTTTTATTGAATGTCATTGTGTTTCAAGCCTTTTCAAAGTTTTTAAGCATGACTTTGCCCTGCCCCTATAGTAGATGATGCGACCTATAAGCACAAGAGTGAGCGCGACCTATTTTCCGTATTGACTAATGACAAATTCTTCCCAAATGGCACCTTGTTCTCTCCGGTGAGTCCCGTCAAGCTGTTTCGCAAATTCTTTTCTGGCATTTCGTATCAAAGCCGGGTCAATATTTGGAAAAGCTTGTGCCACTTCAACTATCGCATTTTGAGTCGGACCATCAAGTCCACACTCTGCACTGTAGAAACCAACTCCCAGGTCAACGGCATCTTGAAGCATTTTATTAAAATTATTTTCAATATCTTTGCGAGACAAGGATTCTGATTTCATTTTTTTATCAACCTCTTTTTAGGTCTTTTCATCAAAGTATCCCAAACGATATTGAATATATCATATATTATAAGGTCAATTTTGTTAGCTGATTCTGGTCTGTTTTGAGCCTGTTCGTAACCAACAGCCCAAAATTCAAGAGGATTAATGTCTAAAATTTCTTTTGGTGGTTTTTCTTGGAAAATCTCTGCATACCTTGGCATTTCAGAAACTAAACCTGAAAACCATGCATTTAACGCAGACATTGTTTTAAGTTCTGGGTGGTTTTTTGCATCAACGTCACGTTCATAAGCATTAAGCAATTCCTTTCTCCATAGTCGAGAAAAAGCATCTGATTCATTACCCTTCCAGCCCATTATAAACTGTTTGGCGTGAACAACCTCATGGCGCACAAGGCTTTTCATGTAATCTTCCACGACACCAGGGTATTGCAATGGCGGCATAACTATCTCTTGATCGTTTCTCAAAACAGTAGATTCTCTAATAGAACGATTCATTGCATTTTTAAATCCAGTTTTTGTACGAGCTAGTTTTGAGTCAAAATGAAATGAAACACCACGTCCTGCAACATCTTTGAATCTTTCTGGGTAACTATCTACTATTGCTTTAACTTCAGCAAGATCATGAACCGAATTTCCTTCTTTATCAACGCCGTTGCCAATTATCTCTCTGAACCCGAAAACCTTTATGCCCTCGACCAATTCGGGGTCTTCTTCAAGAGCAGGCTCAATTTCATCAATAATTGATTTAAAAATATCTTCATTTATGCCCTCAGGTAGCTCAATCCTGGTGTTAGGCAACAACTTTTTGATTCTAGCAAGGTTTTCAGCGTTTTTGGCTTTGGGTGAGATTTTATCCCCACCGTCATCATCATCGCTACCATATACATAAAAGTCTTCTGGGTCTTCATCATTAGTAGTCATTCTGCCCTTGAGAACTTCAGGCTCAATCATTGACTTTTGACGAACAACCAAAACCGTAGGTCGCTCAGTTGTTGTATCCTGTGCGAGTCGAACTATCGGAACTTCTTCCGGCGGCAAAACGTCGATAACATCGAACTCTCCGAACGCAATTCGTTCAGAACCACGCAATGAAGCGACTTTTGCTCCCGGCTCTAATTGAATAATTACCGGAAATGGGTCTTTGATTTTCTTTACATCTTCTGATTGCCAAGCCCGCCCTTGGGCGAAATCTATCGCAAAACTTTGGTCTGTATCAAAGGAACTCAACGGTAAACCAATGGTTTTACCGACCTCAGAATCTACAAGTTTAGACCTTTCGATAATCATTCCGCGCCAAATGGGTTTGGTAGTTGGCTCGGAATGCACTGCGCGAGCGACGATTTCTTTACCGTAAACCCTTGTGACACCTGGGTCAGTCGCAAGAAGATAATCGCCGCGACCTTGTGTTACATCTTCAACAATTGATGCTTTTAATTGTGTTGGAAATTTTTCGTACCCAACGCGCATAGCCTCGCGGCCACCTAAACGAAAATCTTTTTTATAGCTGTCGAATTGTGTTGATTGCCAAGCATATTGAAGGTGTTCATTGACATAATTATTGTCACTGATTTCTTCATATAGCTTGCTTCCAGGTTTAGTTCCAGAAGGAATTTCCGTTTGAAGTGGTTTGCCAACCTTGGGTCCAGTCCATTTAACCGGAGTTGGCTTGGCGGGTTTGGCTTTTCGTGCAGGCGTTTCACTAGCAAATCTCGCACTAGGAATTTCTTGCGAAAAGCCTTCTCCCATAACGGAATCCAAGTACGGATCGTAATGACCAGAGATTAGAGACTTTTCAAATTCATCGTAATCAGGTAGTTCTGGTGTAACGTAACAGCGACAATTCGGGTGTGGCTTTTCTGGAACGTCTTCTTTTCTGAAAAGCCCTGTGGCAGCATAGATTTCGCACTCATCACCAGGGTCTTTTTCATGTCGCTTGGAGAGATACCAACGCATTTCTTGGACCCACGGTTTTTCCTGAGAATCCATGATTGATTGGGCATGAAATGCATTATTTATCTCAGTTCGACCCAAACGCATTGCTGCATAGCTAACCCCGCCGGGGGTGTTTGGATCAATAAGTGCGCGAACCTCTTTCGCTAGGTTTTTGGCAGAATCACCCCTTGCCAAAGCGTTGTTAACTGTTCTGCCGACTAAACCTTCAGCTAAGGCTTGTGTCTTGTAAACCCTTGCGCTCAAAGGCTTTTCGGTAAACAAAGTGCGAACTATTGTCGCCTCAATGTTTCTTCTAGCCGTTTGCCTCAGTGAATCGGCATACTGCAATCTATCTACTGAGTTTGGGAAAAGCCAAGAGAGAATGCCTCTTTCATCATAAAGCGAGGCATTTACGGCAGCCACTGCTGCATCTTGTTGATGGTCTTTAATGAGATGTTTAGTGGTTCCGAAAATGTCTCGCATTTGTCGTCGAATCTCCTTGTGAGCCAAGGCGATTCGGACTCTTGCGACCTTTGTTGAAACGTTGTCATTTACTAAATCCCCAAAGTTTTCGTCAATATTGCTAGCAGCTTCAATGAGAACTTTTTTAAGCTTATCGCTAAATGACCTCTCAACAGACAAATATCTACCCAACCAATTCGCCCTATGCTCAAGGGGATTTGATTTAGGTGAGAATATGCTGTTAGGTTGACTCATTTAACAGAGAATTCTTTCCAGAAAGAATCTAGCTTTGGTGCGTAATCCTTTGGATTCCATTGTGTCACTTCATCTTTCGT
>ENA-UPTA01002049-UPTA01002049.1-activated-sludge-metagenome-genome-assembly--contig:-NODE-2049-length-21377-cov-7.436638_pt1 | contig 21377 bp, 18 predicted proteins | sample MGYA00238184_ERZ773361 | MGnify/ENA primary metagenome ERZ773361 (study PRJEB29100, sample SAMN05720205) | activated sludge metagenome | isolation source: anaerobic digester from wastewater... | reverse complement strand
CGGCGTGGCGGCTTATGGGTACAAGGCTTTGAGCCGGAAGACGTACCGCACGATCGTCGTCCTTTCCCCCAGCCATCAGTATCCTTTTGACGGAGTTTCTATTTGGAAAGACGGGGCATTTCACACACCGCTGGGGGACATCCCGGTGGATGGTGATTTTGCCGCTAAACTGTTAGAGCAGAATGAGGACTTTATCAATGCCCCGCAGGCCTTTGAGGGCGAGCATGCCGTTGAGGTTCAGCTGCCGTTTTTGCAGAAGACATTTAAAGATTTCAAAATTGTCCCGGTCATTTTCGGACAGCCCGGCAAAAAACTCTGTGAGGCTTTTGCCGACAGCCTGGATGCCGTGATCGGAGACCGCCAGGATGTCCTGGTCGTGGTCAGTTCGGATATGTCTCATTACCATAATGACAAGACCGCCCGCGACATGGACCGCAAAACAATTCAGGCGATTGAAAATTTGGCTTTAGACGAGTTTTGGACAAAGACCAGTTCCCGGGAACTGGAAATGTGCGGATGCCACCCGGTGATGTCCGCTTTATTCCTCGCCCGGAAGAGGGGCTTGAAACCTGAGGTGTTGAAATACGCCCATTCCGGCGACGTATCCGGGGATAAGAGCCGGGTCGTGGGGTATTCGTCCATTATGTTTTACAAGCCGAAAGGGGCGTTGAAGGATGGGGCGCCCGGGGATGATGCCGACACGCAAGAGGGCGTTGCTCCGTTAACTCGCGGGCAAAAGGCCCGGTTGATTGAGATTGCCCGCAAGACCATTCAGGACTATATCTTGAACGGAACCGTTAGGAACGTTGAGGAAGCGGACCCGCGTTTTGCGGCGGAGGAAGGGGCGTTTGTGACCCTGCATAAGCGTAAAATGTTGAGGGGGTGTATCGGGAACATTGTCGCGCGCGGGCCGTTGTATCTCACGGTCAGGGATATGGCGATTGCCGCCGCTACTCAGGATCCCCGGTTTCCAGCCGTGACCAAAGAGGAACTGGATCAGTTGGATGTGGAAATATCGGTTTTGTCCAGACCACGCCGCTGCCGGGACGTGAATGAGATCAAAATGGGAACGCATGGCGTGATTGTGCGTAAGGGAATTTTTCATCAGGGGGTTTTTCTTCCGCAGGTGGCTACGGAGACCGGCTGGACCCGGGAAGAGTTTTTATCAAATCTGTGTATGCATAAAGCCGGGTTGCCGCCTGATGCCTGGAAAGACCCCAAGACTCACATTGAGATTTTTACCGCAGATGTTTTTTCCGAACAGGACGTGGCGGCTGAGGAATAAATGACTTTCATCGAGAGGTCCGTTCCGGGGGTGTCCTGAGAACGGGATGACACAAACAGTTCATAATCGGGCATGAACTGCTTTTTTTTACATATTTATACGTTGTTCCCCATAGGTGAACGGAAAGGCAGGCCTGTTTTTATTAGACAGAAGAATAGTGATCATGTATAATAAAAGCACTGAAAGAAGGGCAGGAACCAGATTTTCAGGGGTTTTTTAAATATAACATTTTAAAAGGAAGAGGACGCTATGGGCCCCAAGAAAGGATATGTGTTTTTTGCCGTGTGTTTCATCTTCTGTTCCCCGGTTTGGGCGCAAACAACGACCGTACAACAGGGCGAGCAGCAGGTAACCGAGAGCGGAGGCCGTTCAACAAATACGCAAAATCTTAGCCAGGTGATTAAGGCGAAAAGCCAGGATGCGGCGTTGCGCATCAGGGATTTGATGGCCAGGCTTGAATCCCAGAAACAGCGTATCCGGGACATGCAGGATAAGAATGAAATGGCGCAACAGAAGATGCGGGATCTGGTTGAAAGAAACAAGTTTTTGGCGGAACAAAAGATCAGAGACATGGAACAGAAAAATCTGGAAATTAAATACCGGATACAGGATGTCAGGGCCAAGAATCAAATGCAGCAGCAGCGTATTCAGGATATGCAGGCCAAGTTAAAAGATATGCAGCAGCGGAACCGTTAACCGGGATTAATATATTTTTTAATTCCATGAGTATTTAGGTTACATGACTCCAAGGAGAGTAACCTAGAAATGCGAATTGATCCTTCAGCGAGTGAGGCAAGCGAACGAGTCGAAGGATATTGGTTTAATACCCCACAGCTTGCTGCGGTTCATGGAGTCCAGAGTTTGCTCTGGGATTTATCCCTTTGATTTTAAGCGGTCTCCTTTAAACCCCCCACAAGAAAGTGGGGGGTTTTTTGTGGAACCCGGATCGGGCGCTGGAAGGTCATGAATGAACATTGGTTTTATGACTTGACTAAACCCGTTAAACCCATCAAAATAAAACACAAGAGAAAGCAATAGTTTTGCTTCGTTTTTAAGAAAGCTGCCGTTAGGAGCCTGTAGATTTTATCCGTCTTCACAGAAGATGACGGGCGTACCCGTAGCGGAAGGCGAGAGATTAACGGCATGGGGTTTCATAAATTCTGACTTTAATATTATGCTATTTGCCCGGACAATTATTATCCTTTTGGTTTTTTTTATGTCGACCGGTATCTATATCTATGAGCGGCATTTGGCCGATCAGGGTCGGATCGGGCCGGTAGGCCAGCTTATTGATTTTGTCCGTTTCGGGAAATACGCCGAAGATCGGACGCGCACATCCAAAACAGCGGGTGAAGAGGAGGCGGTCAATATCCAAGAGCATTTGTCGCGCCTCCAGGAGACCTATGACGCTCTTTATAAAGAAAGAGACGCCTTGAGTAAGAAGCGCCAGGAGATATTGGCTGAACTGCTGACTTTGAATGAGCGTTTGTTGAAAGAGGCGGGCACGTACGCCGAGGTCCTTTCTCAAGAGCAGTATCGGTTTTTGGAAGAATTCCCTGAATTGAAAGAAGTGGCGGCCCAGATGGCCCGGGCTTATATGACAGAGGATCCGGAAGATCGGAGCCGGCAGCTGCTCAAAGCCGAGCAACGCATGGAAGAATTGTTTAAGGAAGAAGAGGGCGGGGCCGCTGATGCCGGGGCGCAACGCCTGAAAAATCATTTGAGGAATATTTTAACCGTAATTCGGGAACGGTATCCGGATCAGTTTCAATCGTTTTGTGAAAAAGCGGACCCGGCTGAATGCCTGAACAAGGATCCTGAACAGGCCGGGGCCCTGGTGCAGAAAGTTTTGCTCGCCGGAGGAGAGGGGTTGGCCACGGAGATGGATGACTTGAAAGCCCTTATTGCAAGTTTATCCCGGGAATATTATCTTGCGGAGGAGAATTATACCGCCAGCGAGCAATTGTTGGAACAGCAGAATCAGCGCATTGAAGGCGATTTAAGAAAATTAAGCACTCAACTGGTGGAAGCGACGGATCTGGGTGTTGAGGAAATTAATGCTTTATATAAGGACCTTCTGTTTGAATATGATGTGATTTTGGAAAATTTGGCTTTAAATTTAAGGCGGATGGAAGAGAAACAAAATAGGCTGGAATGGCAGATCAACCACGCCCAGAGCTTATCCTCTCCTCACGGGAGTGCCTCTCCCGGGCCCGGTGCGTCTCCGTTGGCCGCGATTAAAAAACAGCAGGAAGACTTACTGCGGCTTCTGGATGAAAACCTGCAGGCCAGCAAGGAAACGTATCAACAGCAAAGAAATTTGGGGACCAATTTCGCGAGAGCCGTGCGGGAAAATCTTGCCGCCGTTTCTCTGGATCCCGTGAGAGGGGCTGCTTCGCCGGATCCCTTGCGTCCGGGGAGCCGCGTTGAGTACAACAACCGGCAGCCCGTTGCCCAGTCGAATCGTCCCTCGCGTCCGGGGAGCCGCGTTGAGTATACTAACCGGCAACCCGTTGCCCAGTCGAATCGTCCCTCAACCGCGTCTGCCAGTATTCAGCAGAAAAATTACACTGTTCAGGACACCCGAGCCATGCTGGATAGCGCCGCAGAACGCAATTCGGACATCAGCACCCGGGCCAGGGAACAAATGCAACGGCTTAGGGACAAGGCCAAGGATCAAGGTTTTTATGACCGTGCTTTTCCGTCGTCTTTATACCGATAATATTTTTGTTCCCAAGGCCAGGAAACGGATATCGCGCGGCGGGGCAGAATCCATAATAAGCCGGCTGTCTTCGAATACGGGGCCAAGCCGTCCTGCAGCATAATCCGGGGCTTCTGCGGAGAAAGTAGAGGAATGAAAAATAAAACAATTATTTTTGTTGGGATGGTTATCCTGTCCTCTTTATTTATCCTGGGGGTTATTTTCTATAATCACCACAGGTTGGCTTTGCACAAGCCGCTTAGAATGATGGGCATGAGCCGTGACGAATACCAGGCGTATCAATTGGAGCACCAACAGCTTCTTTTTGAAAATGAGCGTTTGGTCAGACAGTTGCAGGCGCTGGAGGAGGCCGCGGCCCGTCAGGGACTCTGGCTGAGCAAGGTGAAAGAAGAAAATTTGCATCTGCGCGATAAAATTCTGCTTATGGACCGGCTTTCCCGTCTGCATCAATCTGTTGCTCAATTGCGAGAACAGGAAAGCCGGGAGAGGGCGGTCCGGGAGAAAGAAACGGCCGTAGAGCCGGATGGGCCCGCCGGGACGCTTTCTTGGGCAACCCTGGAGGAAGCGAGGACCGCCCTGGAAAAAGCGAAAATCAAAATCCAGTCTGTGCGGGAAAAAATGGATATCCTTATCAGCGAGGATGAGGGCGAACAGTTTGCCGATCAGGAAGAGACGGAGCGGGTGCAAGCCCTTTCGGGGAATAAGGGGTATCTTTTTATGGATCGTCCTCTGCTAGCCGAGGAGGCGCTGTAGTTTCCCCCGGATACGGTTATCAATCTGTCAAACAAAAAGGCTATGGCCACGGAACGGCTTCAAACCATCGACACCAAAGCCGGTGTTATCCCGTATACTCTGTCCCGTTCTTCCCGGAGAAAGACGATCGGGATCACCGTTTCTGACCGTCTGCAGGTCCGGGTGTCCGCTCCCCGGGCGGTCCTGTTGAAGGACATTCATAATTTTATTTTTGAGAAAGCCGATTGGATTGTCAACGCGTTGAATGACATGCGCCGTCAACAGGCGGCCTTGCCCCCCAAAGCGTTTCAGCCTGGAACGACCTTCTTTTTTCTCGGCAGGGAGTATCCTTTGTGCGTGCAGTCTGAAGACCGGAAGCGTCCGGGCATATTTTTCGACGGCTGTCAGTGGCGGGTCCGCCTCTCCTCAGCTCTTCCCGGCCCTGTCCAGGCCGAAGTCATTAAACAGCAGCTCGTGAAATGGTACCGCCGGGAGGCGGAAGAAATTCTCGGAAGCCGGCTGTTTCATCTTTCCCGTTTGACCGGCCTGACTCCCAGGAAAATAGCCGTGCGGGCCCACCGGCGCATTTGGGGTAATTGTCACTACCGGACGCAGACGATTCATTTAAACTGGCAGTTGGTTTTTTTTCCTTTGGCGGTTATTGATTATGTGCTTGTCCATGAACTCAGTCACCTGGAGGTTCCTAACCATTCCCCCAAATTCTGGAAGAGGGTTGAGCGCATACTGCCGGATTACAGACAGCACCGCCAATGGTTAAAAGCGAACGCGCCCCGCATGGCTTTTCCCTCGCTGATTTAAACTGCGGCGTGTTTCTTGAGGATTTTCAGCAAACGTAAAAGGAGGCTTGCATGAAGTTTTTAATTGTTTACGGACATCCCTATCCCCGGAGTTTCAACCATGCGATTATGGAAACCTTCCGGGACCGGGTCAAAGAGAACGGGCAGGAGGTGGTTGTTCGGGACTTGTATGCCATCCGCTTTGACCCCGTTTTGAAAGAGGAGGAATTGGAGGGCTTTAAAAAGAATGTTTATCCCGAAGATGTCCGCCGGGAACAGGATTATGTCAGATGGGCGGACACGCTTGTCATTATCAGCCCGGTCTGGTGGGGGGGGCTGACATCTATTACGCGGGGATACTTTGACCGCGTCTTCAGTCTGAACTTCGCGTATCGGGAAACGGCTGCCGGCCCGCAGGGATTATTGAACGGCAAGAGAGGATATTTGATTAATACGATTGGCGCTCCGGTCCCTGTTTATGAACAGGCCGGCCTTATCGGGAGCATGAAGAAAACAATCGGAGACATCGTTTTTGATTTTTGTTCGATCACGCGCGCGGGACATAAATTTTTCGGGGCTGTCGGGAGTTGTTCCGATGCCGAGCGGAAGGATATGCTGGAGGACGTCCGCAGAATCGCCGATGATTTAAGCAGGATAACCGGATGACCGTACGGATAGGGAGGACGTCATTTTTTTCGACGCAGCCGTACCGTGCGGGCCCGCCATGGAAGACGGCTTACGTGATGCCCGGCCCCCGGGAAAGCTCCTGTCTTGTGCCGGGGCCTATGGGCCGGGGGTCCTTAAGGGCGGGGAAGAGACTAAAATTTTTAAATAACTATTTGCAACAGAGTGATTTAATGTAAAATAAATCAAGGAGTTAATTTATGCAGGGAAAAAAAATCCTCATTGTTGACGATGATCCGGAAGTCCTGGAAATCCTGGAAAGAAAGCTGAAACTCGAGGGATTTGAGGTCTTTATAGCCGCGGAAGGACAGGCGGCGGTTGAACGGGCCGTTAAAGAGCGTCCGGATTTGATCCTGTTGGATATCGTGCTCCCGGATATTGATGGGTCTGAAGTGGTTCAGCGTATCCGCACGCATCCTTTTATTGAAAAAAAGATCCCGGTTTTGTTCCTGTCCGGCATTGTTACCGGGGAGGAACGGAACAAATATATGGAGCTTACGGTCGGCGGCGAGACTTACCCAGCCCTCCCTAAACCTGTCACCATCACAGACCTGCTGCAAGGAATCCGCGGCCTCCTCCCGGCATCATGACTCCGGTCCGGTATTGAATTTTTTTAGAATTTTAAGGCTATGATTATTAACATTAAAGTGATTCCCGGCGCTAAAAAGAACCTGGTCAAAGAAGAGGACCGCCAGTTCAAGGTTTATCTTACGGCACCACCGGTTGATGGCAAAGCCAACGACGCCCTGGTGGCCGTCCTCTCGGGGCATTTTCATGTTCGCCCAAAGCAGGTCCGGATTATAAAAGGATTGAAATCGCGGCATAAAACCATTATGATAGACAATTAAACTTGTTGCCGGGTTCAACATCATCAGGGGGAAGCCCCTGACAAGCCAGCGCAGGAGGAGTGTATGTTAGCAGACACGATCAGCCGGGACTATATTCAGGCCATGAAACAGAAAGAAAGCGTAAAGGTGTCCACTCTGTCTTTTTTACGGGCCCAGATGAAGAATGTGCAGATCGATTTGAAGGTCGATCAACTGACGGATGAGCAGGTTCAGGATGTCATTAAAAAACAGGTGAAACAGCGGCGGGATTCCATCGCCCAATATGAAAAGGGCGGCCGGCCAGAATTGGCCGACAAAGAAACGCAGGAAATGAACATCCTTCTGGTGTATTTGCCTGCGCAGTTAGGGACGGCGCAGTTACAGCCGGTTGTGCAGGAGTCGATACGGGTGGTGGGGGCCCAGGGGATGAAGGATATGGGGCGGGTGATGAAAGAGGTTTTGTCCCGGGTCGGTGACGGCGCCGATAACCGTTTGGTCAGCGAACTGGTTAAGAAAGAATTGTCGGGGTTATAAGCGAGGGCGCATGAAAAGTCAAGTGCGCAGCAAGACGTTTCGTTTTTTTCCGGTCCTTGTGCTGGTGGTGGTTTTAGCCGCTGGATGGCTGTGGCTCGGCAACCATTACACCGTCCCCATTATTATGTATCATAATATCGAGTCGAATCCGGCCGGGAAGGCGGATACCGTCAGCCCGGAAATATTCCTCCGGCAAATGGATTTTTTAAAAACGCACGGCTACCGTGTGATTTCCCTGGATAACCTGGTCCGGGGCATTCAGACCGGACATCCGCCCGGGAGAAAATCCGTGGTTTTGACATTTGACGACGGGTATGAAAATAATTATACGTATGTGTTCCCGCTGTTGAAACGATACGGGTTCCCCGCCATGATTTTTATTTCCCCGGATTTCTTCGGGGAGGACGGTTTCTTGTCTTTAGATCAGATTTTGGATATGCAGAAGGCCGGCGTTCAATTCGGGAGCCATGGCATGTCCCAGGCGTATTTGCCTGATCTCACCGATGACCAGCGGTATCTGGAAATCTGGGAAAGCCGACGGATTCTTACGGCAGACCTTAACGCCAACGTGGATTATTTCTGCTATCCTGTCGGAGGGTTTAATGACAGGATTAAAGACCTTGTTCGCCGGGCGGGCTATCAGGGCGCCCTGGCCACAAACCGCGGCTACGACCGTTTTAACAAGGACGTATATGAATTAAAACGCATCCGGTTTAGCGATAAAGATAAATCACCCATTGTCCTCTGGGCGAAGCTGTCTGGGTATTACAACCTTTTTAGAAAATTTAAAAATCCGGAATAGCCTTTTTACATTATAAAGGACGTCCGGCCGCAGGCAAGGAGAGAAAGGACTGATGAAAAAAAAGAAGGCCAAGAAAACAACGGTCTCGCCGTATCATTTCACGGAAGACGAGGGGTTTGTGATCCGGCAGTATAATCAGGCCAAGCCTTTCAGTAATTTTTTCCCAGGAATCGCCGGGCTTTGGGGGATTCCGATGTGGGTGTTCTACGTGAACCGGGGGCAGGGCATTTCCAGTTTTGGTATTGAGAGCAAAGATAAAGCGGTCCTGGAATTCCTCCCGGCCAATAAGGCGTACCGTCTAACCTCGCTTCAGGGGTTTCGGACGTTTTTGAGAATTTTTTCTGGAGCCAAGTCCTGCCTTTGGGAGCCGTTTCAGGACGGGGCTGGCCTTAAGACCCGCCAAAGGATGAAAATCCGCGCGCATGACCTGACCCTTGAAGATGTCCATCCCGGGTTGGGGTTGCGCGTTACGGTCAATTATTTTACGGTGGCTTCTGAAAATTATCCGGCGCTGGTCCGCCGGGTCAGCTGGGAGAACCTGTCTCGTAAAAACATGCGGATCGAATGCGTGGACGGCCTGCCTCTGATTATGCCGTACGGGATGCGGGATTGGGCGCTCAAAAACATGTCGCGGACCGTGGAAGCCTGGGTGAGTGTGAACAACCTTAAACACAAAGCCCCGTATTATCACCTGAATGTCGAGGTGGCGGATTCTCCGCAGGTTCAGCATATTACAGAAGGCCATTTTTATTTTTGTTTTACCGAAGGCGCGCCGAAACCGGTTTTGTTGGACCCGATTGTGGATCCGGCGGTGGTGTTCGGTTCCAATCTGGATTATGTTTATCCGCACGGGTTTTATGGACAGAAAAAATTTGAAATTCCGGATGTGCAACATACAAGCAACCGCACCCCTTCAGCGATGAGCTATGGGGCGTTTTCTCTTCCTGCGGGCCGAACCCGGGCCCTCACCGCTTTGACCGGATATGCTTCCAGCGAGAAGCATCTGGCCCGGATCGTGCGCCAGGCAATGGCCCCGGGATTTGTGGAAAAGAAAGCCGCTGATAATAAAGCGGTGGTGGATGAAGTCAAACAGTACGTGTGGATGAGCAGCGCATCCCCTGACCTGGATCAGTATGTCGGGCAGACATTCCTGGATAATGTTCTGCGGGGCGGATTGCCGGTTTCTTTGCCGACAGCGGAGGGGAATGAGGTCTTCAATGTCTACAGCCGCAAGCATGGCGACCCGGAACGGGATTACAATTATTTTGTGTTGTCTCCCAGCTATTTTTCGCAGGGGAACGGGAATTACCGCGACGTCAATCAAAACCGCCGGACGGACGTGTGGTTTAACCGGGATGTGAAGGACACGCATATTTTTACCTTTCTTAATTTAATTCAGGCGGACGGCTATAATCCCCTGGTCGTCAAAGGGCTGTCATACGCGATCGCCAAGCCGGATAAACTCAAAGGTGTTTTAAAGCATTGCCTGAAAATTCCCGCCCGGGATATGCCGGGACTGGAAGCGTTTTTGCAGGAGAGTTTTCAGCCGGGCCAACTGCTTAAAATGATCGTGGATAATGATATCAGGCTGAACGTCGCCCCGGCTGCTTTCCTCGGGGAAATCTTGAGCTTGTGTCAGAAAAACGAACTCGCCGACCACGGGGAAGGCTTCTGGATCGATCATTGGACCTATAATCTGGACCTGATAGAGAGTTATTTGTCGGTTTACCCGGAAACTTTAAGGCCGTTGCTGTGGGACAAAAAGGGATTCAGCTTCTTTTTAAACACGCACTACGTTTTGCCCCGTGGGCAGCGGTTCCTTTTGACGCCCCAGGGGGTCCGGCAGTACCATGCGGTCTATAATGATATTAAAAATATTGATGCCGCTGCGAAGGGGTATAAGCTGCGGGTTCAGGACGGGGAGGGGGACGTTTATTACACTAGCCTTTTTTCAAAGCTGCTTTGTCTTGTCGCGAATAAGGCGGCGACCTTTGACCCCAGCGGGATCGGCATTGAAATGGAAGCGGATAAGCCGGGATGGTATGACGCCTTAAACGGGCTGCCCGGGCTGATGGGATCTTCGGTGTGCGAAACCCTGGAACTCAAACGGCTTTGTCTTTTTCTCGCAAATTCTCTCGACCAGCTGTGCCTTGAGGAAGGAGAAACATTGTGGGTTTTTGCGGAACTGGGGAATTTTATCCGTGAACTGCAGGCTCTTTTCTCGGAAGAAGACGACCCCCTGCAATTGTGGCACCGGAGCAATGATATCAAGGAACATTACCGGTCGCGGATCCGGAAGGGGATTGAGGGAGGGGAACATGAATTCAGCGTCGGTCAGATCCGTGCTTTTTTGTCTGCGGTTATCAATCGGGTTGACCGGGCCGTGGCTTTAGCGGCCCCCCGGGAGGAACTCCTGCCGACCTATTTTTATCACGAGGTGACGGATTACGCTCAGCTCGAAAAAACGCACAAGGAGTGGCATTATGTCATGCCGGTGAATTTCCGCCGCCACACCCTGCCGCTTTTTCTGGAAGGATTTGTTCACTTGCTGCGGGTTGAGCCGGATCAGGAGCAAGCCCGGACGTTATACCGGAAACTGCGCAAGAGCCCGCTTTATGACAGGAAGCTGAAGATGTATAAAGTCAACGCTGATCTTTCCGGGGAAAGCGAAGAGATCGGCCGCACGCGGATTTTCCCCCCGGGGTGGCTGGAGAACGAATCGATCTGGCTGCACATGGAGTACAAATATTGCCTGGAGCTTTTGCGCAACGGTTTGTATGACGAATTTTATGAAACCTTCCGGGATATCCTGATCCCGTTTCAGAATCCGGATCAATACGGGCGCAGTTATCTGGAAAACAGTTCTTTTATCGTCAGCAGCGCTCATCCGGACGAATCCCTGCACGGGCAGGGATTCGTGGCCCGGTTATCGGGCAGCACGGCGGAATTCATTCAGATGTGGCTTTGGATGTGCGCCGGCCGTCAGCCGTTTTATGTGGATGAGAACCGGGAATTGAACCTGGCGCTTAAGCCCATATTGCCGGCCTGGCTTTTCAACCCGGAAGCTGCCGCGAAGGAGTATGGCCCTCCCGGCCGCCGGCAACTTGAGACAATTCCTGCTGGCGGGTTTGCTTTTAACCTCCGGGGGCACACGCTTACGGTTTACCATAATCCTAAGATGAAAAGCACTTTTGGGGCCGACCCCGCCGTCATCCGGGATATGACTCTTCAGTATTACGGCCGAAAAGGCTTTGTTGAGATCGCGGGCCCGGTCATTCCCGCCCCTTATGCCGAAGATGTGAGAGACCATAAAATCAGGCGTATTGATGTCTTTCTTGATTAGGCGGGTTATCCCGGCGGTATCCGGCGTTTATCCATCGCGGCTCTTGACAATAAAAGTTTGAATTATTAAAATAACATCCTGCCGAAATTTTGTCCTGTTTTTTCGAAAGCTGCGGCCTGGGAGCCCGGTGTGCCGTCGAAATGGGATTCCGCCGGACTCAATGGACATCAACTGTGGTTTTCCCGTTCCGAAAAAGTTCGTCTGTTTGGTCAGCAGCGTAGCCACATTTTTAAATTCGCGAGAGGAGGGGCTGGTATGACGGATAATAACATTGCCGCCATCAATGAAAAGGTGAAGAGGGAAAGCAGTTTTGTTGAAGCGATTCTGCTGGAGGTGGGGAAGGTGATCATCGGACAGCGGGACCTCCTGGAGAGACTGCTGGTCGGCTTGCTTGCCAATGGTCATATCCTGATTGAAGGAGTGCCGGGGTTGGCGAAAACGACCGCGGTCAAGACTCTTTCCGAAACGATTCGTACTAAATTCCAGCGGCTGCAGTTTACGCCTGACATGCTGCCCGCAGACCTGACGGGCACGCTTATTTATGACCAGCGGACCGGGGATTTTTCCATAAAGAAAGGCCCTCTTTTCGCCAACATCATCCTGGCGGATGAAATCAACCGGGCACCGGCCAAGGTGCAGAGCGCCCTGTTGGAGGCCATGCAGGAGCGCCAGATCACGATCGGGGAAGAGACCCTGAAACTTGACGATCCGTTTTTGGTTTTGGCCACCCAGAACCCTATCGAACAGGAGGGGACGTATCCTTTGCCGGAGGCGCAGGTCGACCGCTTTATGCTGAAAGTTAGGATCGGGTACCCGTATAAAAGCGAAGAACTTAAGATCCTCAAACGGATGTCTTTCACAAGTCCGCAGCTTCATGTCCAGCAGGTTGTGACGCCTGCGGACATTATCCGGGCCCGCGCCGTTGTGGACGAGATTTACATGGATGAAAAGATTGAACAGTATATCGTTAATCTTGTGGACGCCACCCGCAATCCCGGCGACTACAACATGCCGGAACTGAAAGGGCTTATCCAGTACGGCGCTTCCCCGCGGGCGACCATCAATCTGGCTCTGGCCTCCAAGGCGTACGCGTTTCTGCTGGGGCGCGGGTATGTGACCCCGCAGGACATCAAGACCATGGGATTGGATGTCCTGCGCCATCGGGTTATCATCAGCTATGAAGCGGAAGCCGAAGAACAGACCTCCGAAGACATTATTAAGAAAATATTTGATGAAGTTGAAGTGCCTTAAAGGAAGCGGCCATGATCCCCAAGGAAGTATTGCAAAAAGTCCGGCGCATCCAGATCACTTCGTCCCGTCTAGTGAATGACATTTTCGCCGGCCAATATCACAGCGTGTTCAAAGGGCAGGGCATTGAGTTTGATGAGGTCCGGGAGTATCAACTGGGGGATGACATCCGGACGATCGATTGGAATGTCACGGCCCGCACGGGGAAGGCGCACGTCAAAAAATTTGTTGAGGAACGGGAATTGACCGTCATGATTTGCGTGGACGTTTCCATGTCCTGCCGTTTCGCCTCCGAGAACGCGCTGAAGGCCAAGCTGGCGGCGGAAATCGCGGCGGTGCTGGCGTTTTCCGCTATCCGTAATAAAGATAAAGTCGGCCTTATTATTTTTACGGACCACATCGAAAAATTTATGCCTCCGCGGAAAGGCGTTAAAAGCGTGCTGAAAGTCATCCGCGAAGTGCTGTATTTCCGCCCGCAGAGCCCGCGGACGGATATCGCCTGGGCTCTGGAATATTTGAGCAAGGTCACGAACCGCCGTAGCGTGGCTTTCCTTATTTCGGATTTTATGGACCAGGAATGCCTGTCTGGGGAAGAAATCCCGGCGGACTCCCGGCTTAGAAAGGCGCTCGCCATCGCCAATAAAAAGCATGATGTCATCGCCATCACCCTTAATGACCGCCGGGAAGATGACGTCCCGGCCTGCGGGCTTTTGACCCTTGAAGACGCGGAAACCGGGGAAAGGACGGTTGTGGATACAACGAGCCCCCGTGTCCGGGACCAATACCGCCGGCAAGCCGAGCAGCGATTGCGGGCCCGGGAAAAGCTTTTCCGTTCCGTCGGGATTGATCATGTCCCGGTTTCGACTGGGGTGCCGTACGCCAATGAGCTGGTGAGGTTTTTTTCCAGGCGGCGCAGGCGCTTAAAGTGAGGCTGCGATGCGGAAAGTTTTTTATTCAATGAGCATTTAATTTACACGACCCCTGGGAGTGTAAATTAAAAATGCGAATTGATCCTTCAAGCGAGAAAGCCCAAGCGAACGAGCCGAAGGATGCTGGGTTAATACACGACCCCTAGGAGTGTAAATTAGAAATGAGAATTGATCCTTCAAGAGAGAGAGCCCAAGCGAACGAGCCGAAGGAGGGTGGTTTAATCCCTTGCAGCTTGCTACGGTTTATTGAGTCCAGAGGTTGCTATGGGGTTCGTCTCTTTGATTTCCTGATTTCTGGCCTTTTTATCCCGGGGATCGCTCAGGCTGATGACATCCGTGATGTGAAGCCTCCGATTGCTTTGCCCGGAGTTCAGGGAATTTGGATCGCGGTGCTGATTCTGCTTTTCCTGGGAACGTTGGCGTGGGCGTTGCGGACCATGTCGCGCCGGCGTTTGACCCCCTCTCCGGCTTCCCCGCCTCTGCCTCCCTGGGACGTGGCTTTTCAGCGGCTTAAAGCTCTGAAGGATGCGGGGTTCCCGGAGGGGGAGAATGCGAAGACGTTTTACACGGAATTATCCGATATCCTCCGCCGGTATGTGGCGGGGCGCTTTCGCATTAAGGCCCCGGAGATGACGACCGAAGAGTTTTTGTCTCATCTGAAGAATGCCCCCGCACTCGATAATCACCATAAATTATCTTTGCAGGATTTTTTGAGTTGTTGTGACAGGGTGAAATTTGCCAGGTTCTCATCGTCGGTTTCGGAGATGGAGCGCGGGCTGAATCTGATCTGGCGGCTGGTTTTGGAAACGCAGCCGCCGGCCTCGCACGCGGGGAATGGTGAACAACGCGTGATGGTGTCAACTTAGGAAGTTCTGACAGACAGGACGAACTATGATTCTGAAAACGCCGTGGGTTTTGGCCCTTATCCCCGTGATTGTGCCGTTGATGGTCTGGCGGAACCGGCAATCCAAAATGCCTTCGGTGCGTTTCCCGTCCGGGCACTTGGTGCGCCACTTGCCCCGCAGCTGGAAAATCCGGTTCATGGGGAGTTTGTTTGTCCTGAGGATCCTGACGGTCGTGTTGTTCCTTGTGGCCCTGGCCGGGCCGCGCGCCGTGCGGGAAGAAACCAAATACCATTTTGAAGGCATCGATATTATGCTGGCGCTGGACGCTTCCCGCAGCATGGCCACCGAAGATTTTTCTCTCCTGGGAAAACGCTATAGCCGCCTGGATATCAGCAAAAAAGTGGTGGAAGAGTTTATCGACGGGCGCCAGCATGACCGCATCGGACTCGTGGCTTTTGCCGGTCTGGCTTACACGGTGTGCCCGCTGACCAAGGACTATGTTTGGTTGAAAGAGAATCTTAAACGGATTGAGTTTGACCTGATTAAAGACGGCACGGCGATTGGCTCTGCCACCAGTACGGCTTTAATCCGTTTGCGGGAGAGCGAGGCTAAAAGTAAAGTTATTATCCTGCTTACCGACGGGATTAACAACGCGGGAACGGTGGATCCGGTGGAAGCGGCTCATGCGGCCCAGGCGTACGGGGTAAGAATTTATACCATTGGCGCGGGCACGAAAGGGTACGCGCCTTATCCCGTGGAGGATATCTTTGGCCGGACGCGGTATCAGAAAGTGATCACGGATGTGGATGAAGACACCCTGCGGGAAATGGCCCGTGTTTCCGGGGGAAAGTATTTCCGCGCCACGGACACCTCGTCCTTGCGGCAGATTTACAAAGAGATTGATCAGATGGAAAAGACGCCCTTTGAAGAAACCGGGTACCGGGATTATCAAGAGCTGTTTCCTTATGTCCTGGCGGCGGCCTTGATGTTGCTGGGGCTGGAATTATTATTAGCCCACACAGTTTGGTTGAGGGTCCCTTAAAATGCGTTTTATTATCCCTGAAATTTTTTATGGTCTCTGGGCCGTGGTGTTTTTGGCGGCTTTCCTGAGTTTAGCCAGGCGACGGCGGGAAAAGTTTTATGAGCGCTTTGCGGACCACGGGCTCTTTGGGGACCTCACGCCCACGCTGGTTCCCGGCCGGTACGCGTTGAAGCACGGGCTACTTCTGGGGGTTTTTGCTTTCAGTCTGGTGGCGCTGGCCAGGCCGCAGTGGGGTTATGAAATGAGGGAAATCAAGATGCAGGGGCTGGATATCCTGCTGGTGATCGACACCTCCCGCAGTATGCTGACTGATGACGTGAAGCCGAACCGGCTTGAGCGGGCGAAGCTGGCCGTCCGGGATTTCCTCCGGCATCTGGAAGGAGACCGTGTCGGCCTGATCGCCTTTGCCGGCGATGCGTTTTTGATCTGCCCCCTGACCGTCGATTACGGCGGCTTTCTTCTCAGCCTGGATCATTTGGATAAAAAGAGCATCCCCCGGGGAGGGACCAATATCGCGCAGGCTCTGCGGGAGGCTTTGCGGGAATATGATAATACCCCCAGTCAATACAAAGTCGTGATTATCATCACGGATGGGGAGAATTTGGAAGATGACCCATGGACAGCCGTGAAAGAAGCCAAAGACAAAGGGGTTAAAATTTATTGTGTCGGGATCGGGACACAAGCCGGGGAGCTGATTAAAGACGAGGATATCTTTGGTCAGACGAGTTATGTCAAGGACGAACAGGGGAATATTGTTAAGTCCCGCCTGAATGAGGATTTGCTTCAGAGGATCGCGCTGGAGACCGGCGGCGTTTATGTCCGGGCCAGCGGCGCGGAATTCGGGCTGGATGTGATTTATGAAAAACAGCTGGCTAAATTGGAGAAGCGGGACATGGAAAGCGCAATGGTGAAAAATTATTTTGAACGTTTTCAGTGGCCGCTCGGGTTGGGGTTGGTTTTTTTGTTATGGGAATTTTTTCTGCCTTTAAGGAGAGAGAACCGCAATGGCCGGCCGGCGTCATGATAGGATAAAGAGGATGATAAAGGGGCTCGGCTGTCTGTGCCTGGCCGCTGGGCTTAGTGGGGCGGTGGCGCCGTCTGCCTGGGCTCTGTCCCCCCAAAAAAGCACGCGTTTGGGGAACACCCTTTACGAAGGCGGCCATTATGAGGATGCCGCCGCGCAGTATCAGGAGGCCCTGAATCAGGAACCGGAATCTCCCCTGATGAATTATAATCTCGGGACGGCGCATTATAAGATGAACCATTATGACCAAGCGCGCAATCATTTGCAAAAAGCCCTGCTTGCGGAAGGGGATTCCCTTCGTCAGAAAGCCTACTATAATTTGGGGAATGCTTCTTTCCGGCTAAGCCTTCAGCAGGAACCAACCGACCTTCAGCAGGCGTTTTCTTCCATGGAAGAGGCGGTGACTTTTTATGAAAACGCTTTTAAAATAGATGACAAAGACCGGGATGCTCATTATAATTATGAAATTGCGCGCAGAGAACTTGAGCGGTTGAAGAAAAAAAGGGACGAGCAGGAGACGGAACAGCAGAAAAAAGGCGGGCAGGAAAAACAGGACCAGAGTTCTGAAAGCCAGGGACAGGATGATCGCCAGGATGAGTCACAGCAGGCGAGCGACAGGCCGTCATCTCCCCGGCAAAAAGATGAAGAACCGGAAGACACTCCTAAGGGAAACGAAGGGCAGAGCCACGAGCGGGAGCCGGAAAACCAGGACGACCGCCGTTCTGATGAGCAAGAGAGTCGGGAGCCCAACGACCCGTCCGGACAGGACAAATCGGGAGAAGAGGAGTCCCCGTCTTCTCCTCCGCAGACAGGCCAGGGGGAAGCCCAGCCCCCTAAACAGCGCGCGTATTTTACTCCCGAGGAAGCCCGAATGATTTTGAACAGATACCAGAGTAATGAAGAACCGCAGATGCTTTTTGATTCCGTACTTCCGCCGGAGTCAGCCGCGCCGGTGGAGAAAGACTGGTAGTCCGCGTATGATTTTTCGAAATGTTATTCGCATAGCCCTTGTCGGCTTTGTGTTGTTGTCCTGCGGCCGGTGTCCGGCCGCGGCGGAAGATATTTCTGTCACCGCTGAAGTGGACCGCCGGAGCATTGAATTGGGGTCTTTTTGCCAGCTGAGAATCACAATTCAGGGGGAGCAAAAGGTCGAGCCTGTGGTATTGCCGAAAATTGAGGGGATGGAAACGCGTTATCTGGGCCCGTCCACCAGCATCACGCTGATCAACGGCCAGTATTCCACCTCCCGGGCTTTTCAGTATAACCTTTACCCTCTTTCTGAAGGCCGCTATACTATCCCGGCGGTTGACGTGGTTGTGAACGGCAAAACGTATTCCACGGAACCGATCTATATAGACGTCACGGCATCCCAGGCCGCGGGGCAGGACCGGTTGAACGGCCCGAAGGATTCTTTGCAGGATAAAATATTTTTAACCTTGTCCGTGCCGCAGCGGGAATATTACGTCAACGAACGGATTCCGGTGACGATGAAGCTTTACATTCAGAACCTGTCGGTCCGCAATGTTCATTATCCGGAGATGGAGCATGTCGGTTTTATCTGGGAGAACTCGCAGGATATTCAGCAAACGGCCGAGATCCTCGGCGGGCTGAAATATGACGTTATCACGTTTTATGCCCAGATTTTTCCGACGAGGCCGGGGCCTTTGACCCTGGGGCCGGCCGAGATTGTCTGCGATATTCTGTTCAAGAGGCCCGAGGCCCGGTCTCCTTTCGGCCGCGTGGACGGGTTTCTCAACGACAGCTTTTTCCGGGGCTTGTTTGACGACTATGACCAGCAGACGATTTCAATCAAATCCGCGGATTTAAAAATTTCCGTTCTGCCGCTGCCGGACGAGGGCCGGCCGAAAGATTTTTCCGGGGCGGTGGGCCAGTATGATTTCGACGCCACAGTTACTCCGACGGAAATTAAGGTCGGCGATCCGCTGACCGTGCGCATGACCGTGAAGGGAACCGGGAATCCCGATGCGGTGCAGATGCCGGCGCTGGCCGGGGAAGGCGCTTTCAAGTTTTACGAGCCGCAAGTGACGGAAAACCCGGGCACCAAATCCGTAGAACAGGTGGCCATTCCGACGTCCGAGAATATCAAGGCATTCCCCGCTTTGAGTTTTTCTTATTTTGACACAGACAGCCGTAAATACCGGACGATCACCCGGGGGCCGTTCGCGTTAAAGATTGTGAAGCTTCAGGAAGGGGAGAAGCTTAAAATCGTGGGGCTGAACAAAGACCAGGAACAACCTTTGGTTGAATTGGAACCGCTTGGCCAGGATATCCTTTTTATCAAGGACCGGCCCGGCCCGTTTTATTCCAGGGACCGGTTGTTCCTTTTTCAGCGTTTTGGCTTCTGGCTCCTGGTCGTGGTGCTGATTTTGACCTGGGGCGGTTTGTATGGTTATTATCATTTCCACCGCAAACTGGCCACGGATTCCCGTTTCGCACGGCGGTTTCGCGCTCCCCGCGCGGCAAGAGAGGGGCTGAAAGAAGCCCAGGGTTTCATGACGCAGGGTGACAGCCAGCGGTTTTATGATAGTCTCTTTAAAACTGTACAGAATTATTTCGGTAACACCTTCCATATCCCGGGCGGCGCGGTGTCGCTGGACGTTGTTTTGGCTGTTTTAAGGGAGAAAAAAGTCCCGGACCCGGTCCTGGAACAGGTCCGGGACTTTTATGCGGAATGTGAAAGTGTCCGCTACGCTCTGGTTCAACTGCCCCGGGAACAGATGGCCAGCAGTTTTTCCCGAGTCACCGAGATCATTGAGTTTATAGAGAAAAACGGCAAATGAAAAAAATGGTTGTTTTAATAATTGTGATCGGCGTGATTTACGTCCTGCCGGCGTTGGCGGCGGAGGGTCCCCGGGACGAGGCCTGGGCCAGCTTTATTAAGGCGGGTTTTGCGTATCAGGAAGGCCAATATGATAAGGCGATCGCCGAGTATGAACACTTGCGCCAGCAGGGGCTGGTCAGCGGGGCGCTTTATTATAATTTAGCCAACGCTTATTTTAAAAAGGGGCAGGTAGGGAAAGCGATCCTGAATTATGAGCGTGCCCGGGAGATCCTGCCCCGTGATTCCGACGTGCTGTCCAATTATAAGCTGACGCTTTCCCGCAAAGAACAAAATTTCCCCCTGCCCCGCAAGAGCATGATACAAAGAGGGGTGGAAGGCGCCCTGAATTATTACACGGTGAATGAATTCCTTGTCTTAACCGTTTTGTTTACGGTTATGGCCGGAGGCCTTTTCCTGGCGGCGCTGTTTTTCAACTGGCCTCGGCGGAAAATATGGCCCGTCATGACAATTTGTTTGACGTTAAGCGTGTTATGCGTGACCGGGGTTGTCGTTAGAATGCATCTCCGGGCCGGGGCGGGTTTTGCCGTTTCGTCCACCGAAGCGTTTTTCGAGCCGCGTCCTGACGCCACCGTCCATTTCACGCTTAAGGAGGGGCAGACGGTGAAGGTCCTTAAAAGGGAAGGGGCCTGGCTGAAGATCGAGCGGCCTGATCAAAAGGCGGGTTGGGTTGCGGCGAACACGGTCGAAACCATATAAAGCGCAGGGCTTTCGATGATCATAACGCATCACGTCCTTGCAGTCAGAGAGATCTTATGCCCGTAAAATGGTTTTCGGTCAAAACATTATACCGGATCACGGCGCAGGGCCTGCCGGAGAAACCGGATCTTTCTTTCGATCCCGACGCCACTTTGGTGGAGGAGCGGATCCTGCTGATTAAAGCTCATCATGCCCGGGAAGCCATCGCTAAAGCGGAACGGGAAGCCGTGGATTATGCCCGCAGGCGCGGGTGTGTTAATCCGTATAATCAAAAAATGTGCACAACTTACCTCGGTTTTTATGATATTATTGAATTATCCGGAATTCTTCAGGATAAAACCGAGGTCTTTTTTGCCGCGCGGTTGGTCAGCCGGAAGGTTTCTGATCAGAAAATCGCCCGGATTTATATCGGGAAGCGGCGTGGCGCTCAACAGATGATCTATAAAAAATTTGTTAATAAGGAATATAAGATGGAGGGGAAATGAGAAGAATACGGGGGGCTCAATGGCTGGTTATCGTGGGAGTCCTGGTTGTTGGCGCTGCGCTATGGATCCCGGGAACGCATGCGGCTGGGAAAACAACGTTCCAAGAATCCTGCGCTCAGCAATATCAGGAAACAGGGAAATGCCCGGAAGATATTTGCTGGGAAAAAACGGTTGTCGGGGCTGATGAGAAGGACGAGATCCTGTGCCTGCCCCGGGAATGTCCGGATATTTCCGCGGACGCCTGCCCCCAAGACTACTGTGCGGTTATGGTTAACTGTTCGAACGAAAAAATTTGTCATTATCAGATGCGGGGGGAGAGGGCCCAGTGCGGGGATTTGGCTTACGAGGGACAGGATGTGGAGTGCTGCCCCGGGCTTATCCGCCGCTGCGGGATCGAATTTTTGGACGGGACCTGCGATATGGAAGGGCGGGGTTCTATTTATAGCCTGCCGATCTGTATTCCTTGCGGCGACGGTTTTTGTACGAACTTTGAAAGCCGGTGCAATTGCCCGGAAGACT
>ENA-UPTA01002044-UPTA01002044.1-activated-sludge-metagenome-genome-assembly--contig:-NODE-2044-length-21400-cov-6.067135_pt1 | contig 21400 bp, 20 predicted proteins | sample MGYA00238184_ERZ773361 | MGnify/ENA primary metagenome ERZ773361 (study PRJEB29100, sample SAMN05720205) | activated sludge metagenome | isolation source: anaerobic digester from wastewater... | reverse complement strand
TTGCCGCCGCTCAGGATACACACCACGTTTTTGCCTTTCAGGTGTTCCTTGTAGAATCCCAGTGCCGCGATGGACAGTGCGCCCGCCGGTTCCGCCACAATAGCGTCCTGATTGTACAATTGCAGGATGCGCGTGCATACGGCACCTTCCGGTATCAGCAGCATGTCTGTCAGTCCGTCCCGGCAGATAGGGAAGGTGTGAAAACCCACCTGCTTGACGGCGGCGCCATCCACGAAATTGTCGATTTTATCGAGGGTGATGACTTTATTTCTGGCAATGGATTCCTGCATCGCGGGAGCGCCCTTGGGTTCCACGCCGATGATTTTTGTATGTGGAGATACTTCCTTGAAATAGGTGATAAGGCCCGCCGCGAGTCCGCCGCCTCCGATAGGCGCGAACAGATAGTCGATTTTCTCTTTGCCCATCTGCTCGAGGATTTCCACGGCCACCGTGCCCTGTCCTTCGATAATCAGCGGATGATCGAAAGGCGGTACGAAAATCTTGTTTTCTTTCTGCACGTATTTCAGCGCGGCACTTTTGGCATCGTCGTAGGTGTCGCCGTGCAGCACAATGTCGATATACTGTTTGCCGAGGCGAGCCACGGAATTGACTTTCTGTTTCGGCGTGGTCACCGGCATGAAAACGGTGCCTTTTATCTTGAGCAGGCTGCACGAAAGGGCAAATCCCTGCGCGTGGTTGCCTGCGCTGGAGCAGACAACACCCTGTTTTTTCTGTTTGCTGCTCAGCTGTGCCATAAAAGTGTAAGCACCGCGGATTTTATAGGAACGCACCACCTGCAGGTCTTCGCGTTTCAGGTAGACATTCGCTTTACACTCTTCGGAGAGGAACTGATTATATTTCAGAGGCGTACGCTCGATAACGTTTTCTAATACGGTGGCCGCTTTCAGGATGCCCTGTACCGTGGGATTTGCATTTGCCATAAAACAAATGTACTAAATACTGTGCTGCAAGCGGATATAGCGGTGTGATTTTTTTGTTATAGGAGAGGGGTGTTATTATATTTAGATGCTTGTTTTTTATCTTTTCTTTTGTTTAATTGATTAGAGTCAATTTGCCTTTTTAATTCAATCCATTTATGTAACTTTGAAATATAAAAAGTAGAAGATATAATGAACACACGTAGCGCAGTAAAGACTCATTTTAATTTAAAGATTGATAAGTATCTATACGATGGAATTCTTTGTTTAAGTGCAATTTGCTAATTAAAAAAGTATAGTTCTTCAATATTTTAAAGCTGTTCTAAATAAAATTTAAAAAACGCCAAATTTTAATACAGAAAATAGATTTCAGCTTCTGTTGCTAATGTGGTTTAAAACAAATACTTATGTCAAGAGATAATTGGACAAGAGAACAAACTATTGTTGCCCTCAGGACTTATTTTAGCGTTCCTTTTAATAAAGCGAACAACTCAAACGAAGAAATAATTTCTACTTCAAAAATAATCGGCAGAAGTGTAAATTCTTTAAAAATGAAAATTGGGAACTTTGGAAGTTTAGATCCTGAGTTAGCAAAAAGAGGAATTGTAGGATTAAGTAGTGCTTCAAATCTAGACAGAGAAATTTGGCATGAGTTTGCAGATGATAGAGAAAAATTGGCTTATGATAGTACTGAACTGATTGCAAAGTTCTCAAAAAAGAAAGTTGAAGAGGTTATTGAACTGGAGGATGAAGAAATACCAGAAGGAAAAGAAAAAAGCAGGTTGATTAAGACACGAGTAAATCAAAGTTTTTTTCGTGATTGTATTTTAGGGATTTATGACCACAAATGTTGTATTACAGGCTTGAGTATTCCTAAGCTTTTAATTGCAAGTCATATTGTACCTTGGTCTGTTGATATAAAGAATAGATTGAATCCTGAAAATGGACTTTGTTTAAATTCTATTCATGATAAAGCATTTGATGAAGGGCTTATAACAATTACAACTGAATACAAAATCAAAATATCAGGAGCATTTTCTGATTTTGAGAAAGAAGAATCGGTTAGAAAATTTTTCAAAGATTACGAAAACTCTAGTATTATAATGCCTGAAAGGTATTTTCCAAACAAAGATTTTTTAAAATATCATCAAGAGAATATTTTTATTAAATAAACTAACTCTATGGGGACTCACATTATTGCAAGAACACCTGATTTTATTGCGTTAAACAATAAATTGGTTGCTGAGTATTTTCTTATTTTTAGAATTAACGACTCGTATTCAATAAATGAAATTTCAAAATTTAAGAATAAACACCAACTGCTCTTTCAAAAGGTTGAAGACAAAAGTCAACAGTTGAATTTGATGTTTGTAGATAGTGTGTTTGTAAATATATTAGCTGACTTAGCACTAGAAGTCCTTCTGAAAAATATCTCATCGATTCAAGAGTATATTTTATCAAAAGAAAAAATAAAGTTAGTGGAGGATTTAAATGAAGTAAACTACTTCCGTTATAAGTTTTCAGATTTTATTCATTTAGTATTGTTTGGAGATATTTCGTCTGCAAAACAATTTAAGCATGAATTATTTACAGATAGAGTTTTTTGTTTGAAGAATATTTCTGGTGAACTTGAATATTTTTCAATTTACGAACAAAAGGAATTGCAGGCAAAACTGCTTAATGAATCGAAAGTTGAAATTGATTATAATGTATCAAGTATCTCAAACCAAGGAGTAAAACTCTGTCTAAGATTTATATTTTAATGTTAAATTATATTTTTGAGTTGCTGTTTATAAGGCTCGGTCTCAAACTGTATAGCAATATATCATAAATTAAACAGTATCCCCCCTCTCACACCAACCCGAACTGCATGAAATGGTGGGTGAAGTGCTTGTACTGGAAAGTCAGCCATTCGTGGGTGTTCAGTTCGCCGAAAAAGGGATGGATGGCCTGTCGGAAATCGGGATGGTGGATGGTTTGCAAGAACTCCTCCGTGGTCTGCAGCAGCAGTTGTTTCGCGGCATGCAGGCTGTCCGTTTTCAGCGGCAACGTGTCTTTTTCCGGCAGAAAAGGCGGTTTCAGGTCGCGGCGCAGTCCGTAGTCGGACAGTAGGAAAGCCCGGAATTTCGGGAGCTGTTCCTCCGGTGTAATGCAGGTCGTCGTCAGCTTTCCCGTCGCGAATTGCAGCACCAGCTCCAGGTGTTCCAGCATGTGGTGAGGCGTCATGATGCCCCACAGCGCCTGCTCTTCGCCCGTTATACGGTCGAGGATGGCCGGTACCTCCAGCCGGAAATAGGCCGTCAGGTCTTGCGGAATCTGCAGAATGGTTTTTTCCATAGCGTATTTTTTAGGATTTAGTATTTGCTGTTGCCCAGGCTGAAATTCACCGGTATCCTTTTGCGGTGCAGCATGTCTTCAAAATCACAGAAAAATCCCTGTTTGTATTTTGGCGTTTTGAAAGTCACGGAATCTTTGGTTGGCGCCATCCGGAATAACAGTTCCGGTTGCTTCGGAAGCGCCACGCGAGCGGTGTCCTGCGCCCCCACCAGGGCACAACAGCAACACATCCATACCGCGAGAACAGCCTTCATATTACGGATTTAAAAAGTCGCCGGAAGTAATCAGTTCCGCATTCTCCGGCAGCGGAATATTGTAGAAATATACCCAGGACTCCAGATCGTTCACCTCGGTTTTTACGTGCACCAGCTCGCGGCGGTATTCGTAGGGCGGCTCGCCGATACCTTCATATTCGTCAATCTTCACCAACGCTTCGTCGTTCTTCAGCCGGAACAAATCGCCAATCACTTCATCCGATTCGTCCTGCGTTTGTATCAGTGCGGGATACCAGTCAATACGGTACAATTTTGATTTCGGCAGCATCGCCAGGCCAACCAGTTCGGCATTCTTCGCCAGGTAATCAGCCATCGGGTGACTCTGACCCAATCGCAAAGTGCCATAGGTGAAAAGATATTCAGACATGACTTTAAAGATACACTAATTTGATAAACGAAACTAAAAAAATACCACACAAACATAAAGTCTGTTATGTAAAATTTGGTTTAAAAGATAACGCCGGCGGTAAACTGAAAGAGATGCGTCTGCGTGCGGTAGGATTCCTTGTAAAAACTGCGCAGTCCGAAATTGTATTTCACATCAAATACAAACATGGCGATGTCGAAGCCCGTGCCAAGCTGATAGCTGAACTGCGCGGGTCGCATGATGTCGCGTTTTTCCTTTCTGTTGAGCCGGTATTCCTGCTGATTCTGTTGTTCCAGAATGATACGTGTCTGTGCAATCAGGTCTACTTCGATGCCGTTGTACATCCGCATTTTAAACAAGGCTTTTTTGACGGGAATACCACCGAAAATAAAGGGAATGCCATAGGTATGATAGCGGAAAGTGAGTTTTTCAAACGGGATATTATTGCCCACCTGCGACGTGAAAATGCCATTTTTCAGAAATACCTGCGACCACAGGTAGTTCATCTCCAGCTGCGCGAATACTTTCTGGCGGCTGACTCTGAAAAAGATGCCACCCTGAAATCCGGCGGACACATCGCGCTGATCGATGTTGCGGTATTTGAAATAGTTGGTGTTGACGCCGGCCTGTGCGCCCAGCTGAAAACGGATGCGCGAGCCGGATGTGAACAACTGCGGCTTTGCCGCCAGCGCGAGCGGGAGAGACAACAGTATATAGCAAATCCACTTTTTCATTTTAAGGTTGTATATCTTTTACGCAACGGAAACCGGTGTGTTCCAGACTGGTTTCCGGAGATGTCTTCATGCGGGCAGCGACGCGGAATCCGGAGCAGTAGCTGTCATTGCACAGGAAAGAGCCGCCGCGCATCACTTTCTCGCCGGACAGGCTGTCGGTGTTTTCCGTGCGCACCTTCAAGTTAGTATTTTTTTGGCTAACCGCATAAAAATCGACGCCATACCAGTCGCTGCACCATTCCCACACATTGCCCGCCATATCGTAGAGTCCTGCCGCGTTCGCCGGATATTGCTTCACCGGTGCGCTGCGCGTGTAGCCATCGGTGGCGGTGTTCTGATACGGAAACCGGCCGTTCCAGCTGTTGCATTTTATCTTGCCTTCCGTAACGGGTTCATTGCCCCACGGATAGCGCATGCCGGCTTTCCCGCTGCGGGCGGCGTATTCCCATTCCGCTTCGGTGGGCAGTCGCTTGCCGCACCAGCGTGCATAGGCCACCGCGTCATACCACGAAATATGCACCACCGGAAAATCTTCTTTGCCCTCTATGTCGGAGCCAGGACCCTGCGGATGCCGCCAGTTCGCGCCTTCGACAAACTGCCACCAATCGACCACGCCGGCATGGTCATTTGCCGGAACGGAGAACACCAGCGAGCCTGCTTTTTGTTGCACCTGTGTGCCGTCGGGAAGGGTATAGCTGAAATCTTTTTCCGCGGTAGTCGTATAGCCTGTCGCTTCCGTGAATGCCAGGAAATCGCGGTTCGTGACTTCCGTGCTGTCCATCCAGAAGTCCGCGATTTGCACCGTGTGTAACGGTTGTTCATCCGGGCGCGCCTGTTCGTCATCGCTGCCCATCACAAAAGAGCCACCCGGGATAAATGCCATTCCGGGCGGAGTCGGTAGTGTCCGCTGACACGCAATGCACCACAGGCAGCCGAGCAAAAGCAGCAAAAAGCGTCGGATGATATGGCAATGGAATCTCTGCAAGGACGGATTTTATGCGGGAAATAAATAAGGTTTTCCGTTGATGATAAACCGGTGATCCATGATGCGCGGCCACAGCGGTTTGGCAGGCAGAATGTCTTCCCAGTCTTGCAGTTCCTTGTTGAGTTCTTTCACCTTTTCCGGCATCAGCATGAAGAGGTTGTGTTTTTCATACGGATCGTAGCGAAGGTCGTAGAGTTCCATCCATTGGTCTCTGCTGCTGAAAATAAGCTTGTAGTCGCCCTTTCGGATGGCGTGTACATGGTCGCTGCGCCAGTAGAGTTTCTCATGGGGAATATCTTGTTCCGTGCCGCGCAGGAACGGCAGCAGGCTGACACCGTCGAGTGGACGGTCGTTGGGCGTACTCACGCCGCAGGCGGCCGCGGCTGTCGGAAAGATATCCAATGCGCTGACCGGTTGGTGGTATACCGTATTTTCCGGCAACTGATTTTTCCATTTCAGGATAAACGGCACTTTGATGCCACCTTCAAAGAAGGTGAGTTTGCCGCCTTTCAGGTTGGTTTTACTGATGTTGGCGTAGGTTGCGGGGCCATTGTCGCTGAGGAAAATGACGAGTGTATTTTCTTCGAGTCCCAGCTTTTTCAACTGCGCGTTGATGGCGCCGATGGCATTGTCCATGGATTGTACAATCGCCTGATAAACGGCCTTTCCTTTGTCGTGGCTGTTGGCATAAGCATCGGTGTATAAATCGAGTTGCGCCTGATACGGTTCGTGCGGCGCGGTAAACGGGATATACAGGAAAAACGGACAGTCTTTGTTTTGTTCAATAAAACGGAGTGCGCGGTCGCGGATGGCATCTGTCAGGTATTGTTTTTCCTGCTTGATTTTCTTTCCGTTTTCATAAATCATGGCCATGTCCTTGCGGCCCATCTGCCATTGATATTTGGAACTGAATCCTCCGGTTTTGTAATTCACAATTTCTTCCGCCACTTCACTTTCCGCATAGAGCGTAAAGGCGCCGTAGCAGCCATATTGATAATCGAATCCGAAGCGCTGCGGCGTGTTCAGTTTGGGTTGATAGCCAAGATGCCACTTGCCGATAATGCCGGTGGTATAGTCGTTTCTTTTCAGCAGTTCTGCCAGTGTGATTTCGGAAGGAGGCAATCCTTGTTTGACAATTTGCCATTCGCGCGGATAATGCGGTTTGGTGGCAATCACCCAGGCGCTGTCGCGTTCCGCGAAATATTTTCCGGTCAGGTATTCCACCACATTGGTCGGGTAGAACTCCATCGGCTGTGTTTCAAATCCGCTGCGCTGCTGATAGCGGCCCGTCAGGATGGAGGCTCTCGAAGGTGCACATACCGGAGAGGTGACGTAGCCTTGCGTGCATTGTACGCCTTCTTTTGCCAGCTGGTCAATATGGGGTGTGCGAATATCGGCGGAGCCGTAGCAGCCTACTTCCTCATAGCCCAGATCATCGGCCACAATGAGGATGATATTGGTGTGTCCGGATGGAGCATAGGCGGGTGGCGCCGAGAGGAAATCCTCCTTGCCGGAGAGTTGTGTTTTGTCCCAGCGGATACGCCATTTCAGCGCGCCCGTGGTGAGCGGGTAGCATGACACAAAAAAGATACCTACAAATAAAGATACGATAACCGGCAGTCTGTTTTTCTGCTTCCATAATCGCACTATTTTTTGTAACTTTAACATGTATAAATGTAAAGATGAAAATTGAAATTAAAAAAGAAATAGCAAATGTCATTACGCACGCTATCGGATTTATCGCTTTTGTGACGCTGATTCCGATGATGTTCGTGAAGGCATCTCAATATCCTGTGGATTACAGGATAGTAGGGCTGATTTTCTTTTCCATCGGTCTGGTGGCGGTGTATGCCAGTTCGACTATCTACCACGCGGTAACGAATCAGCGCAAGAAATATCTGATGCGCATCGCCGATCATATCAGCATTTATTACCTGATTGCAGGCACTTATTCCGCTATTCTCCTGCAAACGGTTCCGTTTGAGAAAATAAAATGGTTCATTGTGATTTTGTGGACGATAGTACTGGCGGGTACTATCAAAAAGATATTTCTTACCGGAAAATATGATACGCTCTCCACGATTATCTATGTCACCATGGGCTGCATGGGACTTTTTATCGCGAATACGGTCATTACCTTCACACCGGAAAAGGTGCTGATGTTGGTAGTGGCCGGCGGACTCTGCTATCTGCTGGGTGTTATTTTCTATGCATGGAAAAAATTTACCTATCACCATGCGGTGTGGCATATGTTTGTTTTTGCGGGCAGTATGTTCCATTTCTGGGGCGTTTGGTACACGATAGGACACGCGTAATCCATTTTATTTAGCCGGGCTTCGTTTGCCTGTTTCTTTTTTGCTTATTTTAGTACATGCATTCTTCCGCGCGACGAGGTGTTTTTGTGTATGCCGCTGCCGACTATCTGGCGGCCTGGTGGGCGTGGTGTGTTTTCTTCATTTACAGAAAAAATCAGATTGAAGCATCCTATCAGGGATTCCGCGCTTTGTGGGAAGATACGCAGTTTTGGCTCGGCATATTATTGCTGCCGCTGGGCTGGCTGATGTATTATCTGCTGTCGGATACCTATGGCAGTCTGCTGAAAAAATCGAGGTTGTCCGAGATTGGCAGAACGGCCCTGCAAACGCTGACGGGCGGCTTGCTCTTGTTTTTTACGTTGATGCTGAACGACTGGATTCGCGCATACAGCGATTATTACCGGCTTTTCTTCGTGTTTATCGCGCTGCATTTTTCCCTGACCGTTCTCCTGCGACTGGCGATTCTGACTTACTACAAGCAACTGATAGCTAAAGGCCGTTTGTTTATTCCGGTGTTGTATGTGGGAACACCCGGGAACCTGGATAAAATAGAATCGGAAAACAAACGTTCCGGTGTGCGGTTGCCCTACCGGATTGTAGCTCAGGTGGTGCGCGAAGAGACGACAGACTGGCCTTTCCCCGAAGCGCTGCCTGTCACGGAATTATATTATGAAGAAGTCATCATCGCGATGGGCAATGTGCCGGCAGGCACCATCGAACAGTATGTAATTCATTTCCTGCAGCAGGATAAAACGGTGCAGATGTTGCCCGATGAACTGGATATTGTGTCCGGTAAATTTAAAACCGAAAGCATCTTCGGTTCGCCGCTGCAGGAGATTCCTGTCAACTGGATGACACCCTGGCAAAAGCTGTCCAAACGTGCCGTAGATATGGCGGTGTCGCTGCTCGGACTGATTTTATTGTCACCGCTGTTTTTGTTGCTGGCGATGAAAGTAAAATCCTCTTCGAAAGGGCCTGTTTTCTTTACCCAGAAAAGAGTGGGTTACAACGGAAAAGAATTTGATATCATCAAATTCCGCTCGATGAGGGAAGACGCGGAGCAGGGCATCCCGCAACTGTCTTCCGAACATGATGCCCGTATCACGCCTTTTGGTCGGATCATGCGGAAATACAGACTGGATGAACTGCCTCAATTATGGAATGTGCTGAAGGGAGAAATGAGTCTGGTGGGACCGCGTCCCGAACGCCGTTATTTTATTGATCAGATTATACATACGGCTCCGCAATATCAGCTGCTGCAGCGTGTGAAACCCGGTATCACTTCTCTCGGAATGGTGAAGTATGGCTATGCTTCCAACTTGCAGGAAATGCTGCAACGGATGCGCTATGATTTGCTCTATATTGAAAATATGTCGATGTTGATGGATGTGAAAATTCTGCTGTATACCGTCATCACGCTCTGGAAAGGTGCCGGTAAATAACGCGTCAGTAACAATCTACATCCGCGGTTACCCTGATTTGTTTAAAGCTCGCGAACTGATACAATCCCTGAATGCCTTGCTGAATATGCCATTTTATCTGCGCAGTTTCCTTGGATTGTTTCGGGATTTTCAGCAGTATTTCCCGCAGGTAATAATTGTTGATTTTCTGAATCAGCGGCGCATTGGGACCCACCACCATATCCGGATATTTGGTGCGCAGGAAATCCCCGAGTTTATTCGCGCCCTCTATCACTGTTTTGATGTCTTTGTGTTTCAGCGTGAGTCGTATCAGTCGTGAAAACGGCGGATAGTGAAACCGCTTCCGCTCCGCCAGTTGATGCTGGTAAAATACCTCGTAAGGTTTTTCCAGGATATAGTCGGCGATGGGATGATGTACATCGCTGATTTGAATACATACTTTTCCCTGCTTATCTCTGCGTCCCGCGCGTCCGCTCACCTGCAGCAACAGCTGATAAGCGCGTTCCGTGGCACGGAAGTCCGGATAAAACAACAGCGCATCCGCATTGAGAACACCCACCAGTTGCACATTGCCGAAGTCGAGGCCTTTGGTCACCATCTGTGTGCCCACGAGAATGTCGATTTCACCATCTTCAAAAGCCTGAATAATCTGCTCGTGTCCTTTTTTGCTGCGCACGGTGTCGGTGTCCATTCGTCCGATTTTTGCATCTGGAAACATCAGCGCCAGGTCTTCCTCAATGCGTTCCGTTCCCAGCCCTTTCTGCTGCATCTCATGGGATCCGCACGCACCGCAGGATTTTATCAGCGACTGAGTGTAGCCGCAATAGTGACAGCGCAGGTCGTGCGTGAATTTGTGATACGTCATGCTCACATCACAGTTCTTGCACATCGGAATCCAGTTGCATACGCCGCAGGCCAGGTAAGGCGCGTAGCCGCGACGATTCTGGAACAGTATGACCTGTTCTTTGTTCGCCAGACATTGCAGTATTTCATCGCGGAGACGGAAGGTAATGCCCGCGGTGATGGCTTTGTTTTTCTGCGCTTCCTTTGTGCTGATGAATTCGATATCGGGCAACGCGATGTTGCTGTATCTGTTGTTGAGTTTTACGAGTCCGTATTTGCCGGACACAGCATTGGTATAGCTTTCTATGCTTGGGGTGGCGGAGCCCAATATTACCTTGGCGCCGAACTGGTGCGCCAGGTAGATGGCTGTGTCGCGGCCCTGATAGCGCGGTGCGGGATCCTGCTGCTTGTAGGATGCGTCATGTTCCTCATCGACTATCACCAGCCCCAGTTGCCGGAAAGGCAGAAACACGGCGGAACGTGCGCCGATGACGACATTCGCTTTGCCATGCAGGATATTATTCCATATCTCCACGCGTTCCGCGTTATTGAATTTGGAGTGATAAACTGCTACCGGTCCCACGGCTTTTTCTATCCGCTGAATCAGCTGATATGTCAGTGAGATTTCCGGGAGTAGTAGTAATACCTGCTGTCCTTTGCTGATTTGTTCTTTAATCAGTTCGATATATAATAATGTCTTTCCGCTGGAGGTTATACCGTGCAGCAAAACGACCTCTTTCTCTTGCAGAAAAGTATGGATTTCATCGAGCGCATGTTGCTGTGTATCGGATAACAGATAGTTCCGGATATCCGAAATGTCATGTGCCTGAATCCGGTCGACGATGCGCTCTTCGAGCGTCAGAATGCCTTTGGTGACAAGGGATTCCAGCGAAGAAGCAGCGGCATCTGCTTTTTTCAGGAGTTCACTCTTTCGCACTGCCGGCTGCTGTTTGGACAAGGATAGAAATGCCAGCAGGATGGCTTCCTGTTTGGCGAATTTACTTACGGAGGAAAAGGAGGTCTGCAGTTGGTTTTCCGCTATGGCCAGTTGTACGATGACTTCCGTTTTTGGCGTATATTTTTCGTGGAGCGTTTGCTTGACGTAGATGACTTTTTGCTGTAACAGGCTTTTTAGGGTGTGTCCGACTGATTTCTTTTGTAAGATGTCCTGTATGTCTTTCAGTGAGATTTCTTCCTGATGTTCGAGTGCTTCCGCTATCAGATATTCATCGTCGCTCAGTTGCAGAATATCTTCTTCGTAAGCCGGATTTTTCACAAAGGATGTTTCTGAGTCGAGTTTGAAATAGGCGGGCAGTGCGGCCTGCATCACTTCTCCGATGGTGCACATGTAGTAGCTCGCTATCCATTGCCACTGCTGCATCTGCTGCGCCGTGATGATGGGCGCGTCGTCAATCAAAGAAAGAATCTCTTTGGGAACATAGGCTGCGGGCGGTACATTGTCTATTTGCCAGACAATCGCGGCATAGAGTTTTTGTTTGCCGAATTGCACTTCCACCCGCATGCCGGGCTTTAGCTGGTTTTCCAGTGCTTCCGGAATGGCGTAGGTATACATTTGAGGCAATGCCAGCGGCAGCACGACATGGGCAAATTGCTGATATGTATACTTTGTTTCCATTGGCGGCAAGTCTTAATTATAGAGTAATATCTGCTCCCGTAATTTTTTCTAAGTTTGCACTACAATGATACGAAAATGGCGACAAAAGAAATGATTAAATCCGAATTGCGGGAAACTATGGAGGCATTATCCGGGCTTGTGGCAACGGCATCAGAGCAGTCTTTTAAGTCGCAGCCGAACGGGAAATGGGGTGTTGCGCAGCAAACTGATCATCTATCTATCTCCAATTTCATCACAGCGTCTGGATTCGCTATGCCGAAACCGGTGCTGAAGACAGTATTTAAATCTGCCAACAGAATCAGTCAGCCGTACGATGAAGTGGTATGGCGGTATCAGCAGCAATTGTCACAGGGTGCCAAAGCACCACTGCCATTTCAGCCTGTCTTCATTAGGTTTACAAGCCGAACTGTCGTGCAGAAAGTATGGGCGAATTCCTGTGAGGTATTGCTGAAAGCCACGGACAACTGGACGGAAGAGGAACTGGATGCATATTTACTGCCGCATCCGATTTTAGGCAAGATAACAGCGAGAGAATTGTTGCTGTTCACGGTCTATCATATCCGCCATCATTACAACAGCATGAAGGCTATGCAAACAGGTAATTGATATCTTCCTGCGACAGATTTTTTACAAAATTCTCATCTTCCGTAATGATGGAATCTGAAACAGTCTGTTTCCGTAGCTGCATTTCTATGATTTTTTCCTCAATGGTGTTTTTGCAAATCATCTTGTAGGCGAATACATTTTTGGTTTGACCGATACGATGGGTGCGGTCGATGGCCTGTTGTTGTATGGCGCTGTTCCACCACGGATCAACGAGGAATACATAGTCCGCCGCAGTGAGATTGAGGCCGGCATTTCCTGTTTTTAAACTCATCAGGAAAATATTTACGGTATTGTCTTCCTGCTGAAATTCATTCACCATTTTTAAGCGGTCTTCAATGGCGGTATCGCCGTCGAAGTGGTAATAGGGCATTTGTTCTTTCCGGCAGGCCTGCGCGATGAGGTGCAGCATTTCCTTGAATTGAGAGAAAATCAGCACTTTGTTGTTTTGCAGATTATTGCGCAATTCATCCATCAGTACATCCAGTTTGACGGATGCGGTGGTCCGGATTTCTTCATCTGCCAACAAGGATGGCGAGCAGCAAAGCTGTCGCAGTTTGATGATGCCTTGTAAAATATTCAGCTTGCTTTTTGATAATCCGTCCTGTTGAATATTCAGGAAGATGCTTTTTCTGATCCTTGATTTTACGGCTTCGTAAGCCTCTTGTTGTTCTTCACTCATTTCACACCAAAGCACCAGTTCTGTTTTTTCCGGCAAATCGGTGGCGACCTGTTTTTTCGTTCGGCGCAAAACGAACGGATGAATGAGCTGCTGCAGGGCTTCCATTTTCTCCTTGTTTTTGTTGCGGTCGATTGGAAGTGCGTATTCCTTTCTGAAAAATTCCTGCCCACCCAGCACGTTCGGTAGCAGGAAATTCAGCTGCGCATATAAGTCGAAAGTGTTGTTCATAATTGGAGTGCCGCTCAGTGCAATCTTATGCGGAATATGCAGTGTGTAGATGGCTTTCGTAATTTGCGCGGACAGATTTTTTATATGATGACTTTCATCCATCACCACGGTGTTCCATGGCAACATATTGATTTTGTCGATGTCTACGCGGAGTGTGGAATACGGCGTGATACAGACTTTATAATTGCCCTGCATGAATCGCTCGATATTGCGCTGCGCGCCGTAGTGAATGTAGGAGGGCAGTGATGGCGCGAATTTCTCCAGTTCCTGTTGCCAGTTGTATACCAGCGAAGCGGGGCAGGTCACCAGAAAGATGGCGTCCGGATGCAGTTCTTGCTGTGCTGTCAGAAAGGCGATGGTCTGCAAGGTTTTTCCGAGGCCCATGTCATCCGCGAGGCAGGCTCCCGCACCGATTTCGCTCAGCAGACGCATCCACTCGTAGCCTTTTTGCTGGTAAGGTCGCAGACTCGCCATCAGGGTGGCCGGCACCGGATAAAGAATACTGTCCGGCTGCTGGAAAGTCTGCCATTTCTGCCACCAGTCGTCTTTGATGATATACTGAAAATTCTTGTTCTGCGCCTGTTCCTGCGAGCTGATAAACAGCCATTGAGACACCGTAATACGTTGTTTGTCTATCTTGCCGTGTTTAAGCAGTGTGCTATAACCTGCCAGCCATTCTTCATCGAGTATGCCGATGGTGTTGTCTTTCAGTAAGATGCTTTTCTGCTGATTGAACAGCGTTTTCTGCACTTCCGACAGGCTCACCATTTCATCGCCGAATCTCAGTATCATCGTCATGCTCACCGCGTGTTCCAGTGTGCTGATATCTTTAATTTCGGTAGTGATATTATGTTGTGAATAACGAAAATGCTGTAGCATGTCCATGCCAATCAGTTCCACATTTTCCGCCAGCATCTGATGATAAAATTTCAGGAACCAGTTTTTCTTTTTTGCATCTTCATAGGTGAGGTGAAAATATCCGTTGCGTTGTTTCTCAAAATTGGGATGTGTTTTTCGGAGCAATTCCAGAAAGGCCTGTTCCTGTTCCGTATTACGGATAACGGCGTACAGTTCGCCCTGTATATTTACTTCCTTTTCCGCGGCGGGCGGACCCTCTATCAGGATGTCTTCGTATTTCCACTGCGGCGTCAGCATAAGAAATGCGCCACTGCTGATTTCACTCAGCAGGATGCAGTTGGTAGGTGCCGCCTCGATTTTCTTCTTTTCAAAAATATGCAGGTTGTTCACGGTGTATTTTCTGATCAGCGGCTGTATCACCTGTTGATTGAATGCCGCCGGTTCCTGCGCGAATTTTTCCGGAACTATCTGTTCCAACCATTCCAGTGTACGCACATCATCGTAGCCCAATATGAAATAGGTGTTGCCCTTGTTCAGCAGGCATAGATTGCGGGAAAGTTCTGACAGTGGAAATTTTTCCTCTCCCAATTGTATATAGGTTTGTAAACCGAGACTGTTGTCCTCCCGCTGTATGATTTCAAAAGAAAGAACAGGGTGGATGGCGGAGAATATACATGGTGCCATCAACTTATTGCCGGTAGCAGGATTGATGGTGGCGTGATATAAGGAAACCGGTTCCTGCAAAGCGGGAATTGCCTTGAAATACTGAATCAGTTCGCGCAATATAGCCTTGTGCAGATAGCTGTCGAGGGCAGTTCCGGAACGTTGTTTTTTGAAGAATTTAGTATGCTCGGAAAGCCTGAATTTAAGCGAGTGAGAGGTGAAGTTATCCATACACTGATAAACTTCCTTTGCCAGTTTGGGTTGCAGAAAATCCAGGGTTGCCATGTCCAACGGCAAGGTCTGAAACTGAATGCCATTTTTATCTTTGGTCTTTTTCAGTACATAAAAACACGTATAATCCGGAGCGGATACAGGCTTTTCCAGTAAGAATGAATAGGATACAGTGGTGGTTGCTGGCGTTGGCATAACTTGACGAAAAGAGCCGCCAAATTAAGTTATTTCTGCCGTTTTTTTTAATTCCGGTTTCTGATTATCCGGTTGCAGGATTGTTTTTTTATTACAGGATAAATGAAGACCAAATGGAATTTACTTTTTTCTTTATGTGCTCAAGTAAGCTAGATTTCAATATGCACGGAGGAAATATCTACACGTGGCTGGTGTTTCTAAAGTTCCTTATGTGGTTGTTTTAGTACTTAAGGCTGAATAAAAGTGGAATCTGTCAGGCTGAGCAAAAAAGCCTTTAAATCCGCCTTTTCCTGCGTGGTGAGTCCCAGTCCGTAGCTGCCGGTATTTTGAAAACGGATATTGGCTTTTTCTATCATGATAGGTTCTACATTCGGAGAGTTTTTAGGCCCCAGGTTGTACATGTCTATCACTTCATCCAGTGTGGCGAACCTGCCGTCGTGCATGTAGGGAGCGGTGAATCCCAGATTCCGCATCGTCGGTATTTTGAATCTTCCGAGGTCGTTGTTATTGCCGGTGATAGCGCCTAATCCCGGATCGGGAAAATCAAATACGGTAGCTGCAACGTCCATGCCGTTGTTGGCAAATGTTTTCAGCGGATCGATGAATAATTCCGGAGAAGCTGTAGTATGACAATGGAAACAGTCGCCTTTTTCCGAACGGAAAATTTCGAGTCCGCGCAGCACCGAAGAATCCAGCTGTATTTCACCTCGCAGATAGCGGTCGAACGGCGCATTGTAGGAAAGTAATGTATTTTCAAACTGTTCGATTGCTTTCGTGATTTCGGTTCGGGTAGGTGTGCCGGTGCCGAAGGCCTTTTCAAAAAGCGTTTTGTATACAGGATGTCTTTGTATGCGAAGTTCCGCCTGTGGCCACGGTAGGTGCATCTCATCCGGCGCTTCTACCGGAAATAAAGCCTGCTCCCGGAGCGTCTTGCTGCGACCATCCCAGAAATAGGTGTTCTTGAACCACGCGAGATTCACCAGCGGCATCGCGTTGCGTTTCCCTTCAATATTGTCGATGCCCTTACTCAGCGCTTTGTTATCGGAAAAACTCTTGGAGGGCAGGTGGCAGGATGCGCACGAGATAGTGGAATCTCTGGAAAGGATTGGATCAAAAAACAGGCGTTTCCCTAATGCGACACCTTCGACTGTCATAGGATTTTCGGGGTCGACAGGCATTTTCCGGAAGTTCGGGATATTCGGAATAGGATAAGGAGTGGTGGTGGCAACAGTTTCTTTTTTGCACGCAGCAAGCAGCAGCAATAGTGCGGCTGTAATGCCATAGGAAAGGTAGCGGTGGTATCTGTTGTGGGTAAATATCATTCGGCTGCTATCGTTATTCCGTCGGTGAATGCATCCGTGATGCTGATGGCGTTCGGCATACTTTCATCCGTACTGTGATTGGAGAAATTGGATAATCGGAAATTTGCTTCATCCAGTACAAACAAGTCGGAAGCATTCAGTGAAATGCGGTATGTTCCGCCGGCCTGTGGAATGCTGTTTGTCGACAGAACACGATAGAGCGTGTCGCTGCCCAGATGCATGGAAAAAACATTTTGTATGCTTGCCGCCCCGGATGTGGTGGAGTCGATGCTGCCTTCTGCTACCAGAAAGCGGTATTTGAGCATATCCCAGTACATGCCCTGTTCGCGGCTCATCGGATGTTCAATGGGAAAAGAAACGGGATTGGCATTATTCTGCGCAGGATTGAGTCCGAATGAAAAATAGAATTTCTTCAGGGCAGCTTTCGGCCTGTTAATCTGAAAGGTATTGTTCTCTCCTGATTTATACAGATACACCTCTTTTACCGGATAAAAATTTCCGGCACTGTCTTCAAAGATGAAATTAGACAGATAAACAAGCATGGAGTCGAGCGTGTAATACCTGTTCTGGCTCGTAACGCCACTCATATTGCTGTGCTGTATGCTGACGGTAATAAAATCGGAAGTCTCTTCTTTTTTACAGGAGACGATGAGCAATAACAGCGATGCAGATAATATGCAGGAATTCAGACGTTTCATACCTTAAATGTAACGAATATTTGAGGTTTATGTTTTGCGATAAGGTTAAAAAAGCGGATGGGGCGCCCGAAGGGCGCCCCATCCGCTTTTTATAGCAAAAAGAATTACAGAGACAATGTTTTCAAAACATCGTTCATGCCTCTTACGGCAGCAGCACTCTTGTCAAATGCAGCCTGTTCTTCTTCATTCAGTTGATACTGGATGATTTTCTCCCAACCGTTTCTGCCGATTACTACAGGAACGCCTAAGCAGATATCAGATTGTCCGTATTCACCTTCCAGGTAAACGCAGGAAGTGATGATGCGTTTTTCGTCGCGCAGGATAGACTCCACGATAGCCATGCCGGCAGCACCCGGTGCATACCATGCGGAAGTACCGATCAGGCCGGTCAGTGTAGCACCGCCCACCATGGTGTCAGCAGCTACTTTTTTCAACGTCTCTGCATCCAGCAATTCAGATACGGGTGTAGAACCCAGCGTCGCCAGTCTTGTCAAAGGAATCATAGTCGTGTCGCCGTGACCGCCGATTACATCTGCGTTCAACTGAGACGGAGAGCATCCGAGCGCTTGAGATAAATAATATCTGAAACGGCTGCTGTCCAGTGCGCCGCCCATACCGATAATTCGGTTTTTAGCGATGCCTGTCGCTTTCAGCGCCAGATAAGTCATCGTATCCATCGGGTTGGAGATGATGACGAAGATAGTATTTGGAGAATATTTCAGGATGTTTTCAGCCACACCTTTCACGATGCCGGCATTCACGCCGATCAGCTCTTCACGCGTCATACCCGGTTTGCGCGGCAAACCTGAAGTAATCACGACAACATCACTGTCAGCCGTTTTTGTATAGTCGTTGGTAGAACCTGTGATTTTGGTATCGAAACCCAATAATGCAGCAGTCTGCATCATGTCGATGGATTTGCCTTCCGCAAAACCTTCTCTGATGTCTAATAATACCACTTCGTGGCAAAGTTCTTTGCGTGCAATGTTGTCGGCAACGGTTGCGCCTACTGCTCCTGCACCCACTACGGTTACTTTCATTGTATTATAAATTTTAGGTTGAGTGATAAAAAATCGAGGCAAATATACTGTTTTTGAACTTATTGCGCAGGAATTTTATCAGCCGGAACAGGAAATGATGTTTTTATAATGTCGGTGATATTCATACCGGCGAATTATTCGCTTTAAATTATCATTATCAGCGTGGCAATGCAGCCGGACACGCTCAGATATCTTGTATATTAGTAGTTTTTTAGGGCTTTTGCCCGATTCCAACAGCAAGTCGTATATACCATGAAAGATTATTCAAGAGAATCTTTGTCCTTACATGAAAAATTGAGAGGAAAGATCAGTATTTCCCTGAAGACGGATTTGAAATCCAAAAAAGACCTGACACTGTGCTATTCGCCCGGCGTGGCAGAGCCTGTGCGTCAGATTGCGAACGACATAGAGAAAGTGTGGGATTTAACCATCAAAGGTAATATGGTGGCCGTCGTATCGGATGGTTCCGCTATCCTCGGACTCGGCAACCTGGGCCCGGAAGCTGCCATTCCTGTAATGGAAGGCAAGGCGATGTTGTTCAAGAAATTTGCCGGTGTGGATGCCTTTCCGATTTGTCTCGCGACACAAAATACAGAAGAAATTATCCAAACCATCAAAAATATCGCGCCGGTTTTTGGCGGCATTAACCTGGAAGATATTTCTTCTCCGCGTTGTTTCGAAATTGAAGACAGACTGCAATCGCTCGGTATTCCGGTGTTTCACGATGATCAGCATGGTACGGCTATTGTAGTATTGGCAGCCATCGTCAATGCCTGCAAATTACTGGACAAAAATATTGCCGACCTGAATGTCGTTATCAATGGTGCAGGTGCTGCCGGTCTGGCGATCACCAAACTGCTGATGTGTCATCAGATTGACAAATCTGTATGTATACCGGTGAAACAGATTGTGATGTGCGATTCCAAGGGAATTATCCACAAAGACCGTGCTGATTTGAATGATTTTAAACGCGAAATTTTAAAATTCACCAATCCGAATAATACTAAAGGAACACTGAAGGATGCACTCGTGAACGCGGATGTATTTATTGGGGTGAGTCAGGCGAATCAGCTGACTACCGAAGATGTAATGACGATGAATCCACAGCCTATCATTTTTCCGCTAGCTAATCCGGTTCCGGAAATCTCGCCGGAGAAAGCATACAAAGGAGGTGCGGGTGTAGTGGGAACAGGCCGCAGTGATATTCCGAACCAGATCAACAACGTGCTTGCCTTTCCGGGTATTTTTAAAGGTGCGTTGGAAATCCGTGCCCGCAGAATCACGCCGCGCATGAAAGTAGCAGCCGCCTACGCGATTGCAAATTGCGTGACGGATTTGCACCGCGATCAGATTATTCCATCTACTTTGGATATGAATGTGGCAAATATGGTAGCGCAGGCGGTGAAGGATGCTTATCTGGAAGATATCAAGCACATGGAAACGCCGAAACACGCGTTGTAACAGGATATTCACGAAGCTATGAAATATAAGCGTGGGGCGGTTTCCTTTGGAAACCGCCCCCCGCGTTTTTTTATTCAGCTGTTGCTGTTTATGTGATGCGCAGCTTACGCTTTGGCAGCCGGCTTTTTATACCATTTTTTCTTGGCTTTCTGTGGTGCCGGACGTTTCGGTGCATGTCCGGATACAACGTGCGCATGCGGTTCTTTCACTTCCATCACGGTCGAGCTAATCGGATAGGGATGGTCAACACGCACCGGAATCTGTTTGCCGATGAGTTTCTGAATGTCGCGCAATAACAATTTCTCTTCCGGATCGCAGAAAGAAAAGGCTATGCCTGCATTGCCGGCACGACCTGTTCTGCCGATGCGGTGCACGTAGGTTTCCGGCACTTCCGGCAGTTCGTAGTTGATTACGTGGGAAAGGTCATCCACGTCAATGCCACGGGCGGCAATGTCGGTGGCTACCAGCACGCGGATGCTGCCGTTTTTAAAGCTCTGCAAGGCCGCCTGTCGGGCATTCTGCGATTTATTGCCGTGAATAGCCGCCGATTTAACATTGACGGTAGTCAGCATTTTTACCACTTTATCCGCGCCGTGTTTTGTGCGGGTAAACACCAGCACACTTTTTATCGCTTTGTCTTTCAGTAAAAAGGTCAGCAGCGCGTTTTTGTTTTTCTTGTCTGTAAAGAATACGGATTGCTCAATCGTATTTGCGGTGGAGGACACCGGCGTAACTTCTACTCTCGCAGGGTTTGTTAAGATGGCATCTGCCAGATGCTGGATTTCTTTCGGCATGGTGGCAGAGAAAAATAAAGTCTGACGTTGTGTTGGCAGTTTCGCGATGACTTTTTTTACGTCGTTTACAAAGCCCATATCCAGCATGCGGTCGGCTTCGTCCAGTACAAATAACTGAATAGCACGCAGGTCTACATAGCCCTGATTCATCAGGTCAAGCAGTCGGCCCGGTGTAGCTACGATAATGTCCGAACCTTGCTGTAATGCCATCACCTGCGCGTGTTGTGATACGCCGCCGAAGATAACACTGCGTTTGAGCGGAATATGTCTGCCGTAAGCCGCGAAACTTTCCATAATCTGTATGGCCAGTTCGCGAGTAGGCGTTAAGATAAGCGCTTTGGGTGCCTTTGTTTTTTTGCCGGTCACGAGGTCTTCGGCCAGCAATTGCAGCATCGGAATGGCGAATGCCGCCGTTTTTCCGGTGCCCGTCTGAGCGCAGCCCAGTAAGTCTCTTTTTTGTAAGATAATAGGAATGGATTGTTCCTGAATAGGTGTGGGCTGTGTATACCCTTCGGTTTGTAGTGCCTTTAATATTGGCTCTATTAAATGTAAGTCTTTAAATAACATGTTTTAAATAAAAAAGGAATGTATTGAATATGCGGAATACAAACAATGATAAATAACCACGTGCATGAATAAAAACTGGAGAAGAGGTGTTTATACCGGCATATTCTGTGGCGGCTGAATCACAAAACGTATGTGTCAGTGGCACAAAGGTACGGATAATTTCTGCATTTCCTATGTTGTTGTGTTATGGAATGTTAGTATTTGTGC
>ENA-UPTA01002043-UPTA01002043.1-activated-sludge-metagenome-genome-assembly--contig:-NODE-2043-length-21406-cov-6.075406_pt1 | contig 21406 bp, 18 predicted proteins | sample MGYA00238184_ERZ773361 | MGnify/ENA primary metagenome ERZ773361 (study PRJEB29100, sample SAMN05720205) | activated sludge metagenome | isolation source: anaerobic digester from wastewater... | reverse complement strand
GGCCACGTCAAAGGGGCCTTCACGGGGGCGGTAACGGACCGCAAGGGGCGCTTCGAAATGGCGGACGGGGGCACGCTGTTTCTCGATGAAATCGGCGAGGTGCCTCCGGCCATGCAGGTCAAGCTGCTGCGGGTGCTGCAGGAGCGAACCTTTGAGCGGGTGGGCGGCACGGAAGCCATCAAGGTCAACGTGCGCCTGATTGCGGCCACCAACCGGGATCTTCAGGCGCTGGTGGGCGAAGGAAAATTCCGCGACGATCTTTTCTACCGGCTGAATGTTTATCCGATTTATGTGCCGCCGCTCAAAAAACGCAAGACGGACATTGCGCTGCTGGCCGATCACTTTCTGGAAAAGTACGCGCGCGAAAACCGCAAGGACATCCGCCGCCTTTCGAGCGCGGTCATAGACATGCTGATGAGCTATCACTGGCCCGGCAACGTGCGCGAGCTGGAAAACTGCATGGAGCGCGCGGTGCTCGTGGCCGAGGGCAATGTGATCCATCCGCACCATCTGCCGCCCACGCTGCAGACGGCCGAGGCGGCGGGGAATACGGCGACCGGGAGCCTGAAATCCCAGGTGGATGCGTATGAGCGCGACCTGATCGTGGATGCGCTCAAATCCACCCGCGGCAACATGGCGGCGGCGGCGCGCATCCTGCAGACCACACCGCGAATCTTCGGGTACAAGGTCCGGGCCCATCAGATAGACCCAAATAGATATGATACATAAATGTAGTAATTATATATAATTATTACATTATTGTATTATCATCACATGATTCCTGCAATTTTGTAAAATATTTAATATTTTATTATACATTGTGGTTTAAGAGCTTAAGCATTATCTGACCCCTCATCTCCTGCCTGCTGGCATAAACCGTGCTAATACGGACTCCATCGTGCGCCGGTGCGCGCGTTTAATGCAATGAAGGAGAAAAGCCATGTGCAAGAGAAAATGCGGGTTGGGAGCGGTTCTGATAATCATGCTGCTGGCGGGCTGGGCGCCGGCAGCTCTCGCGGAGGATCAGGCCTCCATGGTGTCCGTTGAGATGTTCACGACAAACAATCTGTGGATGATGGTGTCCACGTTTCTGGTGTTCGTCATGCATCTGGGTTTCGCAACGGTGGAGTCCGGCCTGGCCCGCGCCAAAAACACGGTGAACATTCTGTTCAAGAACACGCTGATTCCGGCCATCGGACTGCTGACCTACGCGCTGGTCGGCTTCAGCCTGATGTACCCGGGCGACAGCTGGATCTTCGGCAAGTGGTTCGGATTCTCCCGGCTGGGCATCGGCACCGATGCCGCCGGGCTCACGAGCGCCTACAACGCCGGCTACACCTACTGGACGGACTTCCTGTTCCAGGGCATGTTCGCCGCGACGGCGGCAACAATTGTTTCCGGCGCCGTCGCCGAACGCGTGAAGCTGAACGCCTTCCTGCTGTTCTCGCTGGTCTATGTTGCGCTGGTCTATCCTTTCGTCGGTTCGTGGAAATGGGGCGGCGGATGGCTGAATGACATGGGCTTCCATGATTTCGCCGGCTCGACGCTGGTTCATTCCGTCGGCGGCTGGGCGGCGCTCGCGGGTGTGATTCTGGTAGGCCCGCGCCTCGGCAAGTACGTCAACGGCCGCATCCGTCCGATCATGGGCCACAATCTCCCGCTGGCGGTCATCGGCGTTTTCCTGCTGTGGCTGGGCTGGTTTGGATTCAACGGCGGTTCGGTGCTTTCAGCGGAACCCGGACTCGTTTCCTATGTGCTGGTCACCACATCGCTGGCGGCTTCCGCCGGCGCAATCGGTTCCATGCTGACCTCCTGGACCGTGCAGAAGAAGCCGGACCTTTCGATGGTGCTCAACGGCATTCTCGCGGGGCTTGTGGGGATTACGGCCGGCGCGGATGTGGTTTCGGTGCCCGCCTCTGTGCTGATCGGATTCATCGCCGGGATTCTGGTGGTGCTGTCCGTGCTGATGTTTGACCGCCTGAAGCTGGACGATCCAGTGGGCGCGCTGTCCGTCCACCTGGTGTGCGGGGTCTGGGGAACGCTGGCGGCCGGCCTCTGGGGTGCGGGCAAATCGTTCTGGGTGCAGCTGCTGGGCGTGGCCGCCTGCGGCATGGTCTGCTTCATCGCCGCCTTCGCCATCTTTTATGTTCTCAAAGTCACCATTGGCATTCGTGTGAGCGAGGACGAAGAACTCAAAGGCCTGGATATCGGCGAGCACGGCATGGAAGCCTACAGCGGATTCCAGATTTTCCTGAACCAGTAGACGCCCCGAAAAAGGAGACACAGAAATGAAACTGATCATTGCCTACATTCAGCCCGAGAAACTCAACGCCGTGAAGCGCGCGCTGTACGACCACGAAGTATACAAGATGTCGGTCACCAACGCGCTCGGATGCGGTCAGCAGCGCGGTTATCACGAGTCCTACCGCGGCGCCGATGTTGAGGTGAACCTGCTTAAGAAGGTCCGTCTGGAGATTGCCGTCAACGAAGGTTTCGCGCAGCCCGCCATTGAAGCAATCATCAAGGGCGCGCGCACGGGAAAGATCGGCGACGGAAAAATATTCGTGCTCGATCTAGCGGACTGCATCCGCATCCGCACCGGGGAAGAGGGCCGCGAAGCGATTGGCTGAACAACCGGGCGGAGCAGCGCGCGGCGCTGCTCCGCCCCGTCAATGCACAAGGAAGTTGAAATGAAAAAATTAATGCTACTGGCCGTGATGGCGGTTTGTTTGGCGAATACGATGGCGTTTGGTGCTGATGTGGCCGCCGGCATTGACCTCGCGAGCGCGTATGTTTTCAGGGGTGCGACCTTCAACGACGGACTGGTGGCGCAGCCTTCGGTGGAAATATCCGGCCTGCCGGTCACCTTCGGCGTGTGGGGAAACTTCGATCTGGATGATTACGGGGGAAATGTCGCCAAAAACGAATTCTCGGAAATTGATTTGTACGCCGGCTATGAAATCCCGCTGGGACTGGATCCCTTCGGCCTGGCCGCCGGCTGCACCGAGTACACCTATCCCGGCGGCGGCGCCGAGGCCGACCGCGAGGTTTCGCTGACGGCATCGGCGGATATTCTGCTGAATCCGACCGTCGCGCTTTTCTACGGGCTCGACGGGGCGATTGCCGACAGCGTGTATGCGGAAGCCGGGCTGGGCCACTCCTTCGCGCTTCCGGCGGATGTATCGCTTGATGCGGGCTTGACTGTCGGCTACCTGAATCCCGAAGACGGCGCTGATGGATTCTCGCACTGGACCGGGAGCGTGGAGCTGAGCTGGAAGATGCTTTCTGCCGGTATGGTTTATATCGGGCAGATTGACGACGAAGTTCTGCCTGACGGGGAATTCGCGTACGATGCCGAGGTGGCGGTCACGCTGGGCCTGTCTCACGCATTCTGACTCAGGCCTCCACCGGCTTGTGGCAGATGTTCAGCCGGCCGAGGCACTGGTTCCGGGCGCGCCACAGGTTGGCCATGGTCATTGGGAATGGAAAAAGGAAAATGAGGGTGCTCCAGGCCGGCAGCGCGATGAGAATCTGCGTGATTTCGCTGAACAGCGAGCCCCCGTGAATCATTGCGCCGAGCGCGGCCTGCAGATAGATGATCAGCAGCGGAAGCGCCATCATCAGCACGACGGCCCATTGGCAGAAGCGCGTCTCGAGCGCGAGCGAACGGCATCCCGTCTGTTCCGCAACATCGCCCGCTATGCGGTTCAGCAGGTGCAGCAACCACGCCACCGTCAGCAGGAACAGCCAGACATTGGTCAGCAGATAGGCTGTTCCGGGCAGAATCTCCCACCAGCTCAAAAACGGGGCAAAATAGATGGCGAGGCAGAGCGCCATGATGGCTTGCTTGACCAGCGGACGCCATGCCGGCGACATGCGGCCCGCCGACCAGAGCCAGATCACGCCGATGGCAATGATCATCACGCCGGGCAGGTGGGCCGGAAGCACAAAAGTGGTTTGTATCGAAAGCGCCTGGGAAAAGAGCATCAGCGAGACCGGAATCCCCCAAAATATGCACAGCAGGCCGCGCGCGACGCGCATCACGGCAAAGGCGGCATCAGAGTTCTGTTCAGAATTCATGGCGCATTATTAGTCCCGCGCGGTGTCCGGCGCAAGCCTGATGGAAAGTTCCAATGACTGGAACTTTTGCCGGAAATACTTCCAATGATTGGAACTTTTTGAGCAAATACTTCCAGCCATTGGAACTTTTCCGCCGGCCGGCCGCCTCTATTTCGCAAGCGAAAGAAGTTTCACGCCCGCAAACTTCAGCTGCCGGAAGCACGCGCCCTGCGTGATGCAGCGGATAACAGAGGCCGGATCGGTGATGCGCGCCCCGCAGATCACATCAACCCCGTGATCAAACAGCATCGGCGTCAGCGGGGATGTCGGCCCGGTCAGAACCACGAAGCTGTTTTTGCAGAGCGGCAGAAGGTCTTCAATCGTGTGGTTGATGAACGCCGACGAGGTCAGGCAGACCACATCGCACTGGGGGAGGATCTCCGCGGCCTCTTCTGCGGGCAGGTCGCCAGGCCGCGGTTTCTTTTCTATTACCCAAACAGTTTTCGCCTTTTCGCGCAGCTTGGGAATGAAGGGGAAATGGCCCACGACTGCCACATTTTTCCCGGCGCCCTTTTCCATGACGATTTCGGCCGCATTCAGGCTCGAGCATTTCGATTCATCCACATCAATGAGAGAATTGATGGCAGCCATGCCGATGGACGCGGCCACAGTGTGGTCTGAAAGGGCATAGCGGGCCAGCTCCAGCGCGGATTTGTCGAGGAGTTTTCCGGCGTCCTCCACGAACTTTGGGCTGTCATCATGCTGAGGATCCATGTCGCGGTAGGTGCAGGACAGTCCGCCGTATTTCGAAACAACGGCCGTCCAGAACGCGCCTGTGCAAACGGTTTTAACCGGGCCGGCGTTTGGTTTCAGGCTCTCAATTATGTCTTGCAGTATTTTCATGGCAAAGAAATCTCCGATTCCTGAACTTTCAGCAATTCACGGGATGGTTCAAAGTTGAGCTGATCCCTCCACGAGTCCAGCATGATCCAAATATCTGCCAGAGTTTTTACCATGGCAAAGGACGGATTTTTTCCCGCACGCATGGCGGCGACAAACTCAGGATTCTCGCCCCCCTGGCGCGTGACGCCAGGAAACATTTCCGTAAACTCCTGATCCGTGCAGATCACCGCAGCCTCGTTGACCACCCGCATGATGTCAATTTTGTCTGCATCGCGGATGAGTTTCAGAAAGCTCATGGTGTCCGCGTCAAAGTGATCGGGAACGTCCTTCCGGTTGTGGTAGCGGACTCCAACCATGATGTGCTTCTGGTCGCGAGATGAACATTCCGCCAGCGTTTCGCCGCACCGGATGACCTCCCAGCCGCGCTCCCCGTGGTCTATGGTTTTCGCATCTATAAAGCTGCCGAATTCCGCAAACTGCGTGAACCGGCCGGTGTCATGAAGCAGGCCCAGCGCCTCAGCGGCAAGGGCATCTTCTTCGGACCAGCCAAGCGCGAGGGCGATGCGGCGCGAGTTCTCCGCAACCTTGAAACTGTGATCGTATTTGAGCTTCAAAAACGGATGCAGGACCCCATTGCCGCCGGCAAAGCGCGCGGCGTAATCATCAAACCATGTGCGGATTCTGCGGAGTTCGCCGGGAAGCATGGTCAGTTCACCGTGTACCAGGTTGCCCCGTCATGGATTTCCGTACGGATGATTCCGCGGTCTTTCAGGTCGTCGAGATACTTTTGAGCCTCTGCATGCGGAATATTGCACATGCGGCTGATGTTTTCCGCCGTGCACTGGTGGAAGCGGAGAAGAGAAAGGATCGCGCCTTCGTGCAGTACAAGGCTGTGATCACTCTGGGCCGCGAAGGAGGCAATCACTTCCGCGCGGGGATTGAACAGTCCGGCCAGTTTCTCAAGCTCCTCGCGCGAAACCGGGCGAATGGTCTTGTCCGCGGCCGGCCTGACGGCTGTGTTCAGATGGACTTTATCCGGCCGGATTTTTGCCGCGAAGCCGGCGATTTGCTTGATTTGATCCGGTTGCGCGTTTATGCCCGGGATCACAAACACCTCGAGCCAAATCTGGCCGGTGAATTCCCCGCGCAGGGCGCACGCCCCCTCGACGAGGCGCAAAAAGGTGATCTCGGGCTGTGGCCTGTGAATTTTCCGGAAAGATTCCTCATCCCACGCGGAAAGCGTGATCTTGACGATGTCGGCCCGCGCGGCGTCGCGCCGGACTTCGGGAAGATACAGCAGGCTTCCGTTTGAAAGCAGAACGGTCGGGTGATTTGTTTTCGATTTCACAAAATCCAGCACCTCTCCAAACCGGCTGTGGAGTGTTGGTTCTCCGCCGCCAGAGAGGGTCACGACATCGGATTTCCCCCCCTGCGCAAGCCAATCGGCGATTTCCGCCAGCACTTCCTCAGTCGGGACATATTCCCGGCGCTCGGTGGTTGTTTTGCGGGTGTGCCCCAGCTGACAGAAAACGCAGTCCATGGAGCAGGTCTTGAGGGGCACGAGGTCGACGCCGAGCGACAAGCCCAGACGGCGCGAGGGAACCGGCCCAAAAAGATATTTATACTTTTTCTTCATGGTCATGAGCATGCCCCGGACAGCTGCAGGGTGGAACATATCCGGTGAAAAGAAGAGGAAACACAATGTCGCTGGTGCAGCAGGGGATCCAGACGGCAATGAAAAGAAAAACGGCGATGCCGGCCGCGAGCCCGATGGTCATGGGTGTTTGATCTCCCCGCGCCATCATCATGTGAAACAGCGAGGCCCAGGTGCTGAGCAAAACATGCGCGAAATGCGGCATTCTGGTTTTCCGCACCAGATATCCGCCGGCAATGCCCAGCAGGGCAAGGGGGTTGATCAGCCACCATTTTTCGATGAACCCTATGTGTGCTTCGTGGTGCTCCATTTGCAGGATCCATTCGCCGGCATAAGGAATCAGTGAATCACTCAGGGTTCCGATTCCCACAGATCCGAGATAGCCGATCAACAGGGCTTTCCAGAGACTGGGCTTCGCCATGCGGCTATACATGGCCGTGGTCACATAAGCGCTGAGCAGCACATGTGCGGGGTGCGTCAGCCAGAAGGCGGTTGTCACTCCCTGATGCTCAAGCCCGATCCAGATGCAGACCAGCATCACCATAATGCCGGCCAGCGAACCCATGGCCGTGAACGGGGCATGGTGCCGGAGCTGATGAATAATGATTCCTGTCAGTTTTTTTTCTTCCATGATGTGTAGACTATTCATCCGCCAAAGAATATCAAGGATGCGTGACCGATATTGCAAAAATATTTGATCTGGAAATTCCGGCGCCCCCGGAAAAATTCTTTTCATTGTGCACGGCCGCCGGTCTGAAAATCAGCGCATATCAGGAAGAAATGCTTGGCCGTTATCTTGCACTGATGCTGGATGCCAATCGCAATTTCAATCTAACCTCTGTCCGCGATCCGAACGAGGCCTGGGTGCGGCACATTTATGACAGCCTGCTTCTGCTTTCAAGTCTCGATGCCGCAAAACGGATTATAGACATTGGCAGCGGCGCGGGACTTCCGGGCATTCCGCTGGCCGTGATGAGGCCAGCCCTTCAAATCACACTTCTGGAATCCACACGCAAGAAAGCGAATTTTCTGGATATGGCCGCAGGGGAACTCGGACTGGGCAATATCGAGGTGCTTTGCGCGCGCGCGGAGGATGCGGGGCGTGATCCCGGTCGCCGCGGGCGATACCATGCCGCGGTTGTCCGCGCGGTCGGTTCGATGGCGGAGCTGATTGAACTGGGGGTTCCGCTGTTGAAGGAACAAGGTGTCCTGCTGGCCGTTAAGGGAGCCGGGGTCGAGGAAGATGTGCGCAAAGCCTCCCGGGCGCTGCAGATTTTGAAGGCCCGGGTTGAGGGCATTCGGAAAGTCGGCGAAGGCGATGCGGCTTCGTGGATTGTTACCGTTCGGAAAACCGGCCCCACGCCCGCCGGTTACCCGCGACTGCCCGGCACGCCTAAAAAGACGCCGCTTTGAATCATTTGCCGCTGATGAGCACGGCGGAGATCACCGCCAGCGCAATCGCTATCTTGTTGGCCGGGCTCAGCCGCTCGCGGTAGAACAGGCAGGAGAGCGCAATTGGAATTACCATGGACATGCTCAGGATGGCCTGCACCAGTGAAATCGGGCCAAGGCCGAAGCCTTTCAGGACGAGGAAATATCCCGCATAGTTCAGGCTGCCGATCATCACTCCGAAAGCGAGCGTGGATTTCCAGTTGGGATGCGCACGCGGCGAGAGATCGTGTCCTTTGACGGCCGACAGCGCGGTGGTGATCAGGAAAACCAGGAAATAGGAACAGCAAATGTAGGCCAGCCGGTTTTCGCCGGTATCGGCCAGCAGTTTGCCGACGGTCATGGAGGCGGCCGTGCAGGATGCGCTTAGCATTGCATAGATCATGCCCCGTTTTTTGCGAGGGAAGGGGCGGCCGGAGTCGTTCGGCCGGTCGAGCGAGACCAGCGCAATCACGCCAATGGTGAGTGCAAGGCCCGCAGACTGCACCAGGGACGGGTGGTCGCGGAAAAACAGAAATCCGACAAGCATCACCATCACGTTGTTCAGGCGGTTCAGCGGAAACACCGTGCCGGCCGGCGCGTGTTTCAGAGCCGCAAATTTCGTGAGCGCGCCGAGCCCGAAAAAGAGACCGTTGAAAAAAGCGTATGTGAACACCCCCCGCGTGAAAACGGCAGGCGCTTTTCCGCCCAGCGCAGCCGCCAGCGTCAGCAGGGAAAGCACGGCGACCGATGCGCCAACGGCGTTGACCACGCGATCGGCATTGAGATTGCGCTCGGCAACAACCTTATAAAGAAAATTGATGGCCCCGTAAATGAATGTGGCGGAGATAACCGGGATGAACCATGATTCCATGATGAGGGGTCCGCCGGTCAGGCGCCGGGGCCGGGACCGTAGACCGATTCCTTGTCAGGGGCCAGGCCTTCGGGCAGGCCGACGATTTCAACCAGGCGCGCAAGCAGGGTGTCAAGCCGTTCGCCGCAGCGCTGCGCGACATCCAGCATGTGGCGCTGAACTTCTGAAATCTCCCCGATATGACCCGAAAGGAGCATGCTCACCGCACAGTTTGTGGCGGCCACCGGCTGACAGAGTTCCTGCACAATTTCGGCCAGAAGCTCCATCATGTCGGCGTGGTTTTTGGTCAGCTCCTCCTTGCTGTGCTTCTCGGGATGCTGGAGGTTTTCGCGTTCGCTCTCGATCTTCTGGGCCAGTTCGTCAATCTTGTTTTCCGTGCCGCTGGCGATGCTTTCGACTTCCTTGTCGATGCCGGCGACCTGCTGATCCACTTTCTCGGGGGTGATCTCCGCGGAAGCCATCAGTTCGGTCAGCTGCGTGAGCAGGAGCGTCAGCATGCCGGTGCCGCCGGCCTCGCCCTCACCGCCCTCGCCGCCGCCGCGGCCTTTGCCCTCGGCGCCGCTCTTGACCACCAGCTCTTTCCAGCCGTCCTGATCCAGCCCGGCCTCAGTCAGTTTGTCGCGCAAGCCCGCCGCTTCGAGTTCATCGGGGCCCTTCTTCTTCATGTAGCGCATGAGGCGCTCTTCGCTCTTCTCGACGGCGAGGCGCTTCTTCATGTACTCATCGGTCAGGGCGTCAATTTCGACCTCGTCCACCATTTCCTCGACTTCCGAATGAACCTGCTCATCAGCCTCATTTCCGGCGGAAAGCGCATGCAGGCGGTCGAGAATGTTTTTCTCCAGCAGAAGCATGGTTTTCTTGATGGTCTTTTTGCCCTTCTGCGAATTGGCATTCGGGTCAGCCATCAGTCCGTCAAAACTGCGCCGGAGACAGCCCACCACAATGTCGGCGAGCGATTCGCCGGCGGCCACCGACGAAGTGGCCTGCCGGATGGCGGCCGCGTCCATGATCAGGTTGGCGAGCTGATCGGCGTCGGTGGCGGTCTCGCGGAGGGCCTCGCGCGCCTCGGGGGAGTCCGGGGGAACTTCGCCCTTGAGAATCGCCATGATTTGCTGCACGCGGTTGATCTTCTCGTTGAGTTCATCGGCATGCTCAACAGCATCCTTGTCCACAACCACTTCCTGTTCAGTCACCTGCTGATAGGTGATGCGCTCGGCCTCGACATGTTCAAGGCCGTCTTCAATGCCCGATGAGCCTGAAATGATCAGCGCGAGGAGCTTGTAAAACTCCATTTTGGGCATGCCCTTGATCAGGGAAAATCCTGCAATCTTGAGTGAGGCCAGCTTGCCAACCATGTTTCTCACAAACGGATTTGAAAGGTCAACGGCCCCGCCGTCAATCAGAAGCTTGTTTTCCGAGAAACTGAAATTGATGCGGGGGTATTTGGCTTGAAGCGGCACAAGGTAGTTATAGCACTGATCGCCGGACTTGGCTGTCAGGGCGTGCTGCGGCCCGTAGAGATTGGCGTTGTTGATGAACATGCCCATGAGCCGCAGAAGCTCCTGAACTTCCGCGACCCGTTTCGGGTCCTCAACCCCCAGCGGTTTTTTTGCGTCTTCAGTCATATTCTTTGGGACAATCCATCTGCAACAAGTCCCATTCTATAGCACAACGGGGGCCAAGTTAAGAGCGAAATGCAAAAAAATCGCAAAGTTCCAATCCCTGGAAGAATTCCCGTGAAAAGTTCCAATGGCTGGAACTTTTTCCGGAAAAACTTCCAATGATTGGAACTTTTACTGAACCTTGTTCGCCTCGCGGCGTTTCGCGATGATCTGCTCGGTGATGGCGAAGGGCACGGCCTCGTAGCGTTCAAAGTGCATCGAGAAGTTGGCGCGCCCCTGCGTGAGGGTGCGCAGCGCATTCGAGTAGCCGAACATTTCGCTCAGCGGAACGTATCCGCTGATAATCTTGACCCCGCGCACCTCGTTCATGGATTCGATGCGGCCGCGCCGCTGGCAGATGGAGCTGGTGACAGGGCCCATGAATTCCTCGGGAGCGGTCACCTCGACGGACATGACCGGTTCGAGCAGCTGCGGGCCCGCCTTGCGGAACAGTTCCTTGAAGCAGGTGCGGCCGGCAATCTGGAAGGCCATGTCGCTGGAATCCACCTCGTGATAGGATCCATCGAGGAGCGTGACGCACATGTCCACGACCGGATAGCCCGCGAAGGATCCGGCGAGCATCGCCTGGATGACGCCCTTTTCCACCGCCGGGATGTACTCGCCGGGGATGTTGCCGCCCTTGACGGCGTTGACGAATTCGAAGCCGGTTCCCGGAGCGGTCGGTTCAATTTTCATGACCACATGGCCGAACTGGCCGCGGCCGCCGGACTGCTTGGCGTATTTGTAGCCGCCCTCGACATCATCGGTGGCGGTTTCGCGATAGGCCACTTCCGGACGGCCCGAGGTCGCCGCGACGCCGAATTCGCGCTTCAGGCGGTCTACGATGATTTCGAGGTGAAGTTCGCCCATTCCGGAAATGATGGTCTCGCTGGTTTCGTGGTCGAAACCGACGGTGAAGGTGGGATCCTCCTCCGCAAGGCGGTGCAGGGCCGTGCCCAGCTTCTCGTTGTCCTCACGGGAATCGGGCGCGATGCTGATGGAGATCACGGGCGCCGGAAATTCGATGGCCTCGAGATGGATCGGATGTTCGGGATCGCAAAGCGTGTCGCCAGTCCGGGTCTGCGCGCAGCCCACGACGGCAACGATGTCGCCGGCAAAGGCCTTTTCGATGTTCTCCTGGTGGTTCGCATGCATGCGGAGAATGCGGCCGACGCGCTGTTCCTTCTCCTGGGTGGTGTTCATAACCGTGGTGCCCGCGGAAAGCGTGCCGGAATAAATGCGGATGTAGATCAGCTTGCCCATGTGCTTGTCGGCAACAATCTTGAAAGCGAGTGCGGCAAACGGCTCGTTCTCGTTCGGTTCGCGGGATGTGCCGCCCTTCTCGCAGATAACCGGCGGAATTTCGTTTGGCGCCGGCAGGCAGTTGATCACGCCGTCCAGCAGGCGCTGGATGCCCTTGTTTTTGAATGCGGAACCGCAGTAGACCGGCACCACGCGGCGGGCAATGGTTGCCTTGCGGAGAATGCCGCGGATTTCCTGCTCAGAGAAATCCTTTCCATCCAGGAATTTCGCCAGCAGTTCATCATCCTGCTCGGCGCATTTTTCAATGAGATTGGCACGCCATTTTTTCGCTTTTTCCATCTTGTCGGCCGGGATTTCCTCCTCGTGGAACGTGCGCCCCTGGCTTTCCTCATCATAGAAAATGGCTTTCATGGCCACGAGGTCAATGATGCCCCTGAAATCCGCCTCTTTGCCGATGGGAATCATGATGGGAACGGCATTGGCGCCCAGCTCCTGCTGAATCTGCTCAACAACCCCGAAGAAATCCGCCCCGATGCGGTCCATCTTGTTGATGAACGCAATCTTGGGCACGTTGTATTTTTCGCTCTGCTGCCAGACCGCCTCGGACTGGGGTTGAACGCCGCCAACCGCGCAGAACAGCGCGATCGCCCCGTCAAGGATGCGCAGGCTGCGCTCCACCTCGACGGTGAAGTCCACGTGTCCCGGGGTGTCGATCAGACTGATCTGATATCCCTTCCAATCGGCGGAAGTGGCTGCCGAGGTGATGGTAATGCCGCGCTCGCGCTCCTGGATCATGAAATCCATGATGGCGGCGCCGTCGTGCACCTCGCCCAGCTTGTGGGTCTTGCCCGTGTAAAACAGGATGCGCTCGCTCACGGTGGTCTTGCCCGCGTCGATATGCGCCATGATGCCAATGTTTCTAACTTTTGAAATGGGTGTTGCTCTTGTCATTGATGCCTCAGTTCCGTTAAAAAATCGCCGGACTATGCACTCCCGGAGGCCCGCGTGCAAGGGGAAATGAAAAATATTTTTCCGGCGGGAAAATATTTTCCGCTTCCGTTTGCCTCCCGGAGGAGGTTTGGGATATAAAACCTTCCGGACAGGGGTTGCCCCGCCGTCTTTTGGAATTTTATGGTGAGCAAAAAACCTTTTATTCATTTGCATTTTCATACGGCGTACAGCCTGCTGGACGGCGCGTGCGCCGTTGACAAGACGATGAAGCGCGCCTCGGAACTGAACATGGACGCCGTGGCCATGACCGATCACGGGGTGCTGTACGGAACCGTTGAGTTCTACAAGGCGGCGAAATATGCGGGCATCAAGCCGATCATTGGATGCGAAACCTACATTGCCTACGGCAGCCGCCACGACCGCAAGCACGAGTCGGGCAGGGGTTACGCCAACCATTTTGTGCTGCTGGCCGAGACCGACGAGGGCTACGACAACCTGATCCGGCTGATTTCCCTCTCGCACCTGGAAGGTTTCTACTACAAGCCGCGCATCGACAAAGAACTGCTGAGCCAGTATCACAAAGGGCTGATCGGCATGTCCGCCTGCCTCAAGGGCGAGGTCGCCGAATGCCTCACGCGAAACGACATGGACGCGGCCGTCCGGGTCGCCGGCGAGTTCAGCGACATCATGGGCAAGGACAATTTCTACCTCGAGATGGAGGACCACGGAATGCCCGAGCAGCGCCTGGTGAACCAGGGGCTTGTGGAGCTGGCCAAGCGCACGGGCCTCCCGCTGGTGGCCACCAACGACGTCCATTATCTCGAGAAGGAGCACAGCGAGGCGCACGACATCATGATCTGCCTGCAGACCCAGGCGACCTTCAATGATCCCAAGCGCATGCGCTACACCAGCCGCGACCTCTACATGAAAAGCGCCGACGAGATGTGGGCGCTTTTCGGGGAGGTTCCGGAAGCCCTGCAGAACACGCGGAAAATCGCGGACCGGTGCAATGTTCAGCTTCGCCTCGACACCGGCGAACTTCATTTCCCGCAGTATCAGGTTCCCGAAGGCCACTCCGCCGAGGGCTGGCTGACACATCTTGCAAAAGAGGGCCTCAAGGAGCGCTACGGGATCGAAGACATTAAGCATCCGAAGAATGACGACGAGAAAAAAGTCTGCGAGCGCTTCCTTTTTGAAATGGGCGTCATCAAGCAGACGGGTTTCATCAACTATTTCCTCGTGGTCAGCGATTTCATCCGCTTCGCCAAGCGGCAGGGCATCCCCGTCGGCCCCGGACGCGGTTCGGGCGCGGGCAGCCTCGTGGCCTATGTACTGGGCATCACCGGCCTCGATCCGCTCCGCTATCATCTGATATTCGAGCGGTTCCTGAATCCCGAGCGCGTTTCACCGCCGGATTTCGACATAGACTTCTGCCAGACCCGCCGCGGCGAGGTGATCGAATATGTGAAGGAAAAATACGGCCGCGAGAATGTGGCCCAGATCATCACCTTCGGTACGCTCGGCGCAAAGACCGTTATCCGCGACATCGGGCGCGTGCTCGAATACCCGTTCGCGGACTGCGACCGTCTTGCCAAGATGGTTCCCGAGGATGTCGGCACCACGCTGGAATCGGCCATCGCAACCAACCCCGACTTCAAGAAGGCCGTCGAAACAGAGGAGTTCGCGAAGAAGATCATGAAGTTCGCGCGCGTGCTGGAGGGCCTGCCGCGCAACGCCGGCATCCACGCGGCCGGCGTGGTGATCGGCGACAAGCCGCTCATCGAGATTCTTCCGCTGAGCCTGGACAAGAACAAGGAGCCGGTCACCCAGTTTGAAATGAAGCCGCTGGAGGCCACCGGTCTCCTGAAAATGGATTTCCTCGGCCTGAAGACGCTGACCATGATCAAGGAGGCCGTGGACAACATCCGCATCAACCACGGGATCGAAGTGGACATGCTGAAGCTTCCCATGGATGACCCGGAAACCTTCGATCTGCTCAACCGGGCCGACACGCTCGGCGTGTTCCAGGTTGAAAGCCGCGGCATGCGCGACCTCCTGCGCCGGATCCACATGACGCAGTTTGAGGACCTCATCGCCATGATCGCGCTGTACCGGCCGGGACCGATGAACATGCTCGATCCCTACGTGGACCGCAAGCACGGCAAGGTGAAGCTCACCTACGATCATCCGCTTCTGGAGGAGGTTCTCAAGGAAACCTACGGTGTGATGATCTATCAGGAACAGGTGCAGCGCGCCGCCAACGTGCTCGCCGGCTTCTCTCTGGCGCAAGGCGACCTGCTGCGCCGCGCGATGGGGAAAAAGCAGCCCGAAGAAATGGCGAAGCAGCGCCAGAAGTTTATAGACGGCTGCATGAAGACCAACAAGATTCCCGCCGAGAAGGCCGGGAAGATCTTCGACAACATCGAGCGCTTTGCCGGCTACGGATTCAACAAATCCCACAGCGCGGCCTACGCCATTGTGTCCTGGCAGACCGCATGGCTGAAGGCCCACTATCCGTCCGAGTTCATGGCCGCCCTGCTTTCGATTGAAATCGGCAACCCCGACAAGCTTCCGGTCTATATTGCCGAGTGCCGCGAAATGGGCATCGAGGTGCTTCCGCCCAGCGTGAATGAAAGCGAGGTCCGCTTCCGCCCGATGAAGGACGGCATCCGCTTCGGCATGGCCGGCATCAAAAACGTGGGAACCGGCGCCGTGGAGGCCATCGTCAGCGAGCGGCGGGCCAACGGGCCTTTCAAGGATCTTGTGGATTTCTGCCGGCGCCTGGATTCGCGCGTGGTCAACCGCAAGGTGATCGAAAGCCTTGTGAAGTGCGGAGCATTTGATTTTTCCGGCATGAAGCGCGGGCGTGTTTTTGCCGGAGTGGATTTTGCCATGAACCGGGCCGTCGCGGTGCAGAATGACCTGCAGCGCGGCCAGGCCAGCCTGTTCGACATGCTGGACGCCGGCAGCCGCGGCGCCGTGACCGATGAGCTTCCCCCGGCCGATCCCTGGCCGCAGAGCACAATGCTTTCCGCCGAGAAAGAACTGCTCGGATTTTACATCTCCGGCCATCCGCTCAAGGAATACGAATGGGTTCTCCAGAAATTCAGCCAGAACCGCGTGGTGGATCTGCAGAACGTGGATCTTGAGAAGGGCGCCCATACGCGCAGCGGCGGATTGATCATCCAGTTCACAAAGCGCTTCACAAAAAAAACCGACAAGAAAGACTCCCGGCCGATGGGATCCTTCCGCATGGAAGGCCTCGAGGGCGCGGTGGACGTGGTGGTGTTTCCAAGGCCCTTCGAGCAGTACGGGCATCTGCTGGCCGACGAGGCCGCCGTGATGGTTTGCGGGGAACTGCAGAAAAGAGGCGAGGAAATCAACTTGCAGGCGACTGAAATCTATCTGCTCAAGGATGTTCCCGGCCTTTTTACAAAGTGCATGTCGCTTCACATTCCGTCTGTCAACTTCGACGGGCGGCGGGCCGAACAACTCAAAAACCTGCTGCGCCTGCATCCGGGAAACACGCCCGTCCACATCTGCCTGCAGTATCCCGACGGGCAGAAAATCTTCATGGATACCGCCCGGCAGTATCATGTGCTGCCCGGCGAAAAGCTCGTGAACGCCATCGAGCACATCATTGGAGAGGACGCGGTCTATCTTGACATCAATCCTTCAACCTATCTGAAGGAACACAAAAGCCGCAACGGCTGGAACGGTTTCTGAAGCAAGCATCCCCGCCAGTGCTTTCGGCGCGGCGTCGCGGTTTACCGGCGTAATCTCATAAACGGGGCATGGGTTTTCTTTCAGCTCGTTCAGCCAGAAATCAAGCGCCCGTTTCTGGATTACGGCAATGCCCGGATTGGGGCTGGCCCATGCGGTTCGGACAGCGCTCGCAAAATCCCGGGCGCGCTGCTCCATGATTCCCAGTTCATCCATTGCGAGCCATGCGGCCGGGGATGGAGGAATCAGCGTCTCTGTGCCGGTGGAATTGAAAACAGACAGGTCAATCTGAAGATCTTCATATTCGCGCCCGGCCGATTTCCAGAAAGCAAATGGAACAGATCTTCCGTTCCATGCGGACAGCGCAAATCCCTCCGGTGTCCGAAATGTCCGGAAGCCGAAAAGCGACTTTGGGGCAAGGGTGTCCAGCAGCCTGCGGCAGGCTGTGCTTTTCCCAGTCTGTTTTTCACCCGTCAAAATGATTCGGTTGTTTTTCATTTGCCTTCCGATATAAACGCATATATATATCGGCACGCTTATGGATGTAAAACTAAAAATAACGCTGGTGAACGAAGCCGGGGACGAATTCATGGGCATCGGCCTGGTCTGGCTGCTCCGCGAAATAGATGCCACGCGCTCGATCCATTCCGCCGCTGAGCGGGTCGGTCTTTCCTATGTGAAGGCCCTCAAGATCCTGAACCGGCTGGAGGCAAATCTTCCCGCGCCGGTCATCATCCGCGCGCGCGGCGGCAGCGAGCGGGGCGGCGCGGAACTGACGGATTTCGGAAGGAAATTTTTAAGGGAATATGACGAGCTCCAGCGCCGCATCAAAAAGTCGGCGGCCCGAGAGTACGCGTCATTCAAAAGAAAGGTTAAATCAGAATGAAAAAGATGATGTTTGTGCTGATGCTGGCGGCTGCCGCTCTGAGGGCGCAGGAACAGGTGTTCGAACTCGGCGATGTGAACATCACCGGAGACCGGCTGGAACAGCTTCCCGTGACCTCGCAGGCTGTAGTGACGGAGCCGGACATTCGCGCGCTGGGCGCCCAGACCGCGGACGCGGCGCTGCGTCTGGTGCCCGGCGTATATATGCTCAACCCCGGCAAGAATTCGCGGCACGTGAACATTCGCGGATTTTCGGAAAGCGAACTGAAGGTGCTGGTGGACGGAATTCCTGCCAACGAAACCTATTTCCGGACCGTTGACCTTTCGCAGATCCCGGCCGCCGCCATTTCCGGCATCAAGGTGGTCAAAGGCATCCCCTCGGTTCTTTACGGCGCCAACAGCATGGGCGGCGTGGTCAACATTATCACCAAGAAAGGCGGACCGGAGCCCTCCGCCTCGGTGGAGGCGCGGGCATCGGACAACTCGACATTGCATGCCTCCGTGAACGGCGGAAGCCAGGTCAGCAACATCAACATTTTTGCGACGGCCGCCTATCAGACAAGCGACGGCTATTCGGTTTCCGATAATTTTGATCCGGATGACCGGAACACAGGCCGGAACTCTCCGTATCACGAGGACGGCGGCCTGCGGGAGAACAGCGATTACGAGAAGCGGGCGGTCACGGGAAAAATCGGTTACGACACGGAAGACACAAAACTCTATCTGAGCTATGACTGGCATGACAACGAAATGGGCATCCCGACAGAATACAATCGCGTCTGGCGCTTCACCGAGTGGACACAGTGGCATCTGAATCTCGCCGGCGAGCATCAGGCCGGCCCGGTGAAACTGTCGGGCCGCGCGTTCTATTTCAAGCACGACGACACGCTGGTTGATGATGCCGATTCCACAAAAGCCGTTGGCGGGAAGGTGTGGTTCGACGAAAGCATCTATGATGATTACAGCGCGGGCGGTTCCGCCCGCGCCGACTGGAACCTGCTGGAAAACAGCGTGCTTCGCGCGCAAGCCGGTTACCAGTTTGAACAGAGCAAACAGCGCGAATTGAACACGCGGGCCTTTGACGGCTCGATCCTGAATCCCGGCTGGGGCGACGAGGCGGCATATGAAACCGAAACTTGGGAACTTGCGCTCGAAAATGAATGGAAATGGAACTCGCTGCTGGCTGTGGTCGGCGCGGGATATGACCTGTACCGCCCGCTCCGTTCAACGGACGTGGATCCCGGCGACGACATTGATTCGGTTAATCCGCAGGCCGGCGTGCGCTGGTCCGTCACGGAGGATATTGATGTGTACGCCGGTGCGGGCCGCAAAACGCGCTTCCCGCACATGAAGGAGCTCTATTCTTCGCACGCCGGCGGCAATCCGGACCTTGATCCGGAATACACGGACACCATTGATGCCGGGGCGGAAATCAGCCTTCCTGTTGACGTGCCGGTCGCCGTCAGCGCGGCGGTCTTCAACAACGACATCCGAGACATGATTCTTTCGGTCAACACGCCAGAGGGCGAAACACGCTATGAGAACATCGGCCATGCCGTGACCCGCGGGCTGGAACTGGGAACCTCGATTGAGCCTCTCGAATATCTGCGGCTGAGCATGAACTACACACTGCTGGATGCCGTGGACGAGGACCAGGACCGCCGGCTTCCATATCTGCCGCAGCACCGCATCAACGGCGAGGCGCGATTGAAGATTTTCAGCGGAACCTCGGTCTTTGCCCAGTTCAACTATGCCGAGGATGCGCGGGAGTACATTTTTGACAAGATGACCAAAACGGAATCCACACGCGAACTGCCGGATTATGTTTTGTGGGATGCGGGGATTGAGCAGAAAGTGTTCAAGAACGCGGCGCTCATTGCACGCGTAGAGAACATTCTCGATGAGGATTATGACATCGGTGACGGCCCGATGCCCGGACGCACCTTCTGGGCTGGATGCCGCGTGGACTGGTGATGGAAAAAACCGACTACATTGAAATGTACCGGCGCGCGCGCGCAGCCGTTCCTTCGCGTTCAAAAACCCCGGAGGAATGGGGTCGCCGCGCAGAGCGCATGAATGAGGGAAATCTCCTCGATAATTCCTATACGCGGGATTTTTTGAATGCTGTGGACATTTCCGGATGCGAAAGTGTGCTGGATGTCGGATGCGGTGTGGGCAATCTCCTGATTCCGCTGTGCGGAAAACTGAAACGGGGCTATGGCCTTGATTTTTCGCCCGGCATGCTGATGGCCGCGAAGGAAAATGCGCGCATGGCCAAACTGGACAACGTGATGCTTCTTCTCCGGTCGTGGGAAGATGACTGGAGCGACATCCCGCCGGCCGACATTGTCATCGCTTCGCGCTGTTTGGATGTTGACGATATGGCATGGGCGCTGCAGAAACTGCATGCGCACGCCAACCGGCGGATTTATGTCACGTACCGAATCGGACCAAGCTACTTGGACGGAGCAATTTATGAGGCTATAGGCCGCGCCATGATTCCGCGGCCGGATCACATGCTGGTCGTCAACATTTTGAAACAGCTGGGCATGAAACCAAAGCTGGACACGATCCGGACAGAGGACAAGCATTCTGCTTATCCCGATTTTGAGTCCTTCCGCAAACGCGTGGAGTGGAGCCTTGACGCGTTGTCCGCCGAAGAGACGCGGAGGCTTCGCGTATTTTTCGAAAATCTTCCGCGCGGAACCGACGATGAGCGCGTGCATAAACATCCGATCGAATGGGCCCTGATTTCATGGGAGAAATAGATAAATCAGAAAATCGCGAGCAGGTCATCGCGCGACTGACCGCGCTGTGGGGTCTGACGGAGGCCGGTCTGGGCGGCGTAATCCATGCGTTGAAAATACCATTCACGGGAATCGTTGTGGGTTCAACCGCGATCATCCTGATTACATTGATCGCCTTCTTCGCGGATCGCAGGATTTCTGTTCTGCTTCGTTCCATGATCGTAGTTCTGATCATCAAGGCCAGCGTCAGTCCGCACACGCCGATTCCTGCGTATTTTGCCGTGGCCTTTCAGGGGCTGCTGGCTTCGCTCTTGTTCCGCTGGCTGCCGGGCATTCGTCTGCCCGCTATGATTCTCGGGATTCTGGCCCTGCTTGAGGGTGTTGGACAGAAGTTCATTGTAATGACGCTGATTTACGGTCAGTCGGTGTGGGAAGCGATTGACCTCATCGGCCAGAAACTCAGCATTCAGTGGGGTCTGAATTCGGAAGTGGAAAATGCAAGTTTCTGGCTGATTGGAATATTCACGGTCTATTATCTGATCGGCGGGGTGGTGGTCGGCTGGCTGGCCGGGCGCATTCCGTCGCGCGTGCAGAAAATGCTCGAACAGTACCGCGAGGCAAAACCCGACCTGCAGATTCCGGCCGAAGCCATCCGCCTGCCTGAAAAAGCGCGCCGGAAATGGCCGCTGCGGCGCCTGCTTCCGGGCCTGCTGATCCTGCTGATGATCGTGCTGGTGTTCGGGGGAATGCAGGCCGGAGAGGATTCTGCGCGGGCAAAATGCATATATGTTCTGGTGCGCACAACCGCGGTGCTGGCGGTCTGGTTCTTTTTAATCGGGCCGCTGATCCGAAAGCTGATCGCGCGCCTCCACAAGCGCGAGGCGATGATTTACGGCGAGGCAATTTCACAAACCATGAGCCTCATGCCGAAAATGCGCCAGATGGCCGCGCTGGCCTGGGCCCAGACCGCCTTCGAAAGCAAATTCGTCCGCTGGTACCGCTTCCTCCTGCGCCTGATCGTCTACAGCATCGTCTGCGATGACTGATCCTTCTGCTTCTGATGGTTGCGCAACCGCCGGTTCTCCGCTATCTTTCCCGACATGACATTGAACACTTCAGCGCTGGAAGTTTTGAAAGGCACCAGCCGGACATTCTATATTCCGATTGTGCGGCTGCCCGGAAAACTGCGCAGCGCGGTCGGTTCGGCCTATCTCTGCTTCCGCGCCATTGACGAAATCGAGGATCATCCCCATCTGCC
>ENA-UPTA01002040-UPTA01002040.1-activated-sludge-metagenome-genome-assembly--contig:-NODE-2040-length-21453-cov-8.458548_pt1 | contig 21453 bp, 14 predicted proteins | sample MGYA00238184_ERZ773361 | MGnify/ENA primary metagenome ERZ773361 (study PRJEB29100, sample SAMN05720205) | activated sludge metagenome | isolation source: anaerobic digester from wastewater... | reverse complement strand
CGGGCGGTGGGGCTCGACTACCACGCCCACGTCGTCCTCGATCCGGAGTACACGCGGCCGGTGGACATCACCGAGACCCGCGGCGACGCCGGGAAGGCCGAGCAGAGCTGGGGTGGAAGTCACGGACGACGTTCGAGGAGCTGGTCCGCCGAATGGTGGAGGCGGAACTGGCCGCGCTCGAGGGCCGGGACGCCTGACGGGGTGAGGGAGCCGGCCGGGAACGGGCGGGGAACGGGAGCGGCGGGCGCGGTGAGCGTCGTCGTCCCCGTCTACGGCGCCTCGACCGATCTGGAGCGTTGCCTCGCGGCGGTCCTCGCGCACACAGACCCGTCGCGCCACCGGTTGATCCTGGTGGCGGACGGCCCCCTCGAGGCGGGGCCGAGGCGAGTGGCCGAGGACGCGATCGCGACCTACCCGGCGGTGGTGCGCCTCCTCGAGCGGCGCGAGCGGCAGGGGTTCGCGGCCGCGGCGAACGCGGGGATGAGGGAGGCGGAGGGAGACGTCGTCCTCCTCAACAGCGACACCGAGGTGACGGAGGGATGGCTCGAGAAGCTCGGGGCTGCCGTTCGCCGCCGCCCGCGGACCGCCTCCGCGACACCCTTCTCGAACAACGCCACGCTCTGCTCGCTGCCCCGGCCCTTCGCCGAGAACGCGCTGCCGTCGGGGCACTCGGTGGCCTCTTTCGGGCGCCTCGTCGAGGGGCGCTCGGAGCGCCTCACGCCGAAGATCCCCACCGGGGTCGGGTTCTGCCTCTACATCGCCCGCGAAGCCCTCGAGGAAGTCGGCCTTCTCGACGAGCTCCGCTTCGGCGCCGGCTACGGAGAGGAGGTGGACTGGTGCCTGCGCGCGTCGGCCCGGGGCTTCTCGCACGTCCTCGACGACGCGACGTTCGTCTGGCACCGGGGGGGTGGGAGCTTCGGGAAGGAGGCGGCCGGGCGGGCGAAGGCGTCCGAGCGGATTCTGGCCCGCCGGTACCCGTGGTTCCTGCCGAAGGTCGCACGTTTCATGGCCGAGGACCCGCTCGCCGCGGCGCGAGCGAGGGTGTTGGACGGGCTCGGTCCGACGCGGCGACGGGGTCGTTCGAAGGGAAGCGTCGTCCACCTCGTCCACGGGTGGCCGCCGTACGCGACGGGCGGGACGGAGGTCTTCGCGCGGGCGTTGGCGCACCTGCAGGCAGGGCGGCGGGAGGTGTCGGTGTACGCCCGGCTCTCGGCGCCGGAGCGGCGGAAGGGGGAGGCGATCGAGCTCGTGGACGGCGGCGTCCGCGTGCGGCTCGTCGTGAACGACTTCCGGCAGAGGGATCCGCTCTCGCGAAACGCGATTCACAGCGCCGCGCTCCGCGCGGACTTCGACCGGTTCCTCGACGAGACGCGGGCCGACGTCCTCCACGTTCACCACCTCGCAGGGCACGCCGCGACGCTGCCGGGGGCCGCGAGACGTCGCGGCGTGCCGGTCGTCTTCCAGCTCCAGGACTGGTGGCCGCTCTGCGCCCGGGTGAACTTCCTCCACGCCAGCGGCGTGGCCTGCGCGGGGCCGTCCCCGCTGAAGTGCGCCCGCTGCCGGCCGCTCACCGGTCTCCCTCCGGCGGCTCTGACGAACCCGGCGCTCCATGCGCTGCGCGCGGGCGTCATGCGGCGCGCGCTGCGGGCAGAGCGATACCTGGCCGGCTCTCGCTTCCTCGTACGGAGCTTCACGGAGGCGGGCTGGCTGCCGGCGGACGCGCCGGTCGAGGTTCTGCGCTACGGCCTCCCGTACGCCCGGCCCGACGCCGGGCCGCGCGAGGGGACGCCGCGGCTGCCGCTGCGATTCGGGTTCGTCGGGGCGCTGATGCCGCACAAGGGGGCACACGTGGCCGTGGAGGCCTTTCGCGGGTTGGCGCCTTCCGACGCGCGACTCCGACTCTGGGGAGACGCGGGAGCCGACCCGGAGTACGCCGAAGGGCTCCTTCGAGGGGCGGGCGCGGAGGCGGTGACCCTGGAGGGGAAGTTCGGGGACGGAGAGGCGGCGAGGGTCTTCGCGGAGATGGACGTCCTCCTCGTGCCGAGCGTCGGCCTCGAGTCGTACGGACTCGTCGTCGACGAGGCGATGGCGCACGGAGTGCCGGTCGTGGCGAGCCGCCTCGGCGCCTTGCCCGAGAGGTTCACGGAGGAGTGCGGGGCGTTCTTTCCGGCGGGAGACGCGGGCGCGTTGAGGGACGCCGTGAAGCGGCTCGTCGCGAGGCCGGAGACGGTGGCCGGGTGGCGCCGGGCGCTCCCGCGGGTGCGGACGCTGGAGGACGCGGGCGCGAGGATCGAGGAGATCTACGAGGAGGTCCTCGGGCACGCGGCGGCCGTCGGGGGCGCGGGCCGGTGAAGGGCGCCTCCCGCCGCCTGCGGCTGGCCTTCGAGCTCCTTCGCGCGGAAGGTCCACGCGGGCATGCGGAGAGGCTCGCCGAGAGGGTGGAGACGTTGAGCACGAGGCTCGAGGAGACAGCGGTTCCTCTTGAACGCTTCGCCGAGGCTGCGGGCCAGGTGCGGGCGCTCGACGTCCTCGCGTCGCCGCTCGCCCCGCGCTGGGGCGGGGTCCCGACCCAGCTCCTGGCGCGGCGCGCCGAGGAGGAGCGCCTTTGGCCGACGGCGCTCGTCGCGCCCGAGGCGGGCCGCTGGACGCTGCGGGTGACGCGGCAGGGGACGCGTCTGCGGACGCGGCTGGGGCCGTGCGGGGACGTCGCGAGAAGCGGATGGGTGGGCGGCGGGCCGGGAGCGGACGGCCGCGACGCGGTGGCGACGGTCGTCGAGGCGGCGCGGCTCGTCGGGGCGGAGATCGTGAACGTCGAGGGGGCCGCCGGGTGGCCTCTCGCGGCTCTGCGGGCCCTCGCGGGGCGCGAGCCGCGCCTCGTCGTCTCGCTCCACGACTTCGCCCTCTTCTGCCCGCGGCCGAACCTCGTCGAGGAACCGCAGGCGCGCTTCTGCGGTTACTCGACGGACGGGGAACGGTGCCGCGTCTGCCTCGCGGCGACGTGGCGGCTCCCGCCGGGATTCCTCGAGGCCTGGAGGCGGGAGGCGACGGAGCTTCTCGCGGCGGCCCACGCGATCGTCTACCCGTCGAGCTTCCTGCTGGCGCGGCACGCGACGCTCTTCCCGGGTCCTCGTGGGGGGCTCGAGCAGGTCATCGAGCCCGTCGCCCCGGGCGGGGGCACGAGCGCTCCGGCCCCTGCCACCCGTGCCGTCGGGCGCGAGGGGCCGGCCCGCGTCGCTTTCGTCGGGGCCTTCCGGCCGCACAAGGGCGCCCGAGTCTTCCGCGACCTCGTGACGAGGCGCGAGGTCGCGGGGCGGCCGGTCGAGTGGTCGATCCTCGGGAGCGGCGACGCGGCGCTCTCGAGGGAGGTCCGGGGCAGCGGCGTGCGCGTCGCGGGGCACTACCGGGCGGGGAGCCTCGCACGGCGGCTCCAGGAAGAGGACGTCGACGTGGCGCTCCTTCTCTCCGTCTGGCCCGAGACGTACTCTCTGACCCTGACCGAGTGCCGTGCTGCCGGCGTCCCGGTCCTGGCGTTCGGCCACGGGGCGATCGCCGAGCGGATCGCGGCAGAAGGGGGCGGCCTCGTCGTTCCGGTGGAGAATGGGGCCGAGGCGATCGCAGGGATGCTGGAGAAGGTCCTTTCGGGAGAGCTCGCGGTGCCGCCGTTTCGCGGTGGGCCCGCGGGGCCGTCGGCCCGCGGCGCCGCGGCCGCGCGGTCGAGGCTCTACCGGACGCTCCTCGGGGAGGCGACCTGAGAGCCGCCGGTCCGCCCTCCGCAGTGCGGCTCCTCTCGGTCGTCGTCCCGACGCACGACACGAGGGAGCTGACACTGCGCTGCGTGGACGCCGCCCTGGCTTCGCGGCTGCCGGAGGGCACGGTGCTCGAGATCGTCGTCGTCGACGACGGAAGCCGCGACGCCACGGGGGAGGCGTTGGCGGGGCGGGAGGGGGTCCGCGTCGTCCGAAACGAGGAGCCGGCCGGGTTCGCCGGCGCCGCGAACCGCGGCGTCTCGGAGACGAGAGGGGAGGTCGTCGTCCTCCTCAACAGCGATGCCGAAGTCGAGCCGGATAGCCTCGCCGCGGTGGCGTCGGCCTTCGCGGCCGACGGGAACCTCGGCATCGCCGGCGCCGCGCTGAGGTATCCCGACGGCACGCCTCAGTGGAGCGCGGGGCGCGAGCCGGACCTGCTCTGGCTCTTCGCGCAGGCCAGCGGCCTGCCGGCGCTTCTCGGACGGGTTCCCGGGTGGCGCCGGGTGAAGCCGCTGCACGTGGAGACGCCGGCGGACGTGGGGTGGGTGTCGGGGGCCGCGATGGCGCTGCGTACCGCCGTCTGGCGCGCTCACGGACCGCTCGACGCCTCCTTCGCGTTCTACGTTCAGGACCTCGACTTCTGCTTTCGCGCTCGTGCGGGCGGCTGGCGAGTCCGCCTCCTTCCCGCCTTTCGCGCGATGCACCGGCAAGGCGCGACGATCACGTCGAACGGCAACGGCACGGTCGACAACCTCGACCTCGGCCTCCTCTGGCTCGACTTCGTCTCCTGGGCCCGCAAGAGGGGCGGGCCGTCCTTCGCGGCGCGGGCACGCACGGCGATCCTCGCGGGCTCGGGGCTTCGCCTGGCCGCGAGGCGGGCCGCCCTCCCGTTCCTTTCCGAGGGACGCCGGCGTGACTGGAAGACCGTGACCGCCCTCCTGGCGACGGCGCGGAGCCGCCTCCTCGAGAGGGGAGCCGGCGGTCGGGTCGACCCGTCGACGGCCGGCTGACGCCGGCTGCTCCGTCCCCGGCCCCGGGCCCGGCGTGCCTCATCGCGTCCCGAAGGGGGGCTCGGGTACGCCTTCGACGTGCTTCGGTCGTCCGTAGAGTGTAGAAAGTAGACCTGGCCCCTACCTCCGTGACTCCATCCTCGGTCCCCGGGGGGGATAATCCGCCCCTTCCGACCGTCGGAAACGAAAGGGAGCATGGATTCGATCGTCATCCGCGGTGCGCGGCAGCACAACCTCAAGAACGTCTCGCTGACCATCCCGCGGAACGCGCTCGTCGTCCTGACGGGGGTGTCGGGGTCGGGGAAGTCGTCCCTCGCGTTCGACACGCTCTTCGCGGAGGGGCAGCGGCGGTACGTGGAGTCCCTCTCGGCGTACGCGCGGCAGTTCCTCGAGCAGATGGAGAAGCCCGACGTCGACTCGATCGAGGGGCTCTCGCCCGCGATCTCGATCGAGCAGAAGACGACGTCGAAGAACCCGCGGTCGACCGTCGGGACCGTGACCGAGATCCACGACTACCTCCGGCTCCTCTACGCGTCGATCGGACAGCCGCACTGCACGAGCTGCGGCCGCGCGATCTCGGCGCAGACGATCCAGCAGATGACCGACCGGGTCCTCGCGATGAGCGAAGGGACGCGGTTCCTCGTCCTCGCCCCGTACGTCCGCGGGAAGAAGGGGGAGTACCGGCGTCAGATGGCCGAGCTCGCGAAGAAGGGGTTCGTGCGGGCGCGCGTCGACGGGGAGACGGTCGACCTGGCCGAGCCGCCGGAGCTCGACAAGCAGAAGAAGCACACGATCGAGGTCATCGTCGACCGCCTCGTGGTCCGGCGCGACGACGAGGCGCGTCGCCGGCTGACCGACTCGCTCGAGACGGCGGTGCGCGTGGCGGAAGGCCTCGTGACGATCTCGGTCGTGGGCGGCAAGGGGGAGACGCTCTCGGAGGAGACGCTCTCGACGTCGTACGCCTGCCCCGACTGCGGGACGTCGCTCCCGGAGATCACGCCGCGCCTCTTCTCGTTCAACACGCCGTACGGGGCGTGCGCGGCCTGCTCGGGCCTCGGGTCGGTGCCGCGGGTCGACCCCGACCGGCTCGTCCCCGACCCGACGCTCTCGATCGCCGACGGCGCGATCGCGCTCTGGAAGAAGGGGTCGTCGAACTGGCGCCTCCGGCAGCTCGAGCAGCTCTCGAAGGCGGCGAAGTTCTCGATGGAGGTCCCCTGGAAGAAGCTCCCGGCCGGCGTCCGCGACATGATCCTCCACGGCTCGAAGGAGCAGGAGATCAAGTGGAAGTGGAAGTCGGAGAAGGGGGAGTACGTCTGGTCGTCCTCCTACAAGGGACTCGTCCCGCTCCTGACCGAGAAGTACAAGGAGGTCGAGAGCGAGGAGGCGCGCCAGGAGCTCGAGGCGTTCATGTCGCTCACGCCGTGCTCGGAGTGCGGCGGGCGGCGGCTGAAGGCCGAGGCGCTCGCGGTGAAGGTGCGCGGGCAGGCGATCGACGCGCTCGCGGAGATGACGCTCGAGGACGCGAGGGCCTTCTTCACGACGTTCCGGCCGGAGCCGCGGGAGCGTGAGATCGCCGGGAAGATCCTGAAGGAGATCGAGGACCGGCTCGGCTTCCTGAACGACGTCGGGATCGGCTACCTCTCGCTCGGCCGCGCGTCGGCGACCCTCTCGGGGGGCGAGGCGCAGCGGATCCGGCTCGCGACGCAGATCGGCTCGAAGCTGATGGGCGTGCTCTACGTCCTCGACGAGCCGTCGATCGGCCTCCACCCGAAGGACAACCGGAAGCTGATCGAGACGCTGATGGCGATGCGCGACCTCGGGAACACCGTGGTCGTCGTGGAGCACGACGAGGAGACGATCCGCGCCGCGGACCGGGTCGTGGACCTCGGCCCGGGAGCGGGCATCCACGGCGGCGAGGTCGTGGGCGAGGGGACGGCTGGCGAGCTGGCCCGCTTCCCCCGGTCGCTGACGGGGAAGTACCTCTCGCGCGAGCTGACGATCCCTGTGCCCGCGGAGCGCCGCGCCGGGAACGGGAAGGCGATCACGGTCGTCGGCGCGCGGGCGAACAACCTGCGCGAGGTGACGGCGCGCTTCCCGCTCGGCTGCCTGACGGCGGTGACGGGCGTCTCGGGGTCGGGGAAGTCGACGCTCGTGAACGACATCCTCTTCCGGGCGGCGGCCCGGATGCTCCACGGCGCGCACGAGAAGCCGGGGGAGCACGAGCGGATCGAGGGACTCGAGCACGTCGACAAGGTGATCGACATCGACCAGTCGCCGATCGGGCGGACGCCCCGCTCGAACCCGGCGACGTACACGAACCTCTTCGGGCCGATCCGCGACCTGATGGCCCAGGTGCCCGACGCGAGGATGCGGGGCTACGGGCCGGGGCGCTTCTCGTTCAACGTGAAGGGGGGACGCTGCGAGGCGTGCGGCGGCGGCGGGCAGACCGCCATCGAGATGCACTTCCTCCCCGACGTCTACGTGACGTGCGACGTCTGCGGCGGCCGCCGCTACAACCGCGAGACGCTCGAGGTGCGCTACAAGGGGCTGAACGTGGCCGAGGTGCTCGACCTGACGGCCGAGCAGGCCGCCGAGGTCTTCGCGAACGTGCCGACGATCCGGAACGTCGCCGCGACGCTCGTGGAGGTCGGGCTCGGCTACATCAAGCTGGGCCAGCCGGCGACGACGCTCTCGGGGGGCGAGGCGCAGCGGGTGAAGCTCGCCCGCGAGCTCGCGCGGCGCGCCACGGGGCGAACGCTCTACATCCTCGACGAGCCGACGACCGGCCTCCACTTCGACGACGTGCGGAAGCTCCTCGACGTCCTCCACGCCCTCGTCGACCGCGGCAACACGGTGATCGTCATCGAGCACAACCTCGACGTCGTGAAGACGGCCGACCGGATCGTCGACCTGGGGCCAGAGGGAGGCGCCCGCGGAGGGAGGATCGTCGCCGCGGGGACCCCGGAGGAGGTGGCCGCCAACCGCTCCTCCGCCACCGGCGCCTGGCTCGCCCGGACGCTGGGGTCAGGTCTTGCGATGAGGCATTCGCGCCGATAGGATCGCCTCATGTCGAGGCCCTTGCGGCTCGAGTTCGCCGGCGCGGTCTGGCACGTGATGGCGCGCGGGAACGACCGGAAGGCGATCTACGCGGACGATCGCGACCGCGAGGCGTTCCTGGAGGTGCTCGGACGGGTCGTGGCGGCGACGCGCTGGCGGGTGCACGCGTTCGTCCTGATGCCGAACCACTATCACCTCCTCGTGGAGACCCCCGAGCCGAACCTCTCGCGCGGGATGCGGCAGCTGAACGGCGTCTACACGCAGCGGGTCAACGTGCGGCACGGCCGGACGGGACACGTCTTCCAGGGGAGGTTCAAGGGGGTCCTCGTGGAGCGCGACGCCCACCTCCTCGAGCTCTGCCGGTACCTCGTCCTGAATCCGGTGCGGGCCGGGCTCGTCTCCGGCCCGGGGGACTGGGTCTTCAGCAGCTACCGGGCGACGGCTGGTCTCGCCCCGCCGCCGGCATGGCTGGAGACGGCCTGGACCCTCGACCAGCTCGAGTCGGCCCGCGGCTCGCGAACGCAGGCCTTTCGCGCGTTCGTAGCGGCTGGCGTCGGCTCGGGGTACTCCCCGTGGGAGGAGGTGGAGGACCAGCTCTACCTCGGAGGAGCCGCGTTCCGGGCCCGGCTCCAGGCGATCCGGCCCGACCTCGCCCGGGCTCCGGAGATCTCCCGGGCGCAGAGAGCCCTCGGCCGGCCGACGCTCGAGGCCGTCGTGAAGGAGGTCTGCGCCGCCTCCGAGCTCAGCCCGGGCGCGCTCCTCCGGCGGAACGCCTCCGCGGGACGGATGCAGGTCGCCTGGCTCGGCCGGAACGAGGCCGGCCTCCCGCTCGGGGAGATCGCTCCGTGCCTGGGCGCGACGGTCTGGACGGTTTCCCGCTTGGAGTCGCGAGCGGAGACCCTCCGGCTTTCGGACGCCGGATTTCGACGGACGCTCGAGGCGCTCCGCGCCCGCTTGCGCGCGCCACGCGCCGCGTCGACGGACTCGGTCGCTCGCCGGGCGACGCGAAAGTCACAATACAAGACCTGACCCCAGGCTCGGGCTAGAATCCAGGGTCTGTCGTGATTACGGGCTTCAACACCGACATCAAGCATGGAGACCGGGTCTTCCACGTCCAGACGGAGGACCGGGGGGCCGGGAACCCGATCGTGGAGTCGCTCGTCTACGTCGGGGGGCAGATCCTGCTGTCGAAGAGGAGCCCCTACGCCGACCTGATCACGGACGGAAAAGTCGACGAGCCCGCGGTCCGCCAGCTGATGGACCTCCAGCACAGGAGGATCATCGAGGCGATTCGGCGGGGTCGCTTCGACGGGGCCGTGGTGGGAGCCCCGGAGACCGCGCCGGTCCCGGGCGGCGCCGCGCTCTCCCCGGCCGCCGCGGCCGCGGCGGCCGCGATCCTGGCCGGTGGTCCCGCCTCGGGCGCGATCCCGGTCGCGTCGGCGGCCCGACCGCCCGCATCGGCGGCGCTCCCGAAGCCCGCGGCCGCGCAGCCTCCGAGGTCGGGGGTCATCTCGACGAACGCGCCGGGGGCGGAGCGGTCGCTCGACCAGGTCATCATCGAGTACCTCGCGGCCGAGGCGGCGTCGGAGCGCCTCGAGCTGAACCTCGTGAAGGGGGGCGAGCTCGTCTCGGGCGAGCCGGTGGCGCTCACGGTGAGGGCCTCGACGTCCCTCACCGACCGGCCCGTCGCCGGAGCGCAGGTGACGCTCCGGATCGTCTCGAGCATCGCCCCGACGCAGGTCCTCTACCGCGGCGCGAGCGGCGCCGACGGCCTCGTGAAGGTGACGGCGGCCCTCCCCGACATCGGGAGCGGGAACGCGGCCCTGATCATCTCGGCCACCTCGGCGCTCGGGACGCAGGAGATCAAGCAGCTGATCCGCCGGAAGGCGGGCTGACCCTTTCCGGGGCGCCGGCGTCGCCGCACTTGAACTTCCGAACGCTCTCCGTATAATCCCCTTCCCGCGTCCGGGTCGGCCGGCCGCACGCCACGGGCCGTTAGCTCAATTGGTAGAGCAAGAGACTCTTAATCTCTGGGTTCGGGGTTCGAGTCCCTGACGGCTCACCAGCACCTTCCGGGGGTCGGCGGAGACGCCGGCCCCCGATTCGTATTCGGGGGCGCCGCGAGGGCTCACGGCCCCTTCCGGTGGCGAGAGGCCCCTGTGGTAACGTCGCCGTCCCCGTCCGCTCCGCGGGAGTGGCGGAATGGCATACGCGCCGGACTTAGGATCCGGTGGGGCGACCCGTGAGGGTTCGAGTCCCTCCTCCCGCACCAAGCCGAAACGAGAGATTCCGATGAACATCACGTCGTACGTTGAAGAGTCCCCGACGAAGAGGTCGCTGTCGCTGGAGGTCCCCCTCGAGGAGGTCCGCGAGGCGACGGAGAAGGCCGCCCGGACCCTGGCCCGGCAGATCCGCCTCCCCGGCTTCCGCCCCGGCAAGGTGCCGCCGGAGATCGTGAAGAAGCGGTTCGCCGAGGAGCTGAAGAGCGAGGTGCTCGAGCAGCTCGTGCGCGAGACGCTCCACGAGGCGTTCCACGAGAAGGGGATCTCGCCGGTCGGCGAGCCGAAAATCGACGACCTGAAGTTCGAGGCGGACGCCCCGCTCACCTTCAAGGTCGAGGTGGAGCACCGCCCGTCCGTCACGCCGAAGGACTACCGGGGGCTGAAGGTCCCGACGGAGCCGACGGAACCCTCCGAGGAGGAGGTCGGCGTCGCCCTGGAGCGGATCCGCGAGGGGCGCGCCGCGTTCGAGCCGATCGAGGACCGCCCGGCGATGGACGGCGACTTCGCCCTCGTCGACATCAAGGGGACGTTCCCCGGCGGCGACGGGAAGGACTTCGACCGGTCGAAGGTCCTCGTCGAGGTCGGCGGGGAGGAGACGCTTCCCGAGATGTCGGCCCACCTGCGGAACGCGGAGGCCGGCGTCACCGTCAGCTTCCAGAAGGACTTCCCCGAGGAGGGGGTCGACCCGGAGTTCGCCGGCAAGTCGGTCCTCTACCACGTGCAGCTCCACGCCCTGAAGAAGCGCGTCCTCCCCGAGTGGGACGACGAGCTCGCCCGCCGCGTCCTGACGCCGCGCGAGGGCGAGGCGCCGGAAGGGGCCGGGATGGAGATGCTGAAGGCCGAGGTCGCCCGGAGCCTCGCGCGGGAGAAGGAGCAGGCGCTGAAGGAGAAGCGGCGCCGGGCCGTCCTCGACGCGCTCCTCGCCCTGAACCCCGTCGACGCCCCGGAGACGATGGTCACGGCCGAGGTCGACTCGTCGCTCCAGCAGTACGCGCGCTTCCTCGCCTCCCAGGGGATGGACCTGAAGGAGACGAAGCTCGACTGGAACAAGCTCCGCGAGGAGGCCCGCCCGTCGGCCCTCCGCCGCGTGAAGGAGTACCTCCTCCTCGACGCGATCGCCGACGCCGAGAAGCTCTCCGTCTCCGACACGGAGCTCGACGCCGACCTGAAGCGCCGGGCCCGGTCGATGGGGGTCGCGTTCGGCGAGCTGAAGTCGCAGCTCGTGAAGAACGACCGCCTCGACGGGATCCGCGAGGAGCTCCGGATCGACAAGGCCCTCGAGCTGCTCCTGACGGAAGCCGTCGCGGCGTCGTGACCGTATAAGAGACGAGAGGAGGAGTCCGATGCTGGTCCCGATGGTCATCGAGCAGACGAACCGCGGGGAGCGGGCGTACGACATCTACTCCCGTCTCCTGAAGGACAACGTCATCTTCCTCGGCACGGGGATCAACGACGAGGTCGCGAACCTCGTCATCGCCCAGATGCTCTTCCTCGAGGCGGAGAACCCCGAGAAGGACATCACGCTCTACATCAACAGCCCCGGCGGGTCGGTCACGGCCGGCCTCGCGATCTACGACACGATGCAGTACGTGAAGCCCGACGTGGCGACCTACTGCATCGGGCAGGCGGCCTCCATGGGGGCGGTCCTCCTGGCCGGCGGGGCGAAGGGGAAGCGGGCGGCGCTGCCGAACGCGCGCGTCCTCATCCACCAGCCGCTCGCCTACGGCCTCGAGGGGCAGGCCTCCGACATCGAGATCGCCGCGCGCGACCTCGTCCGGATGAAGAAGCGGCTGAACGAGATCCTGGCCGCCCACACGGGCCAGGACTTCGAGCGGATCCAGCTGGACACCGACCGCGACAACATCTTCGAGGCCGAGGCCGCGAAGGAGTACGGACTCATCGACATGGTGATCCGGAACAGGGACTGAGCCCGGTCTCCGAGACGGTCCCCGTCCGGCCTCTGGCGCTAGAATTCCCCCGGAAAGGGTCTATTCAGGGATGACGAAGAAAACCGGCTCCGGCGAGGTCCTCCGTTGCAGCTTCTGCAACAAGTCGCAGCGCGACGTGAAGAAGCTCATCGCGGGGCCGACGGTCTACATCTGCGACGAGTGCGTCGACATCTGCCTCGACATCATCGCGGAGGACCGGGTCCTCGACCAGGCCAAGCCCGAGTCGAAGCTCCCGAAGCCGCGCGAGATCAAGGAGTTCCTCGACGAGTACGTCGTCGGCCAGGAGCAGGCGAAGAAGAAGCTCGCGGTCGCGGTCTACAACCACTACAAGCGGATCGACTACTTCGAGCGGAACCGCAAGCTGGACGTCGAGCTCCAGAAGTCGAACATCCTCCTCATCGGGCCGACGGGCACCGGGAAGACGCTCCTCGCCCAGACGCTGGCGAAGATGCTCTCGGTGCCGTTCACGATCGCCGACGCGACGACGCTCACCGAGGCGGGGTACGTCGGGGAGGACGTCGAGAACATCATCCTGAAGCTCTACCAGGCGGCGGGTCAGGACAAGGAGAAGACCGAGCGCGGCATCGTCTACATCGACGAGATCGACAAGATCGCCCGCAAGGGGGAGAACCCGTCGATCACGCGCGACGTCTCCGGCGAGGGGGTCCAGCAGGCGCTCCTGAAGATCCTCGAGGGGACGGTCACGAACGTGCCGCCGCAGGGCGGCCGGAAGCACCCGCACCAGGAGTTCATCCAGATCGACACGACGAACATCCTCTTCATCTGCGGGGGGGCGTTCGTCGGCCTCGAGGACCTCATCGCGCGCCGGCTGACCGAGAAGCAGATGGGCTTCGGCGCGAAGATCGAGTCGAGGAAGCAGAAGCGCTCGGGGGCCACGCTCGAGAAGGTCCACCCGGAGGACCTGATCAAGTTCGGGATGATCCCGGAGTTCATCGGCCGCGTCCCGGTGACGGCGACGCTCCACGACCTCGACAAGGCGGCGCTCGTCTCCATCCTGAAGGAGCCGAAGAACTCCCTCCTGAAGCAGTACCAGACGCTCCTCGAGTTCGAGAACGTCGGGCTGAGGTTCACCGACGACGCCGTGGAGGAGGTCGCCGACGAGGCGATGAAGCGCACGCTCGGCGCGCGCGGCCTCAAGGTGATCCTCGAGGAGCTCATGCTCGACGTGATGTACCGCGTCCCCTCCGAGGAGGAGATCGAGGAGTGCGTCATCACGAAAGACGTCGTCCAGCGGCGCGCCGCGCCGATCCTGTCGCTCCGGAAGGTCGGTTGACGGCCGTTCCCGGGCGGGCGAGCGGCCCCGCGCCCCGCGCGCGAGGCCGTGGCCCTGAAGCCACGAGGGTGACCCCATGACGAATCCCGCGACCCCGTCCCAAAGGCCCGCGACGCGGACGCTGCCGCTCGTGCCGCTCCGGGACATGGTCGTCTTCCCCCGGATGATGGCCCCCTTCGTCGTCGGCCGCGCCTCTTCGATCGCGGCGCTCGAGGCGGCGCTCCTGACGACCGACAAGCAGATCTTCCTCGCCGCCCAGCGCGACCCGAAGATCGACGAGCCCGCCGCGGGCGACATCCACGACGTCGGCGTCGTGGCGACGGTCGTGCAGTCGCTCAAGCTCCCGAACGGCCACATCAAGGTGATGGTCGAGGGGGTGACGCGTGGAGTCATCCGCGCGTTCGCGACGACGGGCGGCCACAAGGAGGTCGAGGTCGCGCCCGCGGAAGCGCGGGCCCTGCCGGGCGGCGCCGCCGAGCTCGGGCCATACATGCAGAAGGTGCTCGGCGTCTTCGAGCAGTACGCCAAGCTCTCGCACCAGCTCGCGTACGAGGGGCTCCTCGCCTCCCTCACGCTCGACGACCCCGACGTCTTCGCCGACATGCTCGCGGGCCACCTCCCGGCGTCGATCCCGACGCCCGAGAAGCAGGCCCTCCTCGAGACGGTGAACTCCCTGGAGAGGCTCCAGAAGCTGCAGGACCTGCTGGAGATCGAGATCGAGAAGATCAACATCGATCGCCGGATCAACAACAAGGTCAAGAAGCAGATGGAGCGGGCCCAGAAGGAGTACTACCTCAACGAGAAGATCAAGGCGATCCACCAGGAGCTGGGCCGCAAGGACGAGAAGTCCGACGAGCTCGAGGAGCTGCGTCAGAAGATCGACGCCGCGGGGATGCCGAAGGACGTCAAGGAGAAGGCCGTCGCCGAGCTGAAGCGGCTCGAGGCGATGCCGAACGTCTCGGCCGAGGCGACGGTCTCGCGCAACTACATCGACTGGCTCGTGAACGTCCCCTGGAAGAAGGCGTCCCGCGAGTCGAAGGACATCAAGAACGCCGAGAAGGTCCTCAACGAGGACCACTACGGGCTCGACAAGGTGAAGGAGCGGATCCTCGAGTTCCTCGCGGTGCGTCAGCTCGTCACCGAGACGAAGGGCTCGATCCTCTGCTTCGCCGGCCCCCCGGGCGTCGGCAAGACCTCCCTCGCGAAGTCGATCGCCCGCTCTCTGAACCGCAAGTTCGTGAGGCTCAGCCTCGGCGGCGTCCGCGACGAGGCGGAGGTCCGCGGCCACCGCCGGACCTACATCGGCGCCTTCCCCGGCCAGATCATCCAGCTGATGAAGAAGGCCGGGACGGTGAATCCGGTCTTCCTGCTCGACGAGGTCGACAAGATGTCGATGGACTTCCGCGGCGACCCGTCCGCGGCGCTCCTCGAGGTCCTCGACCCCGAGCAGAACCACGCGTTCGTCGACCACTACCTCGACGTCGAGTACGACCTCTCGAAGGTCATGTTCATCGCGACGGCGAACGTGATCCACCCGATCCCGCCCGCCCTGAAGGACCGGATGGAGATCATCAGCCTCTCGGGCTACACGCCGAACGAGAAGCTGGCGATCGCCCGCCAGTTCCTCGTCCCGAAGCAGGTCAAGGAGAACGGGCTGACGCCCGAGCAGGCCCGCTTCGACGACTCGGGGATCTACGGCCTCGTCGAGAAGTACACCCGCGAGGCGGGCGTGCGGAACCTCGAGCGCGAGATCGCGTCCGTCTGCCGGAAGATCGCCCGCAAGGTCGTCGCGGACGAAGCCGGGGCGGCGAAGGAGGGGATCACCGTCACGGCGGAGAACCTCCCCGACTTCCTCGGCAAGCCGAAGCACCGCCCGGCGAAGAAGGGGGAGAAGGCCGAGGTCGGCCTCTCCACCGGGCTCGCCTGGACCGAGGCTGGCGGCGACGTCCTCCACATCGAGACGACGCTCATGCGCGGCAAGGGGAACCTCGTCCTGACGGGCCAGCTCGGCGACGTCATGCAGGAGTCGGCCCGCGCGGCCCTCTCGTACGTGAGGAGCCGCGCCGAGATGTACGGGGCCGACGCGGATTTCTACGAGAAGAAAGACATCCACGTCCACATCCCGGAGGGGGCGATCCCGAAGGACGGCCCGTCGGCCGGGATCACGATGGCCACGTCGATCCTCTCCGCCGTCACGAACATCGCCTGCCGCAAGGACCTCGCCATGACGGGCGAGATCACGCTCCGGGGGAAGGTCCTCCCCGTGGGCGGCATCAAGGAGAAGCTCCTCGCCGCCTATCGCGCGGGGATCACGACGATCGTCCTCCCCCGGGAGAACGAGAAGGACCTCGACGACCTCCCGGAGGAGATCCGGAACGTCCTCGAAACGCACCTCGTCGACGACGTCGACGAGGTCGTCCGCCTCGCGCTCGAGGGCTCCCCGGTCGCAACCCCGCCGAAGCCGGTCACGGCCGAGACGGGGACGACGCCCCCCGCCACACTCGCTCACTGATCCGCCGGCCGGCTCCCGTCCGGGGGCCGGCCGGTGAGGCGCCCCTTTTCCTTCAACTCGAATATGACCCGGAAAGTCAGCCTCGCTCCCCGCACGCCCAAGGCCGCGCGGGCGGTCTCCGTGAGGAGTCCGCTCGGGAAGTCGGTCCGCCTCGAGCTCCCGGCCCACAGCGCCGGCGAGCGGCCGCGCGGCCTGCCGATCCCGGCCGTCGCCGTCCTCGGCCGCTCGAACGTCGGGAAGTCGAGCCTCCTGAACGCCCTCCTCGCCACGAAGGTGGCCCGCGTCTCGCAGACCCCCGGGCGGACGCAGGCGCTCCACTGGTACCGGGTCGACGACGCCTTCCACGTCGTCGACTGCCCCGGCTACGGCTGGGCGAAGACGGCCCGCGCCTCGCGGGAGCGCTTCTCGGGGCTCATCGAGGAGCTCCTCACGGGCGAGCGGGCGCCCAACCTCGCTCTCCTCCTCGTCGACGGCCGGCTCCCCCCGCAGGCGTCGGACGTCTCGATGGCTCTCTTCCTCCGGCACGCCGGCGTCGCGACCGTCGTCGCCGTGACGAAGTGGGACGCCGTGAAGCCGTCGCAGAGGGTGCGGCACCTGCGGGCTCTCGCCGCCGAGCTGGAAGATTCCGAACGCCCCCTCCTGCCCGTTTCGTCCGAAACAGGCGAAAATCTGCCCACCCTCGGCCGTCTTCTCAAGGACCGGCTCACCGGAAGGACCCGGGAGGGCGCCGTGCCCGCGGCGCCGCAGGGTCCGACACAGAAGGAGTCCTGATGCCCCGCCGCAAGGTCCCCGGAACCGACTACGTCAGCCCGACGATCGACCCGAACGACCTCCCGAACGACCTCGAGGAGCCGGTCTCGACCGACCTCGAGAACGCGCCGATGCTCGACATCCGGACGCTGCACAACACCCCGATGCCGCAGCTCCTGAAGATCGCGCAGGAGCTGGAGGTCGAGGGGGCCGCGGCGCTCCGAAAGCAGGAGCTCATCTTCAAGGTCCTGCAGGCGCAGACGGAGCGGATGGGCCTCATCTTCTCGGAAGGGGTCCTCGAGGTGCTGCCGGACGGCTTCGGGTTCCTGCGCGCCCCCGAGTACAACTACCTCGCCGGGCCGGACGACATCTACGTCTCGCCCTCACAGATCCGCAAGTTCGGCCTCCGGACGGGCGACACGATCTCAGGGCAGATCCGCCCGCCGAAGGAAGGCGAGCGCTACTTCGCCCTCATCAAGGTCGAGGCGGTGAACTTCGAGCACCCCGACGTGGCGCGCGAGAAGATCCTCTTCGACAACCTGACGCCGCTCTACCCGCAGGAGCGGATCCGGCTCGAGACGCCGAACATGTCCTCGCGCGTCCTCGACCTGATCGCCCCGGTCGGCAAGGGGCAGCGCGGCCTCATCGTCGCGCCGCCGCGGACCGGCAAGACGATGCTCCTGCAGGCCCTCGCGAACTCGATCACGACGAACCACCCCGAGGTGACGCTCATCGTCCTCCTGATCGACGAGCGGCCCGAGGAGGTCACCGACATGCAGCGGTCGGTGCGGGGCGAGGTCATCAGCTCGACGTTCGACGAGCCGGCGACGCGCCACGTGCAGGTGGCCGAGATGGTCATCGAGAAGGCGAAGCGCCTCGTCGAGCACAAGCGCGACGTCGTCATCCTCCTCGACTCGATCACGCGCCTCGCCCGCGCCTACAACACGACCTGCCCGCCGTCCGGGAAGGTCCTCTCCGGCGGCGTCGACGCGAACGCGCTCCAGAAGCCGAAGCGCTTCTTCGGCGCGGCGCGCAACGTCGAGGAGGGCGGGTCGCTCACGATCATGGCGACGGCCCTCATCGACACCGGCTCGCGGATGGACGACGTCATCTTCGAGGAGTTCAAGGGGACGGGGAACATGGAGATCCACCTGGATCGCCGGCTCGTCGACCGCCGCGTCTTCCCGTCGATCGACATCAACAAGTCGGGGACGCGGAAGGAGGAGCTCCTCATCGAGAAGGCGGAGCTCAACCGGATCTGGATCCTCCGCAAGGTCCTCACGCCGCTCTCGACGGTCGAGGCGATGGAGCTGCTCCTCGAGAGGCTCGAGAAGTCGAAGACGAACCTGGAGTTCCTCTCGTCGATGTCGGCGGGGTAGACCGATCGGCCGGCGTCTCCGTCCACGTCCGACCCGCGGGGCGGCATCGTAAGATCGACGTGGACATGACGCCCGCCATCCCCGTCTCCGTCGTCGACTTCGTCAACGCCTGGCCGGTCACCTGGGGCTTCCTGAAGGGGGCGGTCGAGGGTTTCCTCCCGATCAACGACGTCCCTTCTGTCTGCGCGGAGCGGCTCGCGCGCGGCGAGGTGCAGGCGGGGATCATCCCGGCGATCGAGGCCGCGCGGATCCCCGGCGTGCGGATCGTCCGCGGCGTCGGCATCGCCGCGTACGACCGCGTGCGGAGCGTCCTCCTCGTCTCGCGGGTGCCGTTCGAGGAGGTGCGGAGCGTCGCGCTCGACACGAGCTCGCGCTCCTCGGCCGCGATGGCGAGGATCCTCCTCGCCGACCTCTTCGGCGCCTCGCCCGAGTACCACCGGGCCGTCCCCGACCTGCCGCGAATGCTCTCGAGCGCCGACGCCGCGCTGCTGATCGGCGACCCGGCGCTCACGGCCGACCTCGGCGGACACCACGTCCTCGACCTGGCCGAGGGGTGGAGCCGGCTGACGGGGCTCCCGCTCGTGACGGCGGTCTGGGCCGTCCGCCGGGACGTCTCCCCCGAGCCGTTCCTCTGGTCACGCGACTACGCGCGCCACCGGATGCCCGAGATCCTCGACGCCGCGATGGCCCGGACGGGGCTCGACCGGAGGCTCCTGACGGAGTATTTCGAGATGAACCTCCACTACGACCTCGACGCCGACGACGAGCGCGGCCTCGCGGAGTTCTACCGGCGCGCCGCCGTCCACGGGCTGATCCCGTCCCCCGACCTCCCGCCGTTCGCCGGCGTGCCGCTCGTCCCGAGGTCCTTCTCCTGATGGCCTCCGCCGCGCCGGCCACGTTCCTCCCGAACCCTCCGTCCCCCGGCCTCGGAGGCTCGCTGCGGGCCGCCGCGCTGCTCGAGCGCGCCGCGTCCGGCGGGCGGCTCACGCCTTCGGAGGCGGTCCTCCTCCTCGAGGAGGCGCCGCTCCTCGAGCTGGGCGCCGCGGCCGCCGCCGTGCGGCGCCGCCTCCACCCGGGCGACGTCGCGACGTACCAGGTCGACCGCAACATCAACTACACGAACGTCTGCGTCTACCGCTGCGCCTTCTGCGCCTTCTACCGGAAGGCCGGGGACGAGGAGGCCTACGTCCTCCCGCTCGACGAGATCGGCGCGAAGGTGGAGGAGACGCTCGCGCTCGGCGGGACGGGAGTCCTCCTGCAGGGCGGCGTCCACGCCGACCTGCCGTTCTCGTTCTACGAGGAGCTCCTCTCGTACTTGCGGGACCGCTACCCCGGCATCCACCGCCACGCCTTCTCGGCGCCGGAGATCTGGTTCCTCGCCAAGAAGGAGAAGCTCCCCGTCGCCGAGGTCCTCGTGAGGCTGCGCGAGGCGGGGCTGATGTCGGTGCCCGGGGGCGGCGCCGAGATCCTCGAGGACGGCGTCCGGAAGCGGATCGTCGCGCTCGCGAAGGCGCCGACGGAGAGGTGGGCCGAGGTACACCGCGAGGCGCACCGGCTCGGGATGCCGACGACGGCGACGATGATGTTCGGCGTCGGCGAGACGTACGCGGAGCGGGTCGCGCACCTCGACGTCGTGCGCCGCACCCAGGACGCCTCGCTCGAAGCCGGGAAGGAGTCGTTCACGGCGTTCATCCCCTGGACGTTCCAGGAGGAGAACACCGAGCTCGACGGGAAGGTCGAGGTCTCGACCGGCCATGACTACCTCCGGATGCTCGCGCTCTCGCGCCTCTTCCTCGACAACGTCTCCCACGTGCAGGGCTCGTGGGTGACGCAGGGGAAGAAGATCGGGCAGGTGTCGCTCTTCTTCGGCGCCGACGACCTCGGGTCGATCATGATCGAGGAGAACGTCGTCGCGGCCGCCGGCGCGCACAACCGGATGACCCGGGACGACATGGTCGCCCTGATCCGGGACGCCGGCTTCACGCCGAAGCAGCGCGGCTCGGTCTACGAGCGCTGCGTGGCCCCCTGCTGCGCCGCGCTCTGAGCGGCGCCCGGAGGGGGCGGGGCGCGGCGCCCGCTCAGCGCGGGGCGGGAGGCGGCTCGAGCGCCTTCTTCGCCGCCTTGCCGAGCTGCGGCTCCTTCGTCTTCCGGGTCACCTCGACGTAGAGCGCGGCGACGGCGCGCGGCCCTTCCGCGAGCGCCTCGACGAACCGTTTCGTCCCCGCCCTCCGGAGGATCGTCTCGGTCACCTTCGCGCCGACGACCGGGGCATGCCGGCGCCAGAAGTCTCCGCGTGTCGTGACCGAGAGGAACGCCTCCCGCCGAGTCTCGGCCGACGCCTTCGGGTCGAGGAGCGTCTCGGTGGCGGCGTTCCAGCGGGCAAAGCTCCGCTCGATCGGCTCCTCGAACATCGTGCCGAGCGGGTAGAACTCGTCGGGGATGAGGAAGAGTGTCTCGGGCCCGTCGTTGACCGTCCGCGCGAGGAGCGTGTCGAAGTCGGGGCCGGTCTCGCCCGGCCAGCCGGGCGGCTGGCGGAACGGGGCGAAGAGCCTCTTCCAGCTCTCAGCCGCCGCCGCGCGAAGGAGGGAGAGGACGGCCTCGCGCGGGACGACCTCCGCCGGCCCCTCCGGCGAGAGGCGCGGGAGGTCGGCGAAGAGCCAGATCGTCTCGCCGTCCTCCTCGGCGACGACGTCGTCGAAGCCGCCGAGCCCGAGGAGCGGGACGAGGACGAGCCGGGCCTCGACCGGCCGGGACGACGGCAGGAGCGCGGCGACGCGCCGCGCCTGGACGAGCCCGCCGGGCGTCCCCTCGGTCTCGAGGGCGTCGAGCACCTTGCCGAAGGTCGCGGCCCGGCGGGCGTAGCCGGAGAGGAGCGGGTCCGGCGTCCCGGCCGCGACGGAAACGAGGCGGCCCAGGAGGTCCTCCGGGTTGCCGCCGTCGCGGGAGAAAGCGACGGAGAAGGCGCGGGAGGCGCGCAGCCGCCGGAGCGCCGCCGGCGCGTCGGGGCCGCCCCCGAGGAGGAGGAGGACGTCGCGCGCCGGGGCGACGTCGACCGACGCCTGGACGTCGTGGACCGTCGGGAGCGTGACGTCGACGGGCGGGCCGGAGGCCGGCCCGGTGGCGGGCGCCACGGCGAGGGCGAGCGCGAGCGCGGCGCTAAGCAAGGATCGCCTCGCAGGCCGAAGAGACGTCGGCGAAGGTCTCGAAGACGACGTCGGCGCCCGCGTCCCGCAGCTCCGCGGCGCTCGTGCGGCCGGTGGCGACGGCGACGACGCGGGCGCCGAGGGCGCGCCCGCACTCGACGTCGGCCCGTGCGTCGCCCACGAGGACCGTCTCGGACGGGGAGAAGGGGCGGCCGGTCGTCTCGAGCGCGCGGGCGAGCGCGATCGGGCCGAGCTCGACCCGCCTTCGCGCCTCGTCCCCGAAGACGCCGAAGCGGAAGTGCTCCCAGAGGCCGGCGGCCGAGAGCTTGAT
>ENA-UPTA01002037-UPTA01002037.1-activated-sludge-metagenome-genome-assembly--contig:-NODE-2037-length-21498-cov-5.947069_pt1 | contig 21498 bp, 18 predicted proteins | sample MGYA00238184_ERZ773361 | MGnify/ENA primary metagenome ERZ773361 (study PRJEB29100, sample SAMN05720205) | activated sludge metagenome | isolation source: anaerobic digester from wastewater... | reverse complement strand
CAGAATATCAATATATACTTGACGGACAGCAAAGAACGACTTCGCTTCTTACTTCATTGTATGGCGGTAGCATTGAAGGGCGACCAGGATTTAACCCATTGCTTTACGTTGACCTAACTGTTCCAATTGATAGCGATACGGATGATGAAAGCTATCGCAATCGTTTTTTGTTCTGGACAGAAATTGATGACCGTAACGGAGAAATTCGACCAAGTAGGCTACGAGTGTATAAAATCAATACCAATGGGCATGATTTTGATGGTAACGGAGGGCCTGAATTTAGATTTTTCAGAAATGGATTCTTTGAATACCAAACAGGAAATTATGGTTTTTATAAAATAGTTTATTTGAATTTAACAGCTTCAGCAGCATCTTCTACAAATTGGATAGGGTTAACAGATATAGATAATATTTTAGATTCAGATTGGACATTTATTGATTATCAGCAAATGATTGGTGTCTATGAACAAGATGGAGGAGTTATGTTTAATAAAACCGTTAGCGGAGTTGCCCTGCAAGGAGAATTAAATTTACTTGGAATTCCAATTGTTAAAGGTAGCTTGGGTTTGCAATCTAAAATAACACGAAAAGATGATTTATACTTTAAAACAGAGATGACATTCAATGAATTTGTTCATCATGTTCAAAATAAAAATAACTGGGGTTGGGGATTTTATACTGAAAATGGTGTAAATTATCCAATTAGAGCAACTGCAGACCCAGATTTAAAAATTGTTTTTAAAAATTACTAAGCAATATTGAGCGCAAAGCCAATATTTATTGAACTTTGCGCTTTTATAAAAATATAAAAAATGACTAGAATATTATCCATTTTATTAATGCTTCACGTACTGTTGATAGAGTCATTATTTGCAAAAATAGATTTAAAGAATAAAAATTTTAAACACCATGAATTAGGATTAAATATAAATTATTCCTATCATAATAGTCTTATAAATAATACTAGTATAATTGTAAGAGGAATTGAAGATAATTCGGAAATACTTAATGAATTTCGCTTTAGAAACATTGTGCTGCAAGGGGTAGGCTTAAAATTGCAATATAATTACTTTATAAAGAAAAGAATTTATGTTGGTGCTTCGTTAAATACTTCTTTTTATTTCCCTCAAACTATTTATTATGACTTAACAGACGCTTTAAATAAAATACCTCCGAATGGCACAAAGCCTATTATTTCAACCCCAGAGAATAAAATTGAACTTACTTATAATGCTCAAAAGTTTTATACAGATATAGGGATAGGATTTTTGCCTGTTGATATTAAACAATTTAATTGGCGCATAGCTACTGGAATTGGCGTTGGGTATCGCTCTTATAGTAACCCATTCAGCGGTAATGGAAGCCTAATAGTTTTAAGCCAAGATAGTAGTGTATATAAGTATTATTACAAAATTTTCCAAACAGAGGAAGATATCGTACATGGTTTGTTTTGGGGCGGCTATTTGGAATCCGCACTAAATTTTATTACAATAAAAGATAAACTTGAAATTGGAATAAATTATAAATTCTTTTTTGGAAAAGTACCTCGAGGTTTGACATTTCCACATGACGTAGGAATAATTTTTAATTTAAAATTAAAGTAATGAATAAATACATATTAATTTTATTTGTATTGTTATTAAATAATATAAAATTAAAAGGACAAGAATTAAAAACTAAATTTCCCAAAAAACACGAATTAAGTTTTGCATTACACTATGCCCAACAAAAATACGGCGACCATGTAGTGGATAAATTATTTATAAAAGATGAATTATACAACGATAATATTTTGAGTAGTTTAACTATAGGTAAAAAAATGGGTCGTGGTTTTGGGTTTCGTGCGCAATATAATTATCATTTCCACAAAAGTATTTACCTTTCTACCTCTCTAAATACTTTCTTTTATAAACCTCAATATGTAAATTATAATTTTACAGATATAAATGATTTTACAACTGGTTTAACACCTGAAGCCTTAGAACGTTTATTGAAATTTTATACGGATATAAACTTAAAAGGGAAGTTGGCTTTTAGTGCAAATCAATTTTTCTTTGATGTAGGTCTAGGATTTATTCCATATACTTATAAACGATTTAATACAAGATTAGGGTTAGGCTTAATTGCAGGTTATCATTATTATACAGATCCAGCTGTGTATATAAATTATGATGAGTATAATACTCCGAATAATAGAAGTTTTATAATTTTTAATGGCTTTAGATCCCATACGTCACAATCATTTATGATTGGCTGTTTTACAGAGGCTTCCTTAAATTATGAAATCATTCCAGCTAAAATTTCAATAGGTGCGAACTATAAATTTACCATTACCAATAAATGGTTTAAAGACGGTGTTTTTCCTCAGAATTTTGGAGTATTGGTGAATATAAAAATGTAAAAGAAACCGCTCAGAATTAATATTTCTACATTTTTGTGAGCGTATGCATACGCGCTCTATGTTTAAATATTTTTACGCAAACAATTGCTCTTCTACCAACTGGCATACAATATGCCCAACGGTGATATGGCACTCTTGAATGCGTGGTGTATCGGTAGAGGGGATGTTAAGTAGATAATCGCAATAGGGTTTCATTTTTCCACCCGTTTCGCCAGTAAATCCTACAATAATCATCCCTTTATCTTTAGCTACTTTAAATGCTTCAATAATATTGGCAGAATTTCCAGATGTAGAAAGCCCTACCAAAATATCGCCTTTGCGGCCTTTGGCTCTTACTATGCGAGCATATACCTCGTTGTAGCTGTAATCGTTTGCAACTGCCGTAAGGTATGATGTGTTTACATGCAAAGCCTCTGCATCTAATGGCGCTCTGTCTGTATAAAATCTGCCAGAAAATTCTGCGGCTAAATGCTGTGCATCAGCAGCAGAACCGCCATTGCCACAAAATAATATTTTACCGTCGTGCTTAAAGCGGTCCACCATCTTTTCCGTCACGGCTAGCATGGTTTCAACTAATGCAGCATCGTTGAGCACTTGTTGTTTTACCGAAATAGAAGCCTGTGTAATTGAAGCATTGACAGGTACAGACCGTCCAAGAAAATATTGGAATGACCTAAAAACCAAGCTAAAAAAAGAAGGGAGTGAACTGTCCGAAAAAATCGGACAGTTCAAGATGGCTGCACCAGACGGTAAAATGCGACTAACTGACGTAGCGGATACCGAGCAGATTTTCAGACTAATTCAATCAATTCCATCGCCAAAGGCAGAGCCGTTTAAAGTTTGGTTGTCACAAGTAGCATCGGAGCGTTTGGACGAAATGCAAGACCCCGAACTTTCTATTGACCGGGCACTAGAACAATACTTAAAATTAGGCTATTCTGAAAATTGGATTAACCAACGATTGAAAAGTATTGAAATCCGCAAAGAACTCACGGACGAATGGAAAAAGCGAGGACTAAAAGAGGGTATTCAATTTGCTACTTTAACAGACATTATTACAAAAGCGTGGTCGGGTAACACAACCAAAGAGTATAAAATACTCAAAGGGCTGAAAAAAGAAAATCTTCGGGACAATATGACGAACACCGAACTGATTTTAAATATGCTTGCAGAGGCATCAACCAAAGATATTTCGCAAGTAGAAAATCCAGAGACCTTTGAGGAAAGTGCAAAAATTGCTCAACAAGGTGGTAAAATTGCAGGAGATGCAAGAAAGGCATTGGAAGCAAAAACAGGCAAAAAAGTAGTTACATCATTGAACGCAAAAACAGCATTAAAAGAAAAAGACGAACCGAAACAAATAGACAAGAAAAAACCGAAAGACAAATAGAAAACCTGCCCATAACAAACAAATTGGCAAGAGAGCGGGTGAACGGCTTCGATTAAACGATAGTGCAGAGTTGAACGGTAGTAATTCTATTCAACATTTGTGCTAAAAGTCCGCTCCCTCGCCAATTTGCTGGGCGTTAATCCATCCGTCGTTTTTTTTTGCTGTTTAACTATGCTGCGCATAAAACTGCCTATACATCAGAGACCGGCTACGCCGGTAACGGAATGTTCTGCTGAGCACATCGGAAAGCTATTTATGCCATTTTCGGTGGCTGCGCATAAAAGCGGTTGGCCCTGCGGAAACTACCCAAATCATTGAAGCGGACGCCTTGTTCCCTCATCACCTTGTGCGCCCGCGCGGCCGTCAGCTGACGGACATAAAATGTTTCATTCACCACAAAATGATGGATGGCGTGGGTGCTGCCGAAATTGAAACAAAATACCTGAAACGGCACGAAATACCATTTGTTCAACACCTGTGTCTGCTGCATCACATTGCCGGCCTCCACGTCGCCGTAGTAGTGCATATTGGAAGTGATGAAATGCAGACAAAACATGCGCAGAAAATTCGGCAGAATCAGGATAATCACCAGTGGATTAATCCAGCTGAATTGCGCCTCGATAAAGGCCGGACTCTGGTATTGCCATCCTGCGAGCTGCGCCACAAAATGAACTACATGGTGCAACAGGAAAAAATACCAGATAAAATATAATGCCAGCGTAAACGGCAGCATGCCATACACTTTCACTTTCTTGAATTGCAATGCCTGTTCTTTCGGCAGTTCCCCGTTTTTCACCGCTTCTATCACATCCTTCCGGATCTGATGGGCACGCACAACGCCGCCGAACAGCAAATCGGTCATCGTCAGCAATCGCTTCAGGCTCCACGCCTCGCCGTTGGTGAGTCCGCGCTCCTCAAGGTCGGTTTTGGTGCCGGATACGCGATGGTGGTGAAAATGCAAAATCCTGCGCAACCACGGATTGATGGTCATCGGGCGGAACACCCAGACACCCAGCATCATGAGGTCGTGCATGAATTTATTTTTCTTGAAATACATGAAATGAATCAGATCGTGTTCCAGTTCGTGCAGGAAAGATGTCCAGAATGCGACAGAAATTACTACCGCCACCGCACCGATAACGCCTTGCAGATACAACACCGCGGAGAGTATTATCATCGCGATGGAAATGGCGAAAATGGCGAAACCAATGGCATTCTGATGTTGCAAAACGGGATATTTCGCGCGCAACTCCTTACTCGCCAACTGCACTTCCCGACGAATGATTTTTGTTTTCTGTTCGTCTTCCTTATTCTTTATTTTAATATCATCCAATGCTATTTCCATGATATTAAAGTTAGCATATTTCCGCCTAATCCAAAAGCGGGAAACACGGATAAAGACCGGTGCAGCTATAATTTAACCATTGTTAATCCGCCTGCTTTATGAGTGCCATCGCTTTGTCGCAGATCAACTGTATCTGTTCCTCCAGCGTGATATGCGTGGTATCGATTTCAATGGCGTCCGGTACGCGTGTCAGCGGACTATCCTCGCGGGTGGAATCAATTCTGTCGCGGTGCTGCAGGTTGGCTTTAAGTTCCTCCAGCGGAAACAATTTCCCGGATTTTTTCAGCAGCTCATCCTGCCGTCTTTTGGTGCGCACATCCACATCCGCGGTCATAAAGAATTTCAGTTCCGCGTCCGGCATCACCACAGAACCGATATCGCGGCCTTCCATCACCACACCTTTCTGCGCGGCCATCTTCTGCTGCTGTTCCACCAGCATCCTGCGCACATTGCTCATGGCTGCCACCTCCGACACCTGAGCTGCCACCGCAGGCTGCCGTATTTCCTGTTCCACATCCACGCCATTCAGAAAAGTATGGAACACCTCGCCCGCTTTTCTAAAGTCAATCTGGATTTGGGGAAGCGCCTGCGCGATGCCTTCTAAATTGTCGATATCTATCAGGTGCTGCTGCAGGTACAAGGTCACGGCACGATACATAGCCCCGGAGTCGATGTATATGTAGCCCAGTCGCTGTGCTACTCTTTTGGCGGTGGAAGATTTTCCGCAAGCGGAATATCCGTCGATGGCTATGTTTATTTTTTTCATATCAGAAGGAGATTTTCGGCAATGAGCAATTCGCTCACTCCGGTCATCACTTGTTAAACGCTATTTTGCTTTTTTTCCGAATTCATCCAGTTTGATTCTTAAAGTCAGCTGATGATCGCTGCCCGCGCGGTGATACTGCGCATAAGCGTAATCAAAAGCAAACTGTTTGATATTGACACCAAATCCCGCTGAGATGCCCGCCATTCCCTTCTTCTTGCCCACGCCCAGTTCCTGGCGGCGCAGGTGATTGTATCCGAAACGGAGTCGCACCGGCTTACCGGCTTGTATTTCCGCGCCGAAGGCAACGTGGCGAAACAGGTTATCCATCACTTCACTACCCTTCCCTTTTTTCTTTTGTGTACCCAGCACGATAGTCTGTGAGCTGGTTTCCGGATACGACAAATCCCAGGTTTGCAGGTTGTGCGCCGTCACCGACAGGGTCAGCGGTAGTCGTTTGAAGCGTTTGGAGAAAGTCATATCCAGCTGCAACGGAAGTTTCTGGCGGCCCGTTTCCGGCGTATAGGTTTTCAGCTCCGCACCGGCATTGCGCAACACCACAGCAGCGGTCCACCCTTTTTTGGCATCGTGGTAGCCAAGTGCCACATCCGTGGCCAGTCCGATGGAATTATAGGTTTCCAGATGCGACAGGATAAATTTGACATTGACACCGTAATAAAAGCGGTTCCAGTGGCGCCCCATCCCGACCTGGAAATTAAAATCGGCGGCACGGAAAGTTCCGGTAGCATTTCCCGCGGCATCGCGACCGTCAAATTGGCCGTAGGATGCATATTGCATCGTGTAGGCAAAAATGGTTTTTATTTTCGGCTGATAATGCGCGTAGGAAATATTGCCGATATTGGTTTTGTCCGTGTAAAAAGCATTGGACAGCGAAAGCTGTTTGTGAAAGGAACTGTCCAGCAAAGCCGGATTGGCGATGGCCAGCGACAAATCAGCATCGGTCGTGTTTTTGATGCTTTGCAAACCACCACCCAGCGCTTCCATTCTGGCGGAAGTCGGAAACTGCAGAAAATCGTAGATATTTTCTCCTCCGATCTGCGCATTCATTCGCAGTGCGGACAAGAGCAGCAATAATATGTAGCCGATTTTCCTCATAGTTAGCTGTGTCGAAAATACGGATTAATATAACATTTTTCAAAGCGGGCGCGGATTTCTGTGCACCGCCTTCACCGGCTTCTTACATCAGCACGGCATCCCAGTCTTTCCAGACGGGTTCAAATCCCATCCCACGAATCACATCGGCCATCTCCGCGGCACTGCGGCTGTCGTCGATATCAAACTGCTTCAATGCCTGTGACGCGGCATATCCGCCCGGTTCGGTCTTGCTGCCCGCACTGACGGACGTGATGCCGTAGGGCAGCACGACATCCCGGAAATGGGCGCGCTCGCGGGTGGACAGCGACAATTCCACATCGGGAAAACAGATGCGGTAAGCACAAATCAGTTGCAGTAATTCCTTTTCGGTGGGCAGGTGTTGCGGCTGAAAGTCGCCTTCGTGCGGCCGTATGCGCGGGAAGGAAACGGAATATTTGGTCTGCCAGTACGCCGACTGCAGATAAGACAAGTGTAAAGCATTAAAGAAACTATCGGTGCGCCAGTCTTCAAGACCCAGCAATACACCGAGTCCGATTTTATATAATCCTGCTTTCCCGAGGCGATCAGGCGTATCGAGCCGGTAATCAAAATTGGATTTCTTGCCCTTGGGATGATAGGTTTTATAGGTCTCGCGGTGGTAAGTTTCCTGATAGACCAGCACGGCATACACACCCGCATTTTTCAGCTGTTTGTATTCGTGCTGTTCGAGTGGCTGCACCTCGACAGACACCTGCGCAAAATGAGGTTTCACCAGTTCCACGGCATGCAGCAAATAGTCGATTCCGACGAGCTTATCGTGTTCTCCGGTGACCAGCAGAATGCTGTCGAAACCATACGATTTCAGGATCGCTGTTTCCTGCAAAATTTCCGCATCGGTGAGTGTCTTGCGCGGGATTTTATTGGTAAAACTGAAGCCGCAGTAAGTACAGATATTCTGGCATTCATTGCTGAGGTACATCGGCGCGTAAAGCTGTATATTATTGCCGAAACGCGCACGGGTAATCCGCTGGCTCAGCCGCGTCATTTCCGGCAGAAACGGAGCCGCTGCGGGAGCAATCAATACCGCAAAATCCTGCATGGTTTTGGGTGACTGCCACTCCTGCATCAATACGCGCTGCACATCCGTCGCGCTTGCATGGCGGACAGTAGCTTCCGCCTGCTCCCAGCTGTATGACTGCAGTTCCTGCTGAAACATATCGGTACTTTTTCCTCTGAAAAGGCTTAAATCATTCACAATCCGGCGATTTACTCACAAAATAGACACTTCCCTGCCGTTCCATTAACAGGCGAATGCGCTGCAAGTTAGCTAATTTATCATTCATCCATCCCATAAAATAAGGGTGCGCGAATAAATACTTTTGTGTAATTAGCGCGGATTAATTTAATTTCACGCCATGAAAATTTGTGTGTATACACCGGAACAGGAGCTGGAAAATGAAATCAGCCTGCTGAGTGCCATGATGGAGGAAGGAGCTGATTATCTGTATATCCGAAAACCGGAAATGGATGATTTTTCGCTGGTAGATTACATGGAAAAATTCGATCCGAAATACTATTCCAAAATCATCACCTCCTCGCTCATCATCACCAAGGAATTTGATCTGGCTGGCTATCATTTCACACGGGACATCATCCAAAGAAATACGCTGTACAACGACAAAGTGTTGGATTGGCTGCATCAACACCACAAAATCAGTTCGGTGACCGCACACGACACGCGGGACATCCTGCAATATGGCGGGCGATTTAAACACATATTGGTAGCACCGCTTTTCAGGAGCATCTCCAAGATAAATCATGAAAAAAACTGGGACATGCAATCTCTTGCCGACCTCATCGGCAACAGCGCTTCTTTCAGCAGTTTTATCGCACAGGGCGGCATCGATACATCCAGGATTTCCAATGTACAATCAATGGGATTCAACGGCATTGCATTATTGGGCGCACTCTGGCAATCGCCGGAAGATGCCTTGAAAAAAATGGAGGAAATTTGCTTACTTTGTAAAGTATAATTTACCTATGAAAACTAAGACACGCCCATACGTTTTAAGTATTGCCGGATATGACCCTTGCGGTGGCGCCGGCGTGCTGTCCGATATCAAAACCATGGAGGCTATCGGTGTGTACGGACTGGCCGTTACCACTTGCATCACCTACCAGAATGACCATCAGTTTGAAGGCGTGCAATGGTTGTCCAAGAAGAAAATCAAAGCGCAGCTATATCCACTGCTGCATGCGTATAAAATCCATTACGTCAAAATCGGATTGATAGAAAACATGGAAGTACTGAGCGAAGTGATTGAACTGCTGCTGGGTTATGACAATACCATCAAAATCATCTGGGATCCGATTCTGCGTGCCAGTGCCGGCTTTGATTTTCATAAAAAAATACCCGGCAAATATCTAAAACACATACTCGACTCCATCGACATTATCACGCCGAACTGGGAAGAAGTGACAGCGCTGACCAAGGAGAAAGATGCGGTACAAGGCGCGGAAAAGTTAGCCAAATATTGCCATGTATATCTGAAAGGCGGACACAACATCGAAATTCCGGCCACTGATATGCTTTGGATTAATAAAAAGCTGGACATCCTTCATCCGAAAGAAATCACGGAACTGGAAAAGCATGGCACCGGCTGTGTATTATCTTCCGCTCTCGCGGCCTATCTCGCATTGGGTCATCCCATTCATCTATCCTGCGAACTCGCGAAAGAATATACCTATCAATTTTTAGTGAGTCACCCGGGCCGATTGGGCTACCATACTAAATCGGAAGAAGTATCATGACCAAACTGCCTATCGCTAAACTCCATTACCTGACGCAGGACCTGGATCATATATCGCATCAGGAAATGGCAGCAATGGCCTGCAGCAACGGCATCCGGTGGATACAACTCCGGATAAAAAAACAATCTTTTGCAGCATGTCTGCGCATAGCGGAAGCTGTCAAAGATATTTGCGCCCCATACGGGGCGACTCTAATTATCAATGATTATGTGGATATTGCCGCGAGTATCGGAGCGCATGGCGTGCACCTGGGCAAAAAAGACATACCACCGCAACAAGCCAGAAATATTTTGGGGCCTGATGCCATCATCGGCGGCACGGCCAACACCGCAGAAGATGTCTATCATTTGCAGCAATCGGGCGTCGACTATATCGGACTGGGACCATTCCGGTTTACCAATACCAAAGAGCAACTGAGTCCGGTACTGGGCCTAGAGGGCTACCGCTCTATTCTTTCCGGAAATATCACCACACCAATCATCGCCATCGGCGGCATCACGCCGGAAGACATACCGAAACTATTGGAAACAGGCATTCATGGCATTGCAGTGGCAGGCGCCATCAATCTGGCTGCCGACAAAAAAGCCGCGACGGAATCCTTTTTACGGCTCCTTGACTAAGAGATACGTCTCGCAGCCACTCAATTCTTTTTTCTTAAATCCATAATCAGGATAATTCCGGACAAACTGCGTCCAACTGCTGTCAAAAATGATGTGCGGATCCCGGAACGTGGCCGGTGTCAGAATAACGATGTCAATTTTTGCAGAATCAAGGTAATGCTGAAACGGCACGTGTTTTTTCTTATCAAAAATGGTATTTACTTCACGGAAGGAAACAGGCAGCATGCCTCTGACAAACGGCATATTGGTGAACAACGTGTGTGGCTTGTCCGAATAAGCACCTGCAAGCTCACGCACCAGTGCTTTATTGCACAGGCTGTTGGTATCATTATTGACTTTCAGGAAAGAATACTGCCGTACGTTTGGCGTTGCCAGCAGCAGACAGCCACCGAAAAGAATAAACAGCACAGGCGACAAGACGATTCTTTTAAAGATGGGCTGCAGTATGGCCATCAGCAACAATAACACCAGCAACATCTGCAGGAAAACATAATGCTGACGTGGGAACACCACGATGCAGGACAATACCGTCGGCGCGACAAACACCAGTAAGACGAGCAAGTACCAGCGCCACTGATACAACTGCCGCCCCACTTCCATGCGATCATCCCGTTTTCGCAACAGCAGCATAAAAGCGAGCGGAATCAAGAGCATAATTCCTGCCTTTATCTTTCCGGAGGAAAACACGGGCATTGGAAAGATATAGGAATACGCATTGACCAGCGTCGTAAGGATATAATTTTTAAGATTATACAGCGTATTGTCAATGACTATCATCGGCTGTGTTTTAATCACACACCACATGGAATTGCAATCGCCGAACTGCTGTTTGCAGATATCTTCCCAGTATAGCCAGGCATCTACCGGCGAGTTGGTGCGTACCTTGAAATTAAAAGCATAATGCTGATAGAATGCCGCCACACCGCGGTTATAGCCAAAGAAATCATTGGATGGAAAACGAAATATAAAATGCAATATCCCCATCACCACAAAAGCAATCACCAGCCAGGTATAATCCCGACCATTCAGTTGTTTTCTATGATACCATAATGCCAGCAACAGCAAGGCAATGGTTCCGAGGAATGACAGGTAAAACTCCGGACGCGCATAAGATATTATCAGGCATACCAAGGCAAAAAGCAACAGACGGTGCGTCGCCTTCTTGAAGTAGGTGATAACCACCAGAAAGGCCAGCAACAGCATGATACAGAAATGAGATATGCGCGGCCATACCGACACATTTAAATCACTCACCAGTACGCTGAAACTGACGAGCAACGCCAGCACGGGCGAAACTGACAGGCGCAATAAAAAGACATACAGCAGCAACACCAGCAATACCGATGTAAGGGCGTAATTCAGATAATACAACTGAATAGTATCTGTTGTGATATACGACAGCAATTTGTACCAGATACAATACATCGGGCCCCAGTCGCGGTTCAGCTTGTCAAACAAATCGAGGCCGAAACGCATGTAGGCGCTTTCGTCCGCGAACTGTATATCCATCACTTCTTCGAGGCCATTGTACACACGCCATCCGCAGAGCGCGAGCAGCAGAATCCCAAAGAGATACTGCCACCACTTAGCGGTTGCCCTATCGGCTTCTTCCTCCTGAAAAAAGGACGCTACAAAAACGGAGATTTTATTCCACATAATTTTTATTCCTTCATCAATAAATAGCTTTCGCACGCATCACTATACCGCACTTTTTCAAATCCCAATGTTTCCGGATTGGCAATCAGCTGCTGCCACGTAGTATCTGACTTCAGCATCGGATTTTGCAGGATATTACTGCTCACCAGCACGATATTTATTTTTTTATCTTTCATAATTTGCCCGAAAGACATTCCCTTTTTCAATTCAAATTCCGTACTGAATTCACTGAAATTTTTCGGGAGCATATAAGTTACATTCAGGTAGTTGGTGAAGACCACATAGGGCTGATCCTTTTTTTTCTCCAGGAATCGGATTAGTCGCTGACTGCAATGATTTTGCATATCCTGTCCGTATTGCAGATAGGGGTATTTCCCGGCTGTAGGCGCGGCCAGTGCCAGCAACACCAGCAACACCATAAAATAGCGAGCCGGCAGATATCTGTCTTGCCACCACACCTGCAACAGCAGCGTCAGCAACAACAAAGGCAACATTAGATGCAACAACATATAGTGCGGCCGCGGGAAAATCACCCAACTCATGCCCATGCTGGGCAATCCGAATATGGCCAGCAACAAAAGCAGCAAGCGGTGTTCTTTCAGCAATGCCATCCATTTATTTCGTTTTTCTTTGTTGAATAAAGTCGCGAACAACAGCAACAACAACAGTCCGATTGCCAGCAGCAATCCTTTTTTGCCTTTTATAATGGCCAGAGGAAATAGCAATGACAGCAAAGCCGAAAAGAGCAGCAATAAATAATTTTTCACATTGAACAGAACATGCTGTATGAACTCCTGCGGATGGTTTTTCAGCACATCACCGATGGTATAACAATCCGGAAATTTTGTGCGGCAGAAATCTATCCATTCGGTAACGGCATCAAAATCTGCATTCGTCATAAACTTATAGTTGATGGCATAATGCTGGCAGAAAGCGCTGTACAAACGGTCTAACCCGCCTTTATACGTTGCGGACGGCTGTCCGAAAATGCCTTGAAAAAAGAGCACACTCAACAGCAACACCAACAAAGCTGGCAAAAAAGAACGCCATTGTGCCCTTTCCTGATACATCAGCCATGCCGCTACCGCCAGCATCAGAAAAAACGCCAGCATCAGATCGGGGCGCGCGTAGGCGCACCAGTAGCACGCGATGGCAATGACCAAAGTACGGAGCGCCGCAGACCGGATCCGTGAAAAAACGAGGATGGCTCCGAATAAAAGTAACAGCACAAAATGAGATATCCGCGGCCAGGTATTCATTTGTATGCCGGACACAAAAAAGCAGAACGACGCGTAGAGGGCAACCGGCGGCGACAAGCGCAATGCCAGCAAAACCAGCATCAGCAGGCCGCCTGTCAGCACGGCACCGGCGATATAGTTTGCATAATACAAGGTGATGGAATCCGACGTGAACAGCGATAAAAACTTATACCAGATATTGTAGGTCGGCCCCCAGTCATTGCGAATCACCTCAAATAAATCGAGGCCGTTGCGCATATATTCGGCTTCATCGCCAAAAAGTATATCGAGATGTTGCGGCAGCTGATAGCCCCATTTTATTCCCACAACAATAAAAAAAAGCAAGCCCGCTATGCCGGCCCAACGAAGAGACATCCGCTGAGGAATACTTTTTATGTCGGATATCTTGCTCATGGTTTTTTTATTAGTAAATAGCTGTCACAGCCTTCTCCGTACATGACTTTTTCGAATCCATAGGCGGCAGGATTTTTCATGAAATTTATCCAGGTGGTATCCTGACTCAACAATTTTTCTTTCAGCAAAATATCTCTGACCACTACATAATCAATCTTCTTTTCCTGAAGAATCTCTGAAAATACCATCCCTGGTTTATATTCATATTCTGTATTAAAATCCGAAAAATTGGGCGGCAGCAGCATGCTGAAGCTCAGGTGATTGGAAAACACCACATGCGGGCGACCATCGTGTGTAGCGCTGATATATTCCGTTATCTTTTTATTGCATTGGTTTTTATTTTCCGCTTCGGTCTGATAATACTGATACTTTGCGGCAGCCGGTGATTTTATCAGGAACGGCACGAAAAACAGCAGCCAGTAGGCGGGTTTTATCTTTTGAACAAAAGGCAATGCGTTCAGCAACATCGCCAGCACAAACACCAGCAGTATGCTGTGCATCAGCAGGTAGTGATGGCGCGGAAATATAATCACGGCACTGCCCATACTTGGAAGTCCGAAGAGAAACAGGATAAGCAACAGCCACGCATGGTCTTTGCATTGCTGTAAGAAACGCGCTCTGGCCGGTTGATTCACCAGCACAAACACCAGTAATCCGAAGAAGCCTGCCAACACGCCGAGATGGATGATTTTTTTGCCGATAATTTTCACCGGAAATAAGGCGGCAGTCAGCCATTGCAGCAAGGTCAGCATATAATTCTGCAGATTGAACAGACAGTTTTTGAAGAACAAATCCGGATGAGTTTGTATAATACAACCTACATTCTTACAGTCGCCGAATGTCTGACGCGCAAAATCAATCCATTCAGAAATCGGATTAAAATCCGGTTTAAACTGCAAATAATAATTGATGGCATAGTGTTGTGAATAGGCGATATACGTTCTGTCAATGCCTTTGTAGGAGTCGGCCGGCAGTTGATATATTGCGAAAACCAGCGCCATGATTCCAGTCAGTACAGCCAGCAGCGGCAGCCATTTTTTCCAGTTATTTCTTTCTTTTATCAGGAAATACAGCAATACCAGCAATGACAATACAAACGAAGCGAATAATTCCGGACGCGCATAGGCGGCAAGAAAAAAAGTGAAGGACACCCAACACATTTTCACGGCATTCGACGCGACATTGCGGATGAGCAACAAGCAGGAAAGCAACAGGATGACCGCAAAATGGGACACGCGCGGCCAGGTATCAATCACCACCGGCGACAACAGAAAGCAGAAAGCGAGCCACCAGCTGATGCCGAATGCTATCTGATATCTTATCAGAAAAAGAAACAGCAGCAATGCCGACAGGATAGCGGTGACCTGATAATTCAGATAAAACAAGTCTATCGGATTTCCCTGCACCAGCGATAAAATTTTGTACCACCAATTGTAGGAAGGCCCCCAGTCTTTCTGAATGATGTGCGGCCAATCGATTCCGTAACGCAGGTACTGAGCCTCATCGCCGAAGGTGATATCCATTACCTGCGGCAGGTGCCACGCCCAGCGGATACCGGCGAGCAACAACGCCAGCATTCCCGCCAATAGCAGCAGGGAACGAAAGGGTCTATTATTTTTATGCTTAGGGTACATTATTTTTCCGCATAGACTTTTTTAAGGTATTTGTCTTTGATGCCCAGCGCAGGTAATTCTACGTATTTGTAGACGAGTGCCGACACCCAGTAAGTGAGTCCGAAAAAGACGGCCACACCAACAGCATCTGCAATATACCACGACATATATTTTGACAAAAGATGCGCCACTATCATTCCGGGAAACAGGCACATAAACTGGAAAATATACATACTGTAGGATATATCTCCCATACGCGTCATGAATTTAGAGCCCAGCCACTTGAATTTTTCCGGATAATGAATCAGACAGAGATACCATGTTGCAAAGAAAGTGTTTACCAGAATATCCAAAAAGATAATACCTCCGTTATTGAACATATATCTTTCTTCCCGGAGCGTGTGTCCGATGGCTACCTGCTCCTGATGACTACAGAGATATGCATTGAAAAAATTAAAGAAAAGAATCAGTATGCCGGTGGCCGCCATCACATAAAGCATCCACTTGTGTTTTTTGAAATCAAAAACGCATAGTGCTATTCCATAGAAAAAAGCATCAAACTGGAAAAACGGAGAATGCATCAGCAAAAGTGCACGCAAAAAGATATCATCTGTTTCCTGACTTATCCAGAAGAAACCGGCAATTCTAACAATAGGGAAAATGATAATTGCGACTATACACAACATGCGCAAAAACCGTATTGATCCCAATCCTGCGACGAAGATAATCATCAGATAAAACTGTTCTTCCAGACTCATCGACCATAAGTGTGGGAATGCGATAATCTTCATGTAGTCATCATAATTGAAATGAAGCGCCACCCACATTTTCAGGTTGTACGTAAAGGTAAACAACATCCAGCCATAACGCTTTATTTCTGTTCCCAGTCCAAACGTATCCCCTTTTACCGCATATAAAACAGCCGCAAAAGCAAACATGATAAATATGTAGAGGAAATAAGCCGGGAAGATGCGGGTCGTTCTTTTTATGTAGAATATTTTCAGCAGTTGCTTAAAACTTTTCGCCCTGCTTTTATCTATGAGCAAATTTCGGGTAACCAGATATGCAGACATGATAAAAAAGGCATGCAGAAAAGCATATACAGGAAGTACCGGCAGATGTATATTCTTGAACGGGTAATGTAACAACATGATGGCAAGGCAGCATATACCTCGCATACCTCCAAAGAGCACATTGTAATTGGAAACAGGGCTAAGTGTTGTGTTGCTTTCTTTCATTGCACGGACAGAATAATAAAGATATCATCCGAAGATAAAACAACATCCGCAAACTACCAATAAATCAGAAAATGAAAAAGATTCAGCTATAAGAAAAAGGCCACTTTATATTTTTTTTAAAAAGTAATCTTTCATTTTTATAAATTTCAATTCAAAACGATAGTAACTCCATTTAGAGAATTGAATGATGCAGACCAAGCAGATAATTGCCGATATTAGTTCGGCAACAAATACAGGAAGATAGATTTCAAGAGTTTTAAAAAGCAGGTAATACGATGGAAGAATAAATATGTATTGGTACACATAGGAACCAAATGAGAACTTACCATACTCAACTAATCTGTTATTGAGCAATAAAGGGAATTCATTTTGCGTATTGAATACCAGATACAGAAATGCAAAACAACTGATGTTTAGCAGAACATCAATGTATCTTGCCGCTCCATTCATTGCATAAATATCATATCTCGATATCATCTCAAACGCTGGAATATTATACTCTGACTGAATTATCAGCACATTAACGATATCCTGAAATATAAGTAATCCGACGCTTAGATAAAACAATCGTCTGATTTGTTTAAGATTCAACGGAGGAAGTACGGCCATTAATATTCCATAAAAAAATGCATCGAACTGAAAAACAGAGCTTCGTATCATTGTGAAGCCAATAAGCAGATTATTATCTGATATACTCTTTAACCACTCATAACCGACAATTCTTATGATGGGAAACAATAGAATACAACAGATGCTTAATATCCTCAGAGATTTTACAGACAAAAAATAAATTAAGAATGGTATTATGATATAGAATTGCTCTTCCATTGATATCGACCACAAATGGGGAAATAAATTAGACGACGCTATTGAATTATCCCCTTGTGTTATACAATACAAGTCCTTAAAATTATAGGTAAATGTCATCAACATGTAACCATATTGCTTAAACTCTGTAAGTACGCCTACCAAATCGTGACGCAATATCATCTTATGTAAGATAGCCAACACCAGAACCACAAAAATATATCCAAAATACACCGGGAAAATGCGGAGTATTCTTTTAATATAAAACTGTTTGAAAAAACTTCCGAATGCAACATATTTTTGCTTGTCTCTTAACAGTATGGTAGTTATCAGATAAGCAGATGCTACAAAGAACGAATGCAATGTAAAGTTCGCCAGCGTACTTGGCACTTTTATGTATGTAAAATGCAGGTGTAAAATAAAAATGGAAAATGCCAGCAATCCTCTTGCGCCATCAAACTGTTCAAAATATTTATTTTCGTTTTTACGCTCCATATGAAAAGTATATCAAATAGAAGACTATAAAAATACTATAAAAAATGGAAACAAAAATATCTAAATAATTTTTCATCATAAAACCTATTGATTTTACAACAATAAATTATACAAAACAATGATTTTCAAATAAATTACAGGATTTAAAATATTTAAAACTAATTCACTTTACTCAGGAAATAATCTTTCTTTTTCAGGAAATAGGTTTCTAAGGTTATGTAGCTGAAGTGGGAAAGTAACAGCAATCCTGCCACAGACAAGACCATCGATATCAGCTCAGACGCCAATCTGCCTATCTGCAGTTGCTCGAGCAGGAACGGAAAAACAAATAAAAGCGTAGGTATTATAAAAATATACTGGTAAACATAAGAACTGTAAGTTATTCTGGCGCCTACATCCACAATAAATTTATTTCTGAAGAAACTGAATCTGTTTTCAGATTTGAAGCACAAATAAAAAAATACTGTACAAAGCAGATTCACCAATACATCGATGTATATATACTGTCCGTTTCTCGTCATAAAATCATAACCTGTAATGATATGTGCAAAACTTTCCCCTGTCTGCAGATGAAGTATCCATCCGTTCACAGGTATTGTCAGCACAAACGCTGACAACAGCGCGTAAAAAATAAGATTCATGATCTTATCGCTCCATTTAATATCAAACAGAGCCAGGAAAGTCCCGTAAAAGAAAGCATCATACTGAAAAAAGGTACATCTGTATAAGATAAATGAACGGTGCATATTATCATCTGTCAGGGTACACAGCCACTGATAACCAACCACCCGGATAATCGGAAACAGGATAATCATGGCAATCGTCAGTCTTTTTAACGCCTTCTCGCTCAGAAAGTATATCATAAATGGAACGATGAAATAAAACTGTTCTTCCAGAGACAATGACCACAGATGCGGAAATGCGAGCGATTTATTATAAGTCAAATCTGCAAACAGGGCATACAAATCTTTGAAATTATAGGTAAATGTCAACAACATCCATCCGAAGTATTTCAACTCGTACATTATCCCTAAAACGGGCTTATATACCGTCGGAGCAGTCAGCAATCCTATCAATAATGTAAACAACAGATAAGCAAAATATACCGGAAAAATCCGCAGTGTCCTTTTAATATAAAATTTGGTAAAGAAAGTCTTGAAACTATCCGAACGCTGTTTATCAATCATCAGCGAGCGCGTAATCAGAAAGGAAGACATAATAAAAAAACTGTGCATCGTGAAGTAGCCAATGTTCGAAGGAATGTTGACATACCAGTAATGGTGATGAATAACCAGGATGGTAAAACAAAAGAAACCCCTGAAGCCATCAAACTGGGGCAAGTAGACATTCTTTAATCTGTAATCATTTGAAAAACTCATGACACGCACTGCATAAGGCACTAATATAGGATATTTTTATCGCCAAAATAACCCTCACATCTCGAACACTGAAAAAATACTTTTATCTTAGCATCTGCCTATGAAGAAAGCTATTGTAACCGGAGCAGCCGGTCATATCGGATATCACGTTGCGAACATCCTGCTGGAAAAAGGATACGAAGTCCACCTGCTGGTGCGCAGCATCAATACCAACATTACAGACCTGCAGGCTGCCGGCGCGATGGTATATCCCTGCAACTTACTCGAACCGGACTCCTACGCCGCCCAACTGCAGGATGCGGATGTCCTTTTCCACCTGGCGGCAGAAAACACCACTTCTATGGCCAATGCGGAACGGGTGCTGAAAAACACCGACCAGCTCACACGGGTTGTTTTGCAGGCCGCACATGAAGCACAGGTAAAAACCGTCATCTATACCAGTTCCGTCGTCGTCATTGGCCGCAGTTCCGATCCGACCCGACTCCTGAACGAAAAAAATATGACTCCGTTTGCGGAAAGCCCCTATGTGCAAGGCAAGCTGCAGGCCGAACAATTTGTGGCCGCATTCATACAGCAGCACCAATACGACATCCGCAGGGTCTATCCGTCCTGGGTGGTGGGCAGCGGCGATCCAAAGCTGACACCTCCACACAAAGTCATTAAAGACTTCGTAGCCAAAGGCACGCCGGTCTATTTTGAAGGCGGCATCTCTATTGCCGATGTGGAAGAAGTCGCCAAAGGACATGTGGCGGCCTATGAAAAAGGCAGCTTCGGCGGTCAGTATATCCTCTCCGGAGAGAATATCACCTTCGAGCAATTTTATGCCAAACTCAGCGCCAACTGCCGTCAGAATATGCCGTCCATCAAACTGCCCAAATTTCTGGTCTGGACAGCCGCGTGGATATTCTCCAAACTCTTTAAATTAATCGGAAAGGAATTTCCTATCAGTCCTCAATATGTGCAATCGGTTATCGGAAATTATTCGTGGTACGATTGCAGCAAAGCAAAGACAGAACTCGGCTATCAGGTAAAACCGGTGGATGAGATTCTGAAAAAAGCCGTGCATGAAGCCAATTGCCGGCTCGCAGGCACCTTATTACTGGGCAAAAAAACCAAAGAAACGACACCTGATGCAGCCGCGGACGACAAAGGCACTTTGCTGATTACCGGCGTACCGGGTTGGCTGGGCAACCGCATGATAGATATCCTTATCAACGGCGACCGATTCGGACACCACCACAGCCACCGGAAAGTGCGACTTTTGGTGGAACCACGTTTCAAAGGATACTTGCACCTGCCGGAAAATTTTGAAGTTTTCTATGCCGACATCACCAACCGCGCGCAGATGAATGAGGCGGTGAAAGGTGTTCAAACGGTTTTCCATCTTGCCGGCGCCATCTACCCCAAACAGGTAGATGTGCTGTATAAAGTCAATGAAACAGGCACCCGAAATCTGGTGGATGCCTGCATAGAACAAGGCATCCGTCGCATCGTGTTTATGTCCACGGATTCCACCTGCGGACACGGCACTTCCGCAAAGCCTGTTTTTGATGAACACACCACGCCCAGTCCTTATAAAAACTACGGTCGCAGCAAGTGGCTGGCGGAACAATATATCCTCGACAAAACCAAAGAAGGCAAAATCGACGGCACTTCGCTGCGCGGATTCTGGTTCTTCGGTCCTTTCGCGCCAGACCGACAGCTCAATTTTGTCAATATGTTTTACTGGCCGCGTCAGGTGGTATTCGGCAATGGCAAAAACCTTCGCAGCATTTCCCACACCGATAATATCATTGAGGCATTCTTTCAGGTAGAAAATAATCCTGTCACCTATGGACAATGGTATTGGATCGGCAATGACCGCCCACATCCGACAGTGGATGTCATCTACAGCACCATTGCCAAAGCACTGCATGTGGAATATCAGCCGGTGTATGTCCCGAAAATTGCGTGTCGCGGATTCGAGTTGCTGGATACGATCTTAGGCAAATTCAACTACATCCATCCTACGATTCAGGCGGCGGGTAAATTTGATTACGACATCGCCGGTGACATAGACAAAGCGAAACGCGATTTCGGATACGACCCGAAAGTGACGCTGGAAGATGCCGCTAAAGAATTGCAGGAAATGGCAGGAAGAAACAATTGAATTTAAGATTTAAGATTTAAGATTTCAGGCGTTTTTCATTCCGAACAGATGCTTCGTACCTTAGCATAACAAAGGAAACACTTC
>ENA-UPTA01002032-UPTA01002032.1-activated-sludge-metagenome-genome-assembly--contig:-NODE-2032-length-21520-cov-7.299324_pt1 | contig 21520 bp, 16 predicted proteins | sample MGYA00238184_ERZ773361 | MGnify/ENA primary metagenome ERZ773361 (study PRJEB29100, sample SAMN05720205) | activated sludge metagenome | isolation source: anaerobic digester from wastewater... | reverse complement strand
AGACCATTGATACGCTTGAACGTCTTCAGAATGAGACAAGCAAGACAATTGGCGTTATTTCCCATATTGAAGCGATGCAGGAGAGGATCACTACACAGATCAGACTGACGCGTAACGGACAGGGATACAGCTCGGTTGAGATTGTCGGTTAATCGGCCGTGAGAGAGGAAGCTGTGACTTTCTTTCCCGACGAAGTAAAGTGGTCAGAGCTCGCTCTTCACTAACATGGATTGGCTAATCGGACTCAAAAAAGGGCATCAGGAAGTGTAGAATTTAATTCCATTAGCTTTAAGGAAAAGCTTTATTATGTCAGCATGGAGGCAATGGCCGACAAGAAACTTGGGCTGGTAGCTGATTGTCACTGTCTCTTTGATATTTTTTTCATCTGGCATTTTGAAATCATACTGGAACTCCAGGCTGTCGGTGGCGGTGTTAATTCCGCAAACGTTGCCTTTCCTGTCTAACAGCGGACCTCCGCTCTGTCCCCGGAGCCCGGGCGTGCTGGTCTCCAGCGCGTAGGTGTAATATCCTAATATCAGGTTCCGCGTAATGATGCCTTCAACGGGATAGAAAACCGGAGCCCTGTCGGGATAGCCGGTCCATTCGATTTCATCCTTTTCCTCATCGTAATTGTAATTTGTAAACTGGGGGTTTATATATCCGAGTTTACAAACCGACAGACCGGGTTTAAGCTGTTTGGTGTCCCTGACGAATTTTGCACATGACTTATAGAGACGTTTCCCGTAGTTCTCAAAGATCAGTATTGACAAGTCATGCTGGGAGTGATGAATGACCCTGTACCGCGGAAAAGGTTCGGTAAAGCAGTCGTATAACTTCAGGCTTGCCTGTACAACCGGAAAAATATCCTTGCCCTTGTATCCGTATTTTGTTTCCAGTCTCTTCATCCCGGCGGCTTTTGTTGTCCCCTTGAGCTTAGCCTTTTCCCGGAGAAAATCCAGGTACCTCTCATGTGCGCCTGCCAGCTGTTCCAGATGCTCGGCCTCATGCCTTGCGGTTATTGCCACTCCGTTTTCGTTGACAAAGATGATGTTCAGGGCACTCTTGTTTACCTTTTTTTCACCGTAGTAACGGTAGACAACATGCACAGGTCTAAGGTATCCTGAGGCTCTTTCTAGCGCTTTGACGAACATTTTGTTTTATTGTCTCAGTGCAAGTGTATCCGCGCACACCTCATCCTATGTGTGGAGAGACGTATAATTTCAACTGCCAGCAACCGATTAACTCCCGGGATCAATGAAAAACCGTAATTCCCTTCTATCTGTTTCAGCCTCACATTGCACTATTGCTAATGGTGATCAACCAAAACACATATATCCGGATCAATAACAAATTAGATAAATAGATTAACAGCGGTAACTTAACGGAGGTCTTAACTAATCAATTTGCTACGTCCAAAACGAATAGAAACATTGTCACTCCTCATGGTGACATTCTCATGTAATGGAAATCTTCCTGCATCTCAGGCTGTACATTTAATGCGCACAAAGAATGCGCCTAACGCAATGAAATATTTTGATACCAGTAATTTGTAATATATTTTTGTACTGCATTCCTCAACATAACCCATTAGAATATTCCTTAGCCGAAGTTAGTATCTGTCAGTAATGTGTCGGTTAAACCTATGTCAAGGGCTCATAGGTCCAAGGAGGGCTGACGGCTGTTTGCTGACGGCAAATTATGAAGAGAATGAAGATCTTCTTGCGGCAATCTCGTTGAAATATTTGGCTGCAATATCCGGCAATACCGGGCGAGATTTTCAGGGAAAGCGAGTCTAAACATTAACAGATCTACCTATGGAAAAGAATCCAAAACCAAGCATGAGTCTCGTAAAAGAGGTCCTTAATATTGAAGCAAGAATAGATATGATTCAACTTCACAGGGCATATGAAATTATCACCAGACTGAATTCACGCAAATCCCAGATTATGGAATCATATGATTGGTCTGACCAGCAGTTTGAGGTAAACGGAAGGTTTGGTCTGATGGATTGTTTCGGGGAGATTCTTATACCTGCAGAATATGACGAAACATGGTTCAGGACTGATTTCTTTGTTACAAGAAACAAGCCGATCGCCTGCAGGAAGGAAGGCAAGTGGGGAATGGTTTTACCTGACGGTAAAGGAACAAACGTTACCGATTTCCTCTATGACAATATTTTTCTTGATCAGTATTATACGCTATGGAGTTTCATCATTGTAATCCTGAACGGCAAATTCGGGCTTTTGGATGCAAGTGGCCATCACCTCTCTCCAACTGACATAGATGAAATATACCATCCGGTAAACGATATGGGTAAAGTCAGGAAGGGGAACAAGTACGGATTTGTTTACTATAATGGTGATTATATTGAGCCTGTTTACGAGGAAATTGCGTTTTCAGGCAATAACAGCAAGTATACTGTGAAACTCAATGGAATCTGGGGGTTTGTTGACAAGGAGAAAGGATTTATCGCTTCTGATACCGTGAATAAAATAACCGGCTGTAACTTTTACGGCAGCATTATTTAATATTCGTCCGGGATAGAGAGGAAAATATACCTAGTTTTATGATTAAGGATAAATTAGTTTATGGCAACGAATAAACACGAGATAATGAATACAAACATTAATATGAAAGAAGAGCTGGGCGAAACTGACGAAATTGCTGTGATCAACCTGCCTGACGATGAGAATGAAGCACTGGATTTCCTGCTGGAACATTCAAACCTGACGAGGGTTAAAATATCAGGTAAAATGAAGAAGTGGTACTGGGATATCAATGAATGGATCAATGACAATCAGATTACCTATCTGGACTTATATGATCTTACTGAAATGAAGGAATGGGGTGATCCTATGGAATGGCTTGGAGAGCCAACCGGCGGAATCTGCGATTGCCCTTCACTGGAGGAAGTCCTTCTGCCAAAGAACCTTGAGGGCCTGGGAGTAAATTATTTTCAAAATTGTTCCAGCCTTGAAACAATTCACATACCTGCCGCTCTGGGTTATATCAGTACCTTACCGGGCATGCCGGCATTCCCGGACACTTCTCTTAAAAAAATTGTTCTTGAACTATCCTCGAGGAACAGCTGGATCATACCCTCTTATTCTCATAAAGAGGTAATATACACAATCTCAGATGATAATTTCTATGTTACCGGGGGTGTTCTCTTTGATAAGAGAAAAAGTCAATTATTGAGTTTTCCTAAAGGCGAAACGGAAAATTATGTTTTCCCCGTGGAAATAACATCTATAGCTGATTATGCCTTTGGTGGCACAAGAATAAACAAACTGGTAATTCCCGGGCAAATCAGGCATATCGGTACCGCGGCTTTTATGGATGCGCATATTGATACAATAATATTTGAGGAAGGCATTGAGCGGATAATTGGCGGAGAGGATGTTCCTGAGGATAGGTTTGATCCTTATGTAAATGGGAGGGTATTCTCAAATTGCACCATCAGAAGGATCATACTTCCATCATCCTTGAAGGAGATAGGTTATCAGATGTTCACCGGGTCTGACAACATTGAGTCAGTCAGTTTCAGCACAGAAAACCCGGTTTTTGATATTGAGGGTGATCTCATCTATAACAGGGATCTGAAAAGCGTAGTTGCTTTTGTCCCTAACCAGTCTAATGAATATACAATCAGAGCTGGGACCAAAACAATAGGGAAGCACCTGTTTTCGTATGATTATTTCCGGAATAAGAAGAGAAAAACACGCATTACCCTGCCTGAAAGCATTGAAATTATTGATGACAGGGCGTTCTATGAATGCAACATTGAAGCTATTGTTTTGTCGAAGAACCTTAAGATTATTGGCGAGGATGCATTTGGAGGAACTTTGATTGAGAACATCAGAATCCCTGAAACTGTGGAAAGCATAGGAGCATGGGCTTTTAGCTTTTGCCATTTGCTAAAAGAAATCTATTTGCCATCAAGTCTTAAGAAACTGGAGAATGGTACTTTTAAGTTCTGTAGTTTACTTGAAAATATTGAATTGCCAGGCTGCATTACGGAAATTGGCTCACAGTGCTTTGAGGACTGCAACAAGATTAAAAAAATAACGTTACCTGAGGATCTTAATGATATATGGGGTATGGCTTTTTCAGGATGCAGTGCACTTGAGACAGTTATTTTACCGGCCGGACTGAAGAGGATACATGACGGTGCGTTCATGAATTGCACCAGACTGAAGAAAATCGAGCTGCCAGAAAGCTTGCAGGACCTCGGTTCCCTCGCATTTTCGGGATGTACGGCATTGGAAACCATAAATATTCCGGCAGAATGCGAGATCTATTCTCCTGGGGATGATTTTTACCAGTTTGAGGGTTGCAATGCAATAAAGAATGTTACAGTGTCGGATGAAAACCCGTATTACACATTTTCAGATGGGATTCTGTACAACAAGCAAGGTGACTACCTTATCAAGAGCTTTTCACCTTACAAAGTGGTAGAGGTCCTTGAAAGGGTAAACAGCATTGGACCAATGGCTTTCGCAGACACACCATGCATTGCTGTTATTATGACCGACAGAGTGGAGAAGATAGGTTCCATGGCTTTCAGTAACTGCTTTAACCTCGAACATATAAGATTCTCAAGAAACATAAGGGAGATTTCATTCACAAAATTCTGGAGGGAGACCTGGACCGGGGAAACGGAGGGCCCTTTAGGTGGCCTGTTTGATAAATGCATTAACCTCTCCAGAATTACAAATGTCACACCCAAAATACATCGGGAATTTTCCGAGGTATTCAAAGATATTCCAGTATCAGTTGCAGCTCAGGAATACATTCCACCGGCCGAGGAAAGGGGAAGGGAATCTGATCCCCCACAAGTCGAATCCGGCCTTGCTGAAGATATCCTGGAAGCAATAAATTCGAAATACTTTGTTGAACCACTCCAGATTAGGGAATTGATCATTAAAATACTAAAATACAGAGACAACAGTCTCGTGGACAGAAGAAACATATACTTGAATTCTGCGAGAAAAATCCTTGAATTTGTTAGAACCAGCCTATGGGAAACTGGAATAATCCCAAAAAGATGCAGGGCTCTTAGCACAGGCATGAGAATACTTTCACGGAACTGGCCCGAGGAAGTAGTTCCGGGAGAGATCCGGAACAAAGTGGCCAATGTAGTTGAGATTCTGAACCAGGCAAGTCATAGTGGCGCATCATACAGAGCTCCGTTCAATAACCATGGCCTGACCAATAACGACATCATTGATTTTTGTCTGGCAATGGTCAGGCTACCCAAGGGAGTTGCTGACTACAGGAACAGCAATGGTTTGGATATTAAATTATTCTCAGGGAAATTCAAGCATTGCATATATGAAACTGAGCAGGACAATCCCGAGGAAACCGAAGATACCACAGTCGGCTATATAAGGACATGGCTTAAGAAAAGCATTACTTCTGAATCGGAAGAAATTAAAATAGACCTTGTCCACATGAATAACGAGTGGAGCAAGGTGACTGTCTATGAAAGCGTTTTAACCGAATATTGCCGAAGGAAGGATTGTTCCATTACCGAAGATCAGAAGGTAAGGGTAAGGTTTGAAGAAAAATCATCCTGGGACAAGAATCCCTTTTGGGTTGCCACAGAGGTTCTTGAGGTGATTAGTAGGCCTCTTTATCGGAAACCATAGTTAATACATATGAATTATATCGGCTTTTCCTTACCGGGCTTTTTGCGCAACATATGAGTATTTACATGTAATTACTTCAATGAATTATGCCAGTTAACAGCAGCGCTCTTGTAAGATTCCAGGTATATGACAAATGCCTCCGAAGCATTCAAAGGGAATATACCATGGAAGACATTCTTAATGAACTCAGGAAAGCTGAGAACAGGGATGGAAAGACCAGCAGGGGAGGTCGTGAACGGATTGGTATTGAAATAAATAACAGGCAGTTTTATAAGGACCTCAGGACCATTGAAGAGGTATGGGGAATCGAGATTGAGCGCAAAGTGTCGGCAGGCAGAAAGAAGATATACAGATACAAGCATCCTTCTTTTTCAGTTTTTGCTGGCCTGCCAAAGGATAATCATCTGATCAAGCTCAGGGATACCCTTTTTGTGCTTCAGCAGTTCAGGGGACTTCCGCATTTTGAATTTCTGAATGATCTGTTCGGCGAAATAGAAGGATCTGATGGTATGGAGCTTAGCAGGAGGATTATAGTCGATTTTGACGGCAATCCCGAGCTGAAGGGATTAGGGCATTTCTCGATGCTTCTTTCTGCAATTCAGCTCAGGAAGGCTCTGAAGATCAAGTACAGGGCAGGTTACAGGAATAGCCGTAGTCTGATCCTGTCACCCTATTTTCTTAAGGAGTATAATAACAGGTGGTTTCTGATGGGAAGCGAGAAGGGCTTCCGGAGTATTTCATGCATCGCGCTCGACAGGATTGAGCGGCTGACTTATGCCGGGAATGAAAAATTCATGGAAACCGAAATAGACTTTGAAAAGGAATACTTTGAAGATGTAATAGGAACGACTGTCCCTAAAAACAGAAACGTCGTTAAGGTAGTTCTGAAATTCGGCAAGGAAAGATTTGACTATGTTGCGTCGAAACCCCTGCATGGATCACAGAAATCCGACAGGAAGAAACGGATTGTCACCATTGAAGTCATCCCCAACAGAGAGTTGGAGTCGCTGATACTTCATTACGGGAACGATGTTGAGGTACTTGAACCCCAGGATCTCCGTGAATCAATAATAAAGAAGATCAGATCGATGGTCAAAACATACAATTAATGGTTATTCACACAAAACATTAAAACATAAATACGTTACGGTAAGAATGTTTTTATTTGTGTCAGAAAACCATGATCGATTAATAAATCAGGCAGTTGCAACAAATTGCCCATGAATTTCGTACAACAGATTTCAAATAACTAATCATAAACTACTATGCCCGATCCGAGATATTTGACAAAATCACGCTTTAAGCTTGCGTATGAATGCGAAACGAAGCTTTTCTACACCCGCAAGAAGGAATATGCTGATCAGTCCTCTGAAGATCCTTTTCTCAGGGAGCTGGCAAGAGGAGGGTATCAGGTAGGCGAGCTGGCGAAATACTATATTACTGATAATCCTGCCGGTGTTACTGTGAAGGAGACAGGTTACGATGAGGCTTTGGCCGAAACCCTGCGAAGAATACAGAGGGGTGACCGCTATATCGCGGAAGCGGCAGTCAAATGGGATAAATGTTTCATCAGGATTGACATTCTGGAGATAGATCTAAGGCAAAAGAGGATAAAACTCTACGAAGTTAAGTCTGTTTCATGGAAGGAGGGTGATGAGTTCTTTAAAACCGTTCAGAGAGGAGAAAAGAAGGGACAGACCATTATTGACGGTCATTGGATGGACTACCTTCTTGATGTAGCCTTTCAGAAATATGTTGTGTCAGAGGCATATCCAGACTATTCAGTGGAACCTTTCCTCGTGGTTGTTAACAAGGATGCAACTGCCAGTGTTGATGGCCTTAACCAGTTTTTCAGGGTGCGGGGTGAAGGGAACACGCATGATGTCATTCCTGTACCGGGTTTGACTCGTGAGATGCTGGGCGAAGAGGTGTTGATAACATTGCCTGTTAATGATGAGGTCGAGTTCATACTTAACGGACCGGTTGAATCAGAAGTCTTTCCCGGATACAGTTTCCCGGAGTATGTCAGAAGCCTGGCTTTGGCATATGAAAATGACACTAAGCTGCAGAGACCTGTTTCCGAAATTTGCAAAAAATGCCAGTTCTATACAAAGGAGGGTGAATCTGACAAGTTACGGAGCGGACGTGATGAGTGCTGGGCAGAGAAGGTTCCGGTCAGGCCAGGTGTCTCTGCAGGACCCAAGGTAATCGAATTATGGGGAGGCAAGGCAGGCGCAAGGAGTGTGGTCCGGGAACTGATAGGAAAATCAAGGTATTTTCTGGCTGACGTTGACAAGACCGATATATCTGATAGCATTGATGATGAACCGTCAGGGGAGCTAACCCCCGCACAGCGAAGATGGGAACAGGTCCGCAGGGTCAGATTGAATGACACTGGATTTTATCTGGATCTTGAAGGGCTTTCAGCAGAGATGGCCAAATGGAGGTATCCGCTGCATTTCATCGATTTTGAGACTTCGAGTCCGGCACTTCCGTTTACACGCGGTGCCCATCCCTATGAAGGCATTGCGTTTCAGTATAGCCATCATATAGTCCGAAGCAATGATGGAGGCAGGACATATACCATTGAGCACAGGAACCAGTTTCTGAACACGGACCGTGGAATGAATCCAGACCTGGCATTTCTGAGGGAGCTGATGCGTGATCTTTCTGAGGACGACGGAACCATTTTCAGGTATCACAATCACGAAAACACGTACCTCCGCATGATAGGAAGGCAGCTGGCCTCAACATCTGATCAACAGGTGCCCGACAAGAGTCAGCTGATGTCATTCATTGATACAGTTACGCAGTATAAGGATGGGAAGAATCTTATTACAGGTCCACGAAATATGGTTGACTTATGGGATCTCGTGCTGAGGTACTATTACTCACCTCATGCCAGAGGTTCCAATTCACTTAAGCAGATATTGCCTGCAGCGATTAGTGATAGTAGTTTTCTCAGAGACAAGTACAGCAGGCCAATATGCGGCAGGGGCAGGGAGGTGACGAGTCTGAATTTTGAATCGGTCGTATGGATAGATGAGCGTTTCAGGAATGACCCCTACAAGACTCTTCCCCCTGTTTTTGAAGGTTACTCAAGGGAAGAGCTCGATGAGATGTTTGATGACATGGATGAGTTAGCCGACGGTGGCGCTGCAATGATGGCCTATGCAAAGCTTCAATTCTGGGAAACCCCTGAGGAACAGCGCGAATCTATAAGACAGGCACTCTTCAAGTACTGCGAGCTTGATACTCTTGCAATGGTAATGTTGTGGGAATTCTGGGCCAATGAAATTACCATGAAAAACTAGTTTAAAGCATACCAATGAATCTCACAGCTCATTATATTTTTTCATTGATCCTCTAGACTTCTCAATAGGATACTTAAGGTCATTAAGTCTTAGTTTGTCAACTATAATTTTTTTGATACTTAGGTTGTGCTTATTTGCAAGCAGGAAGGTAAATATTAGAATATCAGCAATTTCTTCGCTTAGTCTTTTAAGGTCAGCATTCTCGCATTCTTCCACAGTTTTCCAAAGAAACAATTCGTTTAATTCTGCTGCTTCTATTGAAATTGCAGCAGCAAGATCTTTGCTTGTGTGAAATCTCTCCCACAGCCTTGCATCTCTGAATTTCAGTATCTCACCAATCAGATTTGAAATCTCGGTCATGTTATCGTGCTTTTGATTTTTGCAACAAAGAACTTTAAAATGATCTGAAAAAGAAAGTGTTCTCCTGAAAAAAGAGAATTACTGCCCCAAAATGGATAACCATATAACTCAACTCTTTTTTTTATGGAGGAATCCATAATTGGATATTAGGGCTCAAATAGATTGAGGAGTATTTTTCTATTCTTGTGAACCTTGTTCATAAATTCTAATAAATAATGATAAAATATCTCATTATTCAAGATATTGCACATTAGATTTGGACAAACAAAGATTAACAAATGAACAGGATAAAAGAAGTCTTGGAAGAAAAGGGAATAAAACAGAAATGGTTGGCAGCCAGATTGGGTAAAAGTTATAATATGGTCAATTCATATGTTCAAAACAGACAACAGCCCAAATTGGATGTTTTATTTAAAATTGCCCAGATTCTTAATGTAGAACCTGGCAATTTGTTAAGGAAACAATTCACTGAGCATGGGGAAAATTAAATTTATAGATCTTTTTGCCGGGTGTGGAGGATTGTCGGAAGGATTTCTGCAGACAGGAAATTACGAGGCTTTAGCTCATGTTGAATGGGAGATACCCATGGTTAATACCTTGAGAAATAGACTTATTAACAAATGGGGTCATTCTGAGGAGGAGGCCCTGAAAAGAGTCATACATTTTGATATACAGAAGACAGATGAATTATTGAATGGAGCCTGGCATCCAAACTCTCTGTTGGAATATGGTACCACGAACCATGGATCTGTAATAAGAAATGGGCTTAAAGGATTGATTAATAACCAAAAGGTAGACCTGATTATTGGAGGTCCCCCTTGCCAGGCTTATTCCATTGCAGGTAGGGCACAGGACAAAAACTCGATGAAGTTGGATTACAGAAATTATCTTTTCGAAAGTTTCTTGAAAATAGTAGAAGATTTTAAGCCAAGTATTTTTATTTTCGAAAATGTGCCGGGACTGCTAAGCGCCAAACCAAAAGACCGATATGTTACCGAATTGATTTATGAAGCATTTTATTTGGCTGGTTATGAAATCAGGAAGCCGAAGGATTTAAAGAAGGCAGTATATGATGCGTCAGACTTTAATGTCCCGCAGAAAAGAAACAGAATAATCATTATTGGCATTAAGAGAGACACTGGCCTGAACCTTGAGCAGGTTTATAGCCATATTGAATATAAAAAGAATCAAGCTCCTAAGAGAACGGTACGAGATGCAATTGCTCACTTACCAAAAATAATACCCCTTGATGCCCCCAAAAGAATCAATGGTAGGAATATTTCACACATTCAGAATGGGGATGAAAAAGTCAGATTTCATGTTCCCCGATTTCATAACAATCGCGACATTGAAATTTTCAGGAAATGGATTGGGGATCAAATGAACAGCATCTCTTCTGATCAAAAGATTGCTTTTTATAATTATCTAATGGGAAAAAAGTCTAATCATGCGAAGTATAGAAATCTTGAGTGGGATAAACCATCTCCAACCATTGTCGCTCATTTGTACAAAGACGGATTAATGTTTATTCATCCTGATTTAGATCAAGCTAGATCAATAACGATTAAGGAGGCAGCATTGCTTCAATCATTTCCTCCTGATTATGACTTTGTTGGTAGTTTTGGAGATTGCTACAAGATGATTGGGAATGCCGTTCCACCAGAGATGGCGCGCAGATTGGCAGAAGGTATTAACGGATACTTTAATAATAATGGGAAAGAAAGCTAAGAAACTGAAGATACTTGTTGCTTGTGAAGAAAGTCAGGCGGTTACCTTAGAGTTAAGAAGATTGGGTCATGAAGCATATAGTTGTGATCTCCTGCAATGCAGCGGAGGCCATCCTCAGTGGCATTTCAATATGGACGTGTTAAAAGTAATTGAAAACAGAGGTGGCATTTTACAGACTGGTGAAAGAAAAAAGATAAAAGGCAACTGGGACTTAATGATAGCTCACCCTCCCTGCACTTACTTGGCTGTAAGTGGTGCACAATGGTATTACCACCCTGATGACAAAAACCTGCCTACAGAAGACCGTAGACCGCATCCAAAATACCCATACAGATCTCTTCATCGTGAAGAGGCAGTGAGATTCTTTATGGAACTTGCCAATGCTCCCATTCCAAAAATTGCAATTGAGAATCCAGTGGGAATTATGAGTAGAAGGTTTAGAAAACCTAATCAAATTGTTCAGCCTTTTTGGTTTGGAGACAGAGCTACAAAAACGACTTGTTTATGGTTAATTGGTGATTTGCCTTTGCTGCAGCCTACGAATATAGTCGACAAAGGAGACCGGATTCATTTCAAAAGTGGCAAAAGCCAACCCAAGTGGTATTCGGATGCATTCGTAATGGCCAGGACTTCTGAGGAAAGGCAGATTTTAAGAAGTAAAACTTTCCCTGGACTTGCAAAAGCAATGGCAGAACAGTGGGCGGGAGATTGTATGAGTCTATCTACGGATTAAGTTAACTTAAAACTTCTTATGATTGGCACATAAGCCTCATTAAAAAGCTTCCATGTGTAAATACTTATTTGGAAGATCAGTCAGCAGCATATAGTATTTGTTCAATTACTTCGTCCATCTTCACAGCCTGTGTCTCGAATACTGATTTAATTTCATCCTCTGGATTATTGAACAGTTCAAAATTCTTGTTAATAATGGGTAATCGGTGATATTGTATCGTAATCTCGCCATCGATCTCACACAAATTATCTTTTATTATGTATTCGGAAGACAGGTTATCATAAGTATCTAATTTATCAGGAAATAGTAAATGAATCTTGCTTACTTTATATTTAATGGCGTAGCCAATCATTTGATAAATATCATCAATAGAGGCTCCGCTTTTTAGCCTTCCCAATTCTTTGGCTTCTTCCTTTGAATATATTTTTTTATATTTTGTATCCAAGATTAAATCTCCGTTCGTTCGGTTAACATAAATATCAGGCCTTATTGGGAATACATACCTGACGTCTTTCTTTGTCCTTTCGGTTGCGAGCCATTGGGTTTGATTTTCCTTATTTCCACTTTGTCCCACAATAGACAATACGTTGTTTTGGTACTCAAATCTTTCTTTGATGAAACCAAAAATAAAATCTTCGAATAAATCTTCCATCGGGATCAGAAATGCAAAAATGTCAAGATCATCTTCCGAGGATTTTAGTGTGAGTCCCGAAATGAATAATCTGCAGTAATCAATTATTACTTGCATAGTATCATTTAGGTTTGAAATTTTCACTTTGTTACAGTCATTGACCGATGCCGGCATTAATGATACATCATCAAGGATCCAATCAATCTCCTCTAGTAATCTTCTAATCTCCTTGTTTTCAGTGTGTGAATGCAGCATTCTTGCTGTGTACTTTACTATTCTGTTAAAGGGATTATCAATCTCAAGACTTGAGTATATGCAGGGTATTATATGTGGATTTGCTGTTACATAATTTGTCAAGTATTTTTTAAAATCTATGCGTCCCCTTACGACATTTAGACTTTCTTCGCTTTCTACGTAGGTTTGATGTTTGTTGAAAATCAGGTCTTCTTTAGTTAGAGACGCGAAGAGAAAAATCAGGATATCAGGCAGATCCAACTCATAGGTGTCCCAATATGTTCTGCTTTTTGGTAACTTTATTTTTCCTCCATATGATAACCACCAAATTAAATGAGCATTCACCGACCGAACCGTTTCATCTTTTCTTTGATGTGAGCTTTCAAATATTTTGGGAAGAATCTGAATGGTTATATCATCATACCTGATTACTCCAACATAGTTACCTGCTTTTGCATAAGTGTCATAAAATGTAAAAAATTGTTGCTCCGGAATTTCCGGTCCATATTCTTCTCCAATCGTCTCTGGTAAGCCGTATCTGTTTCTTTCATACCATAGTTTTGATAATACAGCCTTGAGCCTTTCTCTGGATGAAGGTTTTGCGAACAACCTTATGCTGTCATAAGGAATCTTCTCATGCTCATAAAACAGAAAAGAATTCATTAGTTTGTTTTTAGGCTTCCGTGGATTCGTCGCCAACAGGATTTTGACCTTCGTCGGTACTGATTCCAGAAGAAGGGCCCTCTGGAATCATGTAAGGTCTTTTTATTCTTAACTCCCCGGTTTTCTCAAAAATTTCAGGATCAATGTATATGCCGGTTGGCATAAGCTTTAATTCCTTGTTCTTTTGATTCCTTTGCTGCTTTTCAAGCAGATTCTTGACATCATCAGCATTGTACAGAAAGTATTCCATTAGTAGTGGAAGTATCTGTTGGTCAATTATGTCCTCGAGTGGAATACTCTCCATGAAGTAAGAGTGGCCTAATGTGAAATCACTTTTTTTCTTCTGTCGTATTATTGAATTAAGCGACTCCATTAGGTATGTTCTTCTTTTTATTTCATCCTCATTCCAAGCTTTTTCTTTCAACACTCGCTCAAGAATTGTTTTATCAGGATACATTCCCACAAACCGGAAACGCCTTCTCAAAGCGATATCTACCAAAGCAATTGACTTATCGGCAGTATTCATGGTTCCGATAATATAAAGGTTAGAAGGCACTGAAAATGTGCTGCCCGAAGGAAGTCTAACGTTAAATTTGTCTCTTTTGTCTACTTCCAAAAGTGTTATAACCTCCCCAAATACCTTAGAAATATTAGCTCTATTAATTTCATCAAGAATTATCACATGATTTGTGTTCTCGTCATATGTCCTGGTGTTGTTCAGTTGTGTTTGCAAAAGACCCTTTACCAAATTGGCTACGTCATCAAATGGTAGTATGTTTAATTTTTCGTAGACATCTTGATATGGCCATCTTTCAGAGTTGCCAAGACTTCTATCTGGGTTGCGGGGCTTCCATCCCCTCCTTGAAGTATAGTTTTCTTTGTCAGGAAACATAAAATCAAATTTATCACGATGATTCTTGATTGAATTAGGATTGTACCCGATAAGCTCTCCAATATGTTGAAATGCATCGTAATCAGATTGGTAGTGCAGAAATTCATTTGCCTTCTTTTCTGTTTTCATCCTACCGTTATATTTAGCCAAAAAGAAAGCAATTGTAAGGATATCTTCGTTTGACAATGACATCGTGGGTTCTTCAGCGGAATCACCTGTCATTGCATTCTCAGACCGTATGCAAATTTCCCTGAAAATTCCGGGTTTGTAATCAAACACAATATGCCCACCCCGAGCTGAAGCAGGCTTTGGTTTCAATCCTTCTATGAAATCTTCATATGAAAAGCTAGGGTGCATTGTTACAAATTCCAATCGCCTTCCCTGTTCTTCTATAAACTTTTCTTTTGCATCTTCATAGTCTGTGTAGGGAATTCCCATTATGTTTAGCGCCAATGTGATAGTGTTATATGTTTTCCCGGTTCCGGGAGGTCCATAAAGAATTTGGTTTAGGGGAAACTGAGTCTTGATCACACTTTTGTCACCGTTGGTTCTGCCATCATTATTATAATCCAGTATTGTTGGCGGGATTTCCCTATTGATCATTTCAAGAACTACATTTTTCTGTTTAGTTTTTTGATTACCAATGAACTTAAGCTCAAAATCCGTGATAGAAAGCCCTGATTTTCCAATAGCCTCTTGAATTTGTGCTAAATCCTTGGCGAGTCTATATTCCTTGTTATCATATACTAATAGATTTGCCTCAACGGCCCGTTTCAGGAATCGAGCTAAATGCTCCTTTGCAGTATTATCAGAACTATACTCTTCAGGAATCAACTTCACGGCCTTTGCTGAAAGAATGTCTATCTCTAAAGATTCATTTTGAAGTATCTCAGTGACAACCTCAAACGGATGAACTACTTCACCTGCAATTAGAAATTCTGAATTAAGAATATAGTATTTTAAATAATCGGAGTAGGTCATCTCCCCATCTCTGTATTTTTGTGCAATGGGTCCTAAAACAAACTCACCGTTATCATCTTGATAAAATATGCCCAACTCCCTTGCAATCGTATAATAGGAAGCATAATCTTTCTCAGTGACATTTCCCAAGATACCAAATGTCTCCAATTCTTTAACCATTGAAATACCAGGTTGGGTTTCGCGTTGGTCTGCCAAAGCGGAATATGTGTTCACGTAACTTTTGAAGAGGGTTTCATTTAACACTCTCCATTTATCCACGTTTAGGAAGTCCATCTTCTGCATAACATTGTCTATTTTGTTTAAGAATTCTTCATTTTTCAAATGCCAGTCTTTAATTAGAGCTCGGCATTCATCAATCAGGGCAGGACTTAGATTAGTCGTAATGGCATACTTTAAATATTGGACATGGTAAAGATTTAAAGAAGCACCAAATGCCTTATATCTTCTTATTCCCCCTTCAACCTGAAAAGACCTGTAAAAGTCTCTTAGGCCATCATAAGAGCAAATATTAGTGTTGTTCAGCCACTTATACATACTCTGCCAATATGGATAGAAGACAGGGTATTCATTCTCATCTTGAATGTTTTTAATAATGCTGAAAAGGTGAGGTAATGATTTCTCCCGGTAGTCAACAGCAATATGCCAATTTTTTTTGAAGCGGTTAAAGTCCGTACTGTTACGGATGTAGTTGATTAAGTCAGTTAGACTGATGGCATTCCCTTCTGTCGTTCTAAACTCCCCCTTAAGATGCATAATCCAATTATTCACTCTATACAACCTGTCAACGTAAGTGACAAATTCTTCTAAATCAGATCTATCCCTATCGTGAAAACTGTATCCGATGTTTCTTATATTATCTGATATTCTGATAAATACTTGTCTCTTACGGTCGTCAAATGGCATTTCAACAAGGCTTTCATCGAATGTCAAGGTAAGGGAATACCACTTGTCAAATTCTCCGGACAAGTTGGAAATAAGGTAATTATACGAAAAAGCCGGTTCTTGCATAGTCTTAACAGATGATGATTTGCTAATTTATAACGTAATACTTTTTGGTTTTACTTATTCCAAATTGAAACGGTGGGATGAACCTATAATTGCAGGATTGATTTAATAAGTTTGTTCAAAACCTTTTCTCTATTCTTAGTTTTTAACTCACATTCGAAGATTTTAATGATTTTCCATCCAAGGCTTCTCAATAAACGATAGTTCACAATATCACGTTTTTTATTGGTATCGATCTTGGCTTGCCACCAATCGGTTCTGGTTTTAGGTGTTGGTGCATATTTGCAGTTTTTGTGGCCATGCCAAAAACAACCATGAATAAAAATTACCGTTTTATACTTGGGCAGGACAATATCAGGTTTCCCCGGCAGTCTCTTGTCATTAACTCTATATCTGAAACCTTTGTTGAATAGAAACTTCCGCACGATCAATTCTGGTTTGGTATCTCTACTCTTGATCCTGCTCATGTTGTAGCTTCGTACCTCTGGCTCATGTACATCCATGTTTTTTTTAAGCGAATTTAGAACTAATCTTCTAGTAGTTTAATAATTTATATACAATATCTCAATTATTCCCGTTACTGATGTATGACCTAAAATTAGAATCTTGTTGCAACGGCCACTGACAAATATTAGAGATTTATTGCTAAATAATTTATAAACACTAATTCGACTCAACAATGAGATGGGGATCAGGAATCCAAGAAAAGGGATGGGAAGGGCTGAACAATGCAGCCATATACAGCTTCAGCAAGGATATCGTCAATTCATTTGTCAGGGAGATGATCCAGAATTCAAATGATGCCAGGGACTATACAGCCCATGAAAGTATTACCGGACAACCTTTACCAATAAAAGTCAGAATGAGTTATAAAACAATACCGGTTGGATTGTTTCCTGCATTCGAGAATTTCTACACAATTTTCAGAAGCGTTGCAGCTTCCTTACCCAACAAAGTTCATGCCCGTTTCTTCAATAATGCATTCGGGGCATTAGGAGACAAAAGAAGCCTGAGAGTATTTATCTATGAGGATTACAATACAACTGGCCTTTCCGGGAATGATAACGACCCGAATTCAACATTCAGCTCCTGCGTACTTTCAGAAGGGACTTCTGTTAAGGAGGATGAAACTGCCGGAGGCAGTTTCGGAATCGGTAAGAATGCAATATTCAGCTTTTCAAAACTGAGAACAGTGCTCTATTCATCTTTCAATAATAAAAATGAGTACATCTTTCAGGGAGTTGCCAAACTTGCATCTTATTATAATGATGGTGGTACGACAGTATATGGGCCGAGAATATTTTGCGGAATCGGGGAGGAATACAAATCCACTAGAGATCTGAACTCATTCCAGGAAGATCAAAAATCCTTTTATAAACGAGATAAACCTGGTTTAACTCAAATCGCACTCTGTCCTATTGAGGACTCAGACTGGCTTAACGACTTTACAAAGGCAGTTCTAAGAAATTATTGGATGTTGATCCACAGAAATGGGTTGATTGTTGAGCTAATGGAAGACGATATCTTAAAGGTTGAGATTCGTAAAGAAAACCTGCAAGAGCTTATGATTCAACATTATAATTCTGCAATATACGAGCCCGATGGGGTGGAACCTAAAGGAAACCCGTATAATTTCTACAATTGTATGGTTAATGGAGCAACATCTGAACGCGAGTTGGACCTAATAGGTAAGGTTAAGTTCCATTACATGGAGCTTGACGATAAGAATACGAATTGTGTAGCCTACATGAGACATAACATGGTTGTCTTTTCTGAAGCTGTTTTTGGGTTTGGTTCCATCAACTATTGCGGAGTATTTGAATGCGTTGAGAATAAAGGTAATGCAATTTTGCGTAGTATGGAACCCCCTACACATGACCATTTTAGTCCTGATATTCTTGCACTAAAGTCACGCGATTATGATAAACGGGACGGGCTTAAACTTTTGCGGGACATTAAGGAGGTTATAAGAAAATCGCTGCAAACGATCATCGATAGGTATAAAAAGCCGGCAGAAAGCATAGAGTGGATTGATCAGATCCTGGGCTCTTTGACAGGCAACAATGCAGACGGAATAGGTGGAAGGACAAACACTCCGAGTCGTATGGAAACTCCTGAAAAAATGTGTGCACCGGTTGCTAAGTCGCTCGAATTTCATTCTGACCGAAGAAACGCCATTATTAATAAAGAGACAGGGGAAATACAAGGTATTGGAGGAGGGACATCTATTGGGTCAGGAGGAGGGCCGGGTTCAGGAGGAGGAAAAGGGTCAGGGAGAGGTCCTGGAGGAGGACCTACTGGTAGGAAACCTTCCAAAAAATCCAGTTTAGACTATAGGATATATAAAACTGGCGGAACTTTAGTTGTCGCAGGTAGGAGATGCAATATTTACAATGTTTTTATTAATTCCGAGGAGATTATTGAACCGGCAGATGTGCTTCTTTCACAAAAAGGAGACAGTGGAGAGGTCGTTTCTTTCCAACTTGTCGATGTTCAATATACTGATGGCAATCCTTGCGCGTTTTCAGAGGAGCGTAATAGATCCGGTGAAACAACATCCTACAGACTGAAATCTGTATGTATTCCTTCTGAGCTGAAGATTACCGTAGATGAGCCATTTAAAAGCAGTTTCAAATTACTAAACTCATAATCATGTTTTCAGAAGGATTTTCATTTCCGCATCCAGTTTTAGGGATCTCGGACGATGTACATGGCAGTTTCTCGTTTAAAATAGATTTAGAGAGAAACAATTCAAACCGTACTTTAGGATTCAAAAATGCATCAATCGATGTTAACAACCTATACTATGAGCACTTAATTGATGAAAAGATTTGTGAGTATATTCTTAAGATTTATTGTAGCTCGACATTCAAAACTTGGATTATCCGAGATCCAGTGAGCCCTTTTGAAATACCTGAATCTGACATTGCCAATAAGATTGATTTAGTACTTATGATTGTGTCTACTAAGTCGATAGAGAGATATCAACATGAATCCTTCAATGGTCAGTATGGTGGAGAAATTTTTAAGGTAGGAATTCATGAAATTGTAGGAATAAGTGGTAAGATAACATTACCGATTGAAAAACAGGATGAAAAGTTGGGATTGGGAAGTATTTTCAAGTTTTATCATCATGAAAGCAGTAAACCTTTATACTTTGAATTTGCCCACGATAAGATACACATAAATTACCCGGTTACTGAATTGGATGAGCATCCTCCGCAAATATGTTTCAAAAAATACCCTTGGACCAGTTTCTCAGTATATATTATACCCGCTTTGGCCGAAGCTCTGCGTCTGATAACTGAACATCCGGAGGAATATTGTGATTTTGAATGGTTTACAGTAATAGATAACCTTTACCCGATAGATGAAAGAACAGGTGAATACTTCCATGATGCCCAACAATTATTAGCCGTCGGTCTTCCAACACTGAATTCGTATAAAGAGCTGTTTAATCAATAATCCATATGAGGGAGAACATTAAAATTCTTACAGAAAATTGCTGCGACCGGTTATTGGGTTTTGAGGCAGATCAGCTATTGCGTGAAGAATATTTCAAGGATCAATTTGAGCCTCTTCACCTTGAAATATTGAATACGCCAACCCAATATAAAATTGACAATACTATTGAATTGGATCCGGAAAATGATTTTAAATCATCTCGTATAATCTTCGATGAGTTGGGCAATCTCAGTTTGACACAGGCCAACGACAGGAGATTATGGGTGCACCTTACACATTCCAGATTCTTCAAGTATACAAAGAAAAGGTGGAATATTGGCTCAGATTCAAGTAACAACGCAATCTTGGATCGGTTTCATTTTGAAGGTGCAGGCCTTAGTACGAGGATGAGAAACAGCATCTCGAGGCTTTGGTGGGCAGCAAAAGTTACTTATGATGCTAACAGAACTAATCCATATGAATTAACTGAACTTATATGGAGAAAGCAGGATTTGTTCATGAACTTGGTTGAGAGAAGTTATGGAACATATCCTTCAGTAATTTATGGTTTTCTTGAATTCTATAAAGAACATCCTGATTTGAATGACAATATTCTCAGGATGCTTTATAAAGGATTGAATGCCATGGGAGGAGTACTGGTACTCAATCTGCTCACTTCAGATAAAATCAAAGAGGAATTAAGTAAACTCTTAAGGTTTTATAGCACAAGAGATACTTAATTGGTAATCAATAATTAAAATTTATCAAAACCGGTTTTTGTCAGCGAGAGTTGGCAGATGAGCAATGTCTGCCTATGTCCGACGTGATTAATTAACTTGCGTGTTAAATCTTGTATCGTATCTAATCAGTTCATATTCATTTACGAGGAATGTGTCATCTGTTCTGAAAATAACACACTGAATAATTGACTCATTTTCCCTGAATTCTACAGCCTTGGTGATGGCATAATGTATTCCAGGATTCAGAAGTACTGTGCACGGATACAGTCGGTCACCATTTTGATGATCAATCAGGCAATACTCATCATAATGACCAAGACCATCATTTTTAAGGATAAGATCTCCAATGATATACCTTTTAGCAAGGCTGACTTCAGTGACATTGTCATCAATGATGAACATAATCGCCTCAGATACCTTATCGCGTCTCATTGTCTTTTCAAATTCAGACCATGGCACAACCTGGTAATCTGATGGATTGTTTTTGCAAATGGCCAGGGAATATTTTTCTGCTGTCTCCATAATTATTACGGTTAGTAATCATTTTTACAACGTCCTTGTCTGACTAATAGTATGATCGTAAATACCTGTCAGCAGGCCGGTGACTCACATAGGCCTTATATCAAGGTCCTGCAGGCCTGTCACAGCAGAAACTTCAATCACTCAGCTCATTGTCAGATGCGGTTTCCTTCAGCTCCTTTGAAAGGTCCTTTTTGTTCTTTATGCCAAGCTCCTGAAGCTTGGTTGCCTGCAGCACAAGGTTGTCCTTACCCGTGCTTAGTTGGCTGAAGGAAGCACCATACGCCTCTCTTGCCTTATCAATCTGATTGCCAAGAGTCTGCATATTCTCAATAAAACCTACGAACTTATCATACATTTTCGACCCCCGGTCAACTATCTTTTCAATATTGCGGTTCTGACGCTCGCGCTTCCAAAGGTCTGCAATAAGCTTTACCGAGGTGATAAGGTTGGTTGGATTGACAAGCAGTATCCTTTTGTCATACGCATAGTTCCACAGGTCAGGTTCGCGCTGTATGGCAGCGATATAGGCAGGCTCACTTGGAATAAACATCATTACAAAATCAAGGGTTTTGCTGTAATCATCATAACCTTTTTCACTAAGCTCATCTATCTTTTTCCTGAC